>JGI24730J26740_1000980_pt1 | contig 16201 bp, 14 predicted proteins | sample EPASupsiteSAE347_FD_26740 | JGI IMG/M metagenome (IMG submission 26740)
GCACCGGTCTGCCAATGCCTTGGGAAGGCATTGGCGCCGGCCGAAGCAGACGGAACGTCGCTTCGGGGCGGCCCCGAAGTGAAGCGCAAAGCGCTTCTACTGCGGCCCTTCGGGCGCATTTCTCACGGGGCGTGTGAGAAATGCGGGGTAGGGTTACACCCCATAGCCAATGTTCGATCCCTGGCTTAATCTTTTGCCAAGGGAAAAAACAGAAACCAAAAAAAGGAGGTTGTACAACCATAAAGCATGTAACGGAAACTTTTTAACCGATGGGGGGCATCCCCCTCAACAACAGAAACAAGGAAATAAAAATGGAATCGAAAGCAATGTATTGTTTAGCGTTTAGCGCGGTAGTAACCGCAATGTTCGTGATCAGTACGCCTGTGCGCGCGACGGAATTGGATGACAGCATCGAGCCAACGTTCAAAAAGACCTACGTCTATAAGACGTATCTCAAGGATGATTCGATCAGTACCGGGGCCAAGGATGGTGTCGTTACCTTGACCGGGACTGTGGCGGATGAATCCCACAAGGCATTGGCGCAGGACACCGTGGCAAGTTTGCCCGGGGTCACCAGCGTGGATAATAAACTGGCGACCAAAGCCGAAGTTGCCGCCGAAAACGCGGATATGTGGATCGTCAGGAAGGTAAAACTCACCCTGCTGTTCCATCGCAACGTCAATGCCGGCAAAACCACCGTCGAGGTGAAAGATGGAATCGTGACGCTGAAAGGCGAAGCTTCCAGCATGGCCCAGAAGGAACTGACCGCCGAATACGCCAAAGATATCGAAGGCGTGAAAGAAGTAAAGAATGAGATGACGGTGGCGGCGACTCCGGAAAAGGCGGAGCAAACCGCGGGCGAGAAGATGGATGACGCATCCGTCACCGCCCAGGTCAAGATGGCGTTGTTGACCCATCGGTCAACCAGTTCCATGAAGACCAAGGTTGAGACACGGGATGGCGAGGTCACGTTGAGCGGCATTGCCAAGAACGCGGCCGAAAAGTCCCTGGTCACGAAGCTCGTCACCGACATTCAGGGCGTGAGCAGCGTGAATAACCAGATGACGGTCGAAGAGACCCCAACCAAGTAGCCCGACTGGCTTGGCTGATTGTTGCCGGTTGGCGCGTCACCCGCGCCAGCCGGCGACACGGCCGGGCATAATGAAAGGAGAAGCAACATGACTATCGGAACGATATTATTGATAATCTTGATTCTCGTTCTCGTGGGCGCATTACCCACCTGGCCCCATAGCAAAAGCTGGGGTTACTACCCAAGCGGCGGGCTTGGACTCGTTGTCTTGATTCTGCTCATACTGCTTCTTTTGGGCCGGATCTAGAGATCGGGGCTATTTAGCTTTCGCAAGAAAAGGAATTGATGACATGAAGGGCTCAATCAAGGTAGTGAAGGGTCGCATTGAAGAAGCGGCGGGCGCGCTGGCCGGCAACGACCAACTGCGCGCCAAGGGCCAGACGGATCAGGCCGCGGGTCACATCAGGCAAGCCGCCGAAAATGGCGTCCGGCAAGCCAGGGAGTCCGCCCGGAAGATCGTGGACAAAGTGAGGAATATTACGCAAGCGGCCATCGCCAAAGTCTAAAACAGGTATTAGCGCATCATTGCCGGCGGGTGCGGGATGCGCGCTCACCGACGGCGAATCCATTTACAGGAGGAAATTAAAATGAAAATAAATTATCAACGGGCATTTGCAGGCAATGGAATAAAACTAATTTTCACCGGCCTTGCCCTGGCGGCGAGCGTGATGTTGACGCAACCCGTGATGGCCGCCGGCCCGGCGCCAGCAGACCTTGGTTCAGCGGTAATCACCACGAATGGGGACGCCATTAATGAAGATGTCGGGATGAGTCCGCTCGCCGGGGCTGCCATAGGATTGACGTCCGCACAAGTGAACGGGACAATCTATGCGGTTGATAATACAGTTTTTTCAGATTCAGTGATGGACCTGGTCATTAAGGCGAACGGTTCTAACAATGATATTAGCATTAATAGCGGGGATAACCTGTCAATCTCAGTACAGCTTAATCTGGGAGAATATCCCAGAGCTTATGTTGATTGGTGGATAGTTGCCCGTGCGAATTCAAGTTGGTACTACCTGAATAGCTCAATGCAGTGGACGCAATTTGAAAGATTTCTATCGAATTGCCATCCGGTGTACCGGGGTTATTTGTTCAATCTGCCTGAAACACAAGCGTTGAACATAACTGGCTTGGCAGTTGGAGAATATACGTTCTGGTTCGCTGTTGATCAGATGGATTGGATTTGGATCGATTCGGTGAAAGTTACCGTGCAGTAAGCCGGGTTGAGCTGCAATCATGATGTTTCATGTAGCGCCATCAACCTGGGTGGTCGGGCAATTATATTCATGTTCAACGGCGTTTGACAGGAAGCTGATTAAACCCGCCGGTTTGCTGACGTCGTCGGCTGGTTAGGGTTACACCCCATAGTCATGATCCGAGTTCTGGCGTAATCTTTTTCAAAAGTCCCGTCAAAGCCGGAAGAAAGGTTTGCCGGGCATGCTGAAAACAGGTGGAACATTGGTATCGTTGTTATGTTTGCTTTGAAAGGAGTTACGCATCAAAAAATTACTGCATATTATTGCGACGCCCCGCGCCGAGGAATCAAGGACCCTTAAAGTCAGCGCGTCTTTTCTGGAGGCCTTTACCAAGAGCCATCCTGAATGGGTGGTCGAAGAGTTGGACCTTTCCAAAGAAGAGCTTCCCGGCTTGACCGTAAAACGAGTTGACGGCAAGTACATGCTTTTAGGCGGCAGGGAGCTGTCGGGGCAGTTCAAGGCAGCCTGGCAGGAGATAATCCGGCACATGGAAAGATTTCTTTCCGCCGATGCCTATCTCTTAAGCACTCCGATGTGGAATTTTTCAATTCCTTATACATTAAAACATTATCTGGATGTCATTGTGCAGCCGAAATACCTTTTTCAATATACCGAGACCGGCGTGGAAGGCCTGGTAAAAAACAGAAAGATGGCGGTGATCATTTCAAGGGGAGGAGAATATGACACCCCCGAATCCCGCGCCTTTGACCATCAGGAGCCTTATTTGCGCACCATCTTTGGTTTTGTCGGGATTAAGGATATCCAATTCATTATTGTCCAGCCGACGGATATGGGAGAGACAATACAAGCACAGAAGATCCGGGAGGCGCAGGCTAAAGCCGGCGAACTCGCCAAACAATTTTGAAGTTAAAGAAAGGGGCGGCTTGATGCCCAGGGATATTCCAGTAGGAAACGGCAACCTGCTCATCGCATTCGACAAAGATTACAATTTAAGGGAATTTTATTTCCCGCATGTCGGCGAAGAGAACCACACCAAAGGAGAGCCGTTTCGTTTCGGTGTTTGGGTCAATGGTGCATTCAGCTGGATCGGGCATGGCTGGCAGATCAAGAGAGATTATCTTGATGACTCTTTGGTCACGAACGTTGAACTTATCCATGATGAGTTCAAAATTCGCATCGTAGCAAACGATCTGGTCGATTTTCATGAAAATATTTATTTGAAAAAGTTGACCGTCGAAAACCTGTCAAACGAAGACAAGGAAGTCCGTTTATTTCTCGCTCACGACTTTCATATACTAGGCAATGACATCGGCGATACGGCTGCCTATCGGCCTGAAGTGAACGGACTTCTCCACTATAAAGGGGAACGTCATTTTTTGATCAATATTTTTGCCAATAAAAAATATGGCATTGACTTGTTTGCCACGGGAAATAAGGGCCATTCGAAAGAGCAAGGGACATGGAAAGATGCGGAAGATGGATTATTAAGCGGAAATCCCATCGCGCAGGGCTCCGTTGATTCTGTCCTTGGTATTCCGTTGCGGCTGAAAGGCAAAGAAAAAGATGTTTGCTATTGCTGGATATGCGCGGGTAAAAATTGGGAAGAGGTCGCAGCCCTTAATGGTGCTGTCGTTAAAAAGCATCCGGAAGCGGTCTTTAAGCGCACGGCGGATTACTGGAAGCTATGGGTCAACAAGGATGGATTAAACTGCGATCTGTTGCCTGCGGACATTATGCGGCTTTACAAAAAAAGCCTTTTGATCTGTCGTACGCAGATTAATAATTGCGGGAGTATTATCGCCGCCAATGATTCGGACGCGGCCTGTTTTAACCGTGACACCTATAGCTATATGTGGACACGTGATGCCGCTTTGGTTGCCTATGCCTTGGATTTGGCCGGGTATTCCGGCATAACGTGCAATTTTTTCAATCTTTGCGCAAAGCTTATTGAAAAAGGAGGGTATTTTCTTCATAAATACACTTCTTCAGGGTCGTTGGCCAGTTCCTGGCACCCCTGGCAAAAAGACAAGAAATATCAACTGCCGATACAGGAAGATGAAACAGCTCTGGTCATTTGGGCATTATGGCAACATTACGAGAAGTACAGGGATATCGAATTTATCAAACCGCTCTACAAGCCTTTGATCAAGACCGCCGCGGATTTCATGATGGATTATCTGGATGCGCGGACGGGCCTTCCGCTGCCAAGCTATGACCTTTGGGAAGAACGGCAAGGCATCCTCACCTTTACGACGTCTACGGTTTACGGAGGATTGATGGCGGCGGCTAATTTCACCGAGGCATTTGGAGAGATTGAAATTGCCCGGGAATATTGCGAAGGCGCATTGATGGTGCGTCAGGCCATGGATAAACACCTTTACCTGGAAAAAGAAAAACGTTTTGCCCGGATGGTAAACTTTCATCCAGACGGCGCCAGGGAAATTGACGCGACGGTCGACGCCAGCCTTTACGGAATATTTGCCTTCGGCGCCTACAGCCCCGATGACGAAAAGGTGCGTAATACTATGCGGCAAATTTATGAAAAATTATGGTGTCAGTCCAAAGTGGGAGGTCTGGCGCGTTATGAAAATGATTCTTATCATCGTGTCAGCAATGAAGTGCCTGGTAATCCCTGGTTTGTCACTACGCTATGGATGGCGCAGTATTATATCGCCGTGGCAAAAGATAAAAATGAATTGGACAATGCATTGGCTATCATGCGCTGGGCGACAGAACACGCTTTACCCAGCGGCGTCTTGGCCGAGCAGGTCAATCCGCTGACTAACGAACCGCTTTCTGTTTCTCCGTTAACATGGAGTCATGCGACGTATATTGCCGTGGTTCAGGAATATCTTGATAAACTTCTGGAGACCGAGAAGTGCACTGCGTGCGGGCTCTCTAAAGATTCCAAGTATGCAAGAAAGGCGGTCCGTTAAAGTTGGCCTGGGGTAAGTAAAGTTTTGGATATTGAGACAAAAATGTAATTATCCACGAGGTTGAAAGCCATTATGGCGTAAAACCGTCATGCGATCAAGGAAAGGAAATTATGCTAAGAAAAATAAAGAAAATACTTAAAAGTAAACCAACCATTGAAGGCGCAGGAGTGCATTTAAAAAGGGCCTTTGGGTATTATCATGTGCCGCAATTAGACCCGTTTTTAATGTTGGACGATTTTCATTCCGATAACCCGGAACATTATTTACCCGGCTTTCCCTGGCATCCGCATCGCGGGATAGAAACGATCACGTATGTGCTGCATGGCGACGTAGATCATGGCGATAGCATGGGGCATAAGGGGGTTATTTCTTCGGGTGATGTCCAGTGGATGACCGCCGGCAGTGGTGTTATTCACCAGGAAATGCCGAAAGGGGATAAAAAGGGGCTGATGTGGGGCTTTCAGCTGTGGGCGAACCTTCCGGCAAAGCAGAAGTTGATGGATCCCCGATACCGTGATGTGAAAAAGAACACGATCCCGGAGGTAAAACGCAAAGACGGGACCGCGATCAAAATCATATGCGGAAGAGTGGATGGCATCCAGGGGCCGGTAAAGGATATTGTTATTGAGCCGGAGTATCTGGATGTATCGGTGCCTGCCCAGACAACATTCATTCATAATGTCAAATCCGGCCATACCGTGTTTGCGTATGTGTTTGAAGGAGAAGCTTATTTCGACAAGGGGCAGGATTCATTTGCCTACGAAGTCGAAGGCGCCAATTATTTTGATTTTAAGAGAGAGTGCCTGGTAAAACCGGAAAGTCTTGTGCTGTATGGAGACGGTGATGAACTCAATATCACGACAAAAGGAAAATCCGCAAGGTTTCTTTTGGTTTCCGGTAAACCCCTGCAGGAGCCGGTGGCATGGTATGGCCCTATTGTTATGAATACGCAAGAGGAACTTAAGGTGGCTTTCGAGGAGTATAACAACGGCACCTTTATAAAAAAAGGTTGACCATTCCCGCAAGATAGAAGGTGTTTTTGAATGAAAATTATTGCATTTAACGGCAGTCCGAAGAAAGGCTGGAATAATCCGACAGAAAGTTGAGTCATGATAAAAAGTTGGGCGTTTAGAAGAAAGGGATTGATAGGCTATGTTTGAGCCGCATTCCAAGCCTTATGTCTTCCAGTCCAATCAGGTATGCCAATACGAATCCGTGACAGGAAACTATGGCATGGATTTAAGTATATTCCCGGCACGGTAGGGTTACACCCTATAGCCAATGTCCGCCCCCTGGTGTAACCTGTTTAGAATGAAAACCCAAAAAAGAGGAGAGAGAATATGAGCAAAAAAGCGACAAGGAAATGTTGTGGTGAGGATAAAATGTGCGCCCTCGCATGTTGTCCGTGCACTTTGGATATCAAGAAGATGACGCCGTTAGTGAACAAGCCCACGTTTATCTGTAAGAGCTGCGGGCGGGTTGCAAACGAGAAGAAAAACCTGTGTGTGCCTGTCAGCCTCCGGTAGCAGGAACGATCGTCCTTATGTTTGCTTTATAGGAGGAAACATGATGAGTAATAATAAGCTGCAAAGTGCTTCTGAACATGTCCTGGCGCCATTGCCCTACGCGGAAAACGCGCTGGAACCTGTGATCTCCGCAAGAACAATTTCTTTCCACTACGGCAAGCATCACAAGGGATACGTTGACAACCTGAACAAGCTGATAGCCGGAACGGAATTGGCGGAGCTGACGCTGGAGAAGATCATCACCGCGACAGCCGGTAAAGCTGACAAGACCGCGATTTTCAATAATGCGGCGCAAGCTTGGAACCACACGTTTTATTGGAGTAGTCTTAGCCCGATGGGCGGTGGTGAACCCCCCGTCGTGTTTAAACAGAAGATCGAGGCCGTCTTCGGAACTCTGGATGTGTGCAAGCAGGAGTTGGTGACTGCGGCAACGACCCAGTTCGGCAGCGGCTGGGCATGGCTCGTGCTGGATGGCGACAAGCTCAAGGTGGTCAAGACCGGTAATGCGGATTCACCTCTGACCAAGGGCATGAAACCGCTGTTGACCATTGATGTGTGGGAACACGCCTACTACCTGGATTACCAGAACCGTCGTGCGGACTATGTTAACGCAGTGCTGGATAAACTGATTAATTGGAATTTCGCGGCCGAGAACCTTGGCTGATGACAGCCTGAATGGTCGCATTCTTTGTCGTTAAGCGAAAAGCCCGAAAAGAATTAAAACAGGAGATAACCATGAACGAAATGTTCTGTTTCCAATGCGAACAAACGGCGGGTGGCAAAGGCTGCACCCGCAGGGGTGTCTGCGGCAAGAAGCCCGAGGTGGCGCGGCTCCAAGATGAAATCACCGCCGCCCTCATCACGTTGGCGCGCGCGGCCGACGGCAAGCCCGCCTGCGCTAAATGCGAGGCGCTCTTCATGGACGCGCTCTTCATGACCGTCACCAACGTGAACTTCGACGAGCCCGCCCTCGCTGCCATGCGCGACCGCATCCTGCACGCCGTTGAGAAGTATGGCGCCGCGCCCGCCTACAATCCGGACGACCTCTTCCACGGCAACACGGACATCGTCTCGCTGCGCTCCACCCTGCTTTTCGGACTGCGCGGCATGGCCGCCTATGCTCACCACGCCCGCATACTGGGCAAGACCGATCCGGAGGTTTCCGGCTGGTTCGTCAAAGGCATGAAGGCTCTCGGCGACGACCACAGTGTCGAAGATTGGCTCGGCCTGATCCTCGAGTTCGGCAATGTTAATTTGAAGTGCATGGCGCTGCTCGACGCCGCCAACACCGGGACCTACGGCAACCCGGTTCCAACACCGGTCTCCATGACCCGCGCAAAAGGTCCCTTCATCGTCATCACCGGCCACGACCTGCACGACCTCAAAATGCTCTTGGAGCAGACCGTCGGCAAGGGCGTCAACATCTACACTCATGGCGAGATGCTGCCCGCCCATGCCTATCCGGAACTCAAGAAATACCCGCAACTCAAGGGCAACTTCGGCACTGCGTGGCAGAATCAGCAGAAGGAGTTTGATAACCTGCCCGGCGTCGTGCTCTATACAACGAACTGCATCATGCCGCCCAAGCCTTCCTACACTGCCAACCTCTATACCACGGCGGAAGTCGGCTGGCCCGGCGTCAAACACATCGTCGCGAACGTGGACGGCAAGAAGGACTTCTCCGCCATGATCGCCCACGCAATCAAAGTCGGCGGCTGGACGGAAGAGGTCAAGGGCGAGCCATTGTTGACCGGCTTCGGCCACAACGCTGTCATGTCAGTGGCCGACAAGGTGGTCGCGGCGGTCAAGTCCGGCGCGGTCAAGCACATTTTCCTCGTGGGCGGTTGCGACGGCGCCAAGCTCGGTCGCGATTACTATACGAAGTTTGTGGAGCAGGCGCCGAAAGACACGCTGATCCTCACCCTCGCCTGCGGCAAATTCCGCTTCAACCATCTGCAGGCCAAGCTGGGCGACATCGGCGGCATTCCGCGCCTGCTCGATATGGGCCAGTGCAACGACGCCTACTCGGCGATCCAGGTGGCCGTCGCGCTGTCAAAGGTCTTTGGCTGCGGCGTGAACGACCTGCCGCTCTCGCTCATCCTCTCCTGGTATGAACAGAAAGCGGTCTGCATCCTGCTCACGCTGCTCGCGCTCGGGATAAAGAACATCCGTATCGGGCCCAGCCTGCCGGCCTTTGTCTCACCGACCGTGCTGAACGTGCTTGTCACGAAGTTCGGTCTCACCCCGATCAAGACGGCCGAAGAGGATCTGAAGACGATCCTCGGGTAAACGGCGTAACCGCCCGTATCCGGCGCGAAGCCACGCCTAAAGGATGTTAAACCATGAAAACAAAGACTCTCGCTCCGGAACAGCTCCACAAGATGGATGCCTACTGGCGGGCCGCGAACTATCTGTCGGTCGGCCAGATTTATCTTTATGATAATCCGCTGCTGAAGAAGCCGCTGAAACTGGAGCACATCAAGCCGCGGCTCCTCGGCCACTGGGGCACAACGCCGGGCCTGAACTTTATCTACGTTCACTTGAATCGCGTCATCAAAGAACACGACCTGAACGTGATCTACATCACTGGGCCGGGCCACGGCGGTCCGGGGATCGTGGCTAACACCTATCTTGAGGGCACGTATAGCGAAGTTTACCCAAACATCTCGCAAGATGAGGCCGGGATGAAGCGGTTGTTCAAACAGTTCTCCTTTCCCGGCGGCATCCCGAGTCATGTCGCTCCGGAGACGCCGGGCTCGATTCACGAGGGCGGTGAACTGGGCTATTCGTTGTCGCACGCTTTTGGCGCGGTGTTCGATAATCCCGGCTTGCTCGTTGCGTGCGTTGTCGGCGATGGCGAAGCGGAGACCGGCCCGCTTGCCACCAGTTGGCACTCGAACAAGTTTCTCAATCCGGTCCACGACGGCGCGGTGTTGCCGATCCTGCACTTGAACGGCTACAAGATTGCCGGTCCCACCGTGTTGGCCCGCATTCCCCGCGATGAGCTTGAAACGCTCTTCCGCGGCTACGGTTACGTGCCGTATTTTGTCGAGGGCGATGACCCGATGGAAATGCACCGGCTCATGGCTGCCACCCTCAACGCCACGGTCGTCGCGATTCAACGCATCCAAAACAACGCCCGGGCCAGCGGATTTAAAAGGCGCCCACGCTGGCCCATGATTATTTTGCGCTCACCGAAGGGCTGGACCGGCCCGAAGGTTGTGGATGGCAAACCGACGGAAGGAACATTCCGCGCGCATCAGGTCCCGATGGGCGACATGCGCCATCCGGGCCATGTGAAGATTTTGGAAAAGTGGATGAAGAGCTATCGCCCGCAGGAGTTGTTCGACAAGACCGGCCGGCTCATTCCTGAACTTGCCGAACTGGCGCCAAGGGGCGAACGCCGCATGAGCGCCAATCCCCACGCCAACGGCGGCCTGCTCCTGCGCGACCTGCGCCTGCCGGATTTTCGCGACTACGCGGTGAAGGTGCCGATGCCTGGCGCCGTGGATGACGAAGCCACGCGCATCCAGGGCCGGTTCATCCGCGATGTGATCAAGCTCAACCCGGCCAACTTTCGTGTCTTCAGCCCGGACGAAACAACCTCGAACCGCTGGGGCGCCGTCTTCGATGTGACGGACCGCTGCTCGACTGCGGAAATCATTCCCGGCGACGACCATATCGCGCCCGCCGGCCGGGTGATGGAAATGTTGAGCGAACACCAGTGCGAAGGTTGGCTCGAAGGTTATCTGCTTACTGGTCGCCACGGATTTTTATCATGCTACGAGGCGTTCATCCACATCGTTGATTCGATGTTCAACCAGCATGCCAAGTGGTTAAAGGTGGCGAGTCACATTCCGTGGCGCCGGCCGATTGCATCCTTGAACTACCTGCTCTCGTCGCACGTGTGGCGGCAGGACCATAACGGCTTCAGCCATCAAGACCCCGGCTTCATTGACCACGTGGTCAACAAGAAAGCCGAAATCATTCGCGTCTATCTGCCGCCCGATGCGAACACGCTGCTCTCCGTGACGGATCACTGTCTGCGCAGCCGCAATTACGTGAACGTGATCGTTGCCGGCAAACAAAGCGCGCCCCAGTGGCTCGACCTGGATGCCGCCGTTAAACATTGCACCGCCGGCATCGGCATCTGGCCGTGGGCCGGCAATGACCGGGGCGGCGAGCCGGATGTGGTCATGGCATGCTGTGGCGACGTGCCCACTCTGGAGACACTTGCCGCCGTCGAGTTGCTGAGAAAACATTTTCCCGAGCTGAAAGTCCGGGTGATCAATGTGGTTGATTTGATGAAGCTCCAGCCGCAGAGCGAACACCCGCACGGCCTGGACGACAAAGATTTTGACGCGCTTTTTACCAAAGACAAGCCCATCATCTTCGCCTTTCACGGTTATCCATTGCTCATCCATCGCCTGACCTATCGCCGCACGAACCACCCTAATCTGCACGTGCGCGGCTACAAGGAAGAAGGCACGACCACCACACCGTTCGACATGACGGTGATGAACGACCTGGACCGGTTTCATCTGGTCGCCGACGTCATTGACCGCGTGCCCCGGCTCGGCCCGAAAGCGGCCTGCGTCAAGCAAGCCATCCGTGACAAACTCATCGCGCACAAGCAATATATTGCGAAGCATGGCGAGGATCTGCCGGAGATCCGGAATTGGAAGTGGGGCGCAACCAGCGCCGGCAAACCGGCTTAAACTGCGCAGGAGCCGGAGAGGATGTCCGCCATGTGAACGCCGCCAGGATGGTCGTGATGATCAAGTGGCGCGTTGGCGAATGACGGTGGTGGCGGAAAATACATTGACCAGGCCATAAATCGTAACAGGATATTCAAGAAAGATGACATCATGACGGATACAGCCGATAGACAACACCGCTCGATCCTGCAAAGAATTGCCCATCGGGCGATGCTTGCAAGAGGACTTGTTCCTGATTTTCCGCCCCAGGCGCTCGCCGAGCTCGAGGGAATCCACGGGCCGGCGTTGCAATCTGGGGGATCAATGCGCGATCTCAGTGGCCTTCCCTGGTGCTCGCTTGACAACGATGATTCGCGCGATCTGGACCAGCTTACCGTTGCCGAAGCCATGCCCGCCGGGGCCGTCAAGGTCCTGGTCGCCATTGCCGATGTTGACGCTCTCGTCAAGAAGCGATCGGCGATTGACGATCATGCGCGGCAAAACACGACCTCGGTCTACACGGTTGCCGAAATATTTCCGATGCTGCCCGAGAAACTTTCCACGAACCTCACTTCCCTCAACCCGGAATCAGACCGCCTGGCGATCGTCGTTGAAATGGTTGTCGCCGGGGATGGCTCGCTGCAGAGCTCGAACCTTTATGGAGCGACGGTGCGTAATCATGCGAAGCTTGCCTACAACAGCGTTGCCGGCTGGCTGGAAGGTAACGGGCCGATGCCGCAAGGGATCGGCGCGGTCAAAGGCCTCGAAGAGAACCTCCGGCTCCAGGACCGCGTAGCCCGGAAAATGAAGGCGTTGCGGCGCCTGCACGGTGCGCTTGATCTCGAGACAATAAAGGCCCGGCCGGTCTTTGCCGGGGATGAGCTCAAGGACTTGGAAGTGGAAAAAAGGAACAGCGCCAAAGACATTATTGAGGACTTCATGATCGCGGCCAACGGGGTTGCCGCACGTTACCTCGCGTCCAAAAAGTTTCCGGCGCTGCGGCGCGTAGTCCGCACACCCAAACGCTGGGGGCGGATTATCGAGCTTGCCGCACAGCAAGGCGCAACATTGCCCAAGGAACCGGACTCAAAGGCCCTGGAGCAATTTCTGGTATCGGCGCAAGCCGCCGATCCTCTCCGCTTTCCCGATCTTTCTCTCAGTGTCGTCAAGCTCCTGGGGGCGGGTGAATACATCGTCGAACTTCCGGGCGGCAGTGTCGCCGGGCACTTCGGCCTTGCGGTCAAGGACTATGCCCACTCCACCGCCCCGAACCGCCGCTACCCCGATCTGATTACACAACGATTGCTGAAAGCAGCAATGGCGGGACGTTCCCGGCCCTATGAGAACGACGAATTGGAAGCGCTTGCCAAGCATTGCACCGAAGCGGAAGACGCGGCGAAAAAAGTTGAACGGCAGGTCACAAAATCCGCCGCCGCAATTCTGCTGGAAACAAGGATCGGGGAGCAGTTCGATGCCATTGTCACCGGCGCATCGGACAAAGGCACGTGGGTCCGTCTTCTGCATCCGCCCATTGAAGGAAAACTGGAAAGCGGTTTTGAAGGCTTGGATGTCGGCCGCCGGCTGCGGGTGCAACTGGTTCGCACTGATGTGGAGCGCGGATATATCGATTTTAAGAGAGTGGTGTAAAGAGAAGCGGTTTTACCCAGGGAGAACCCAACGCCACTTCAGAATGGTATTCCCCGTCGCGGTAGGGTTATACCCCATAGCCAGTTTTCAACCCATCGCGTAATCTTTTGCCAAGGAGAAAAAATGGAAACCCCAAAAAAGGAAATTGTACAATCATGAAGCAGGTGCTGGAAAATTACCAACCAACGGGGGAAATCTTCCGCAACAACAGAAAGCAGAAGGAAATTAAAATGAAAACAAATTATCAATGGGCATTTGCAGTCAATGGAATGAAACGAATTTTTGCAGGCCTTGCCCTGGCGGCGGGCATGATATCGGCGCAAACCGCAATGGCCGTAAGCCCAGCGCCAGTAGACCTTGCGTCGTGTTCCAATTTCGCGATTGTGGCCTCTTCCGCGATCTCGTCAACGGGACCGGGCATCATTAATGGAGATGTCGGGTTAACTCCGGGTACTTCGCAGGGCATTCCTGTCGCACAGATCAACGGGAGGATCTACGTCGGCGGCGCGATCGCCGAACAGGCTCAGGCCGACTTGACCGCTGCTTATCTCGACGCTGCGGGCCGGTCTTTAAATCGAATCACGGTGGCCGGAAATATCGGCGGGCAAACGCTCGCCCCTGGACTCTATTGGTCCGCGAGCTCGCTGCAGATAACCGGGGACCTCACCCTTGATGGCGGCGGCGACGCGAATGCTGTCTGGATATTCCAGATGGGATCCACGCTGACCACGGCATCCGGTGGTGGCGCAAGCCGGGTTATCCTGGCCGGCGGTGCACAGGCCAAGAACATCTTTTGGCAGGTCGGCAGTTCAGCGACGCTCGGAACTTACTCCGTCTTCAAGGGAACCATAATGGCTCAGGAATCAGTCTCGATGCTTAACGGTTCCAGTATGGATGGCAGGGCATTAGCCCGGACGGGTGCGGTTACCTTTAATGGTATTAGCGGAGGAAAGAGCAGTCAGTTGATCACAAACTTCATGCCCACCAACGGTTCTGTGTTTGCGGGGACGAATTTGGTCGGGTTAAGCGCACAGGCCGACTCGGGCTTGCCGGTGAGTTTCACGGTCAAAAGCGGCCCCGGCGCGATCACGGGCGGCACGAATCTTGTTTTCGCCAACACGGGCCTGGTCAGTATTGTGGCCAGTCAGGCCGGAAACTTGGACTATGGCGCGGCGCCGAACGTGACCAATACGTTTGTCGTTATCCCGCCCTTGTCGGTAACGCCCGGCTGGTTGGCGATCCAAGTGACACCGAGCAGCGGGAGTTGGCAGTTAACCGCCCCGGCGGGATACACCGGCCCGACTTCAGGCGCGGGTAATCTGGCGGCAGTGAGCACCGTCGTGGGCGAATATGAAATCGCCTATGGCGCGTTATCCGGTTATATGACGCCGACCAGCCAAACACAGGTTGTCATTGCTGGAGTTACATCGCTCTTTACGGGCGTGTATCTGCAGATTTCCACTAACATCGCGCCGCCGGTTGTGACGGCCACGGAAGGAACCTACACCAATAAGATTCAAATATCGTGGCAGAGCGTCCCCGGCGTAACCGGTTATGAAATCTGGAAGAGCCGAACAAATGATTTCAACACGGCGGTACGCATTGCAGAAGTGCCGGACTATGGCACGGCAATCTTCCAGTACGATGACTATGACGTCGTGCCGGTCCGTTCCTATTATTACTGGGGGCTGGCGAAAACGGCGACGGAGGTCAGTCCGATGAGTCTGGTGTGCATGGGTTATGCGAGTCTGGCGCCGGATCCGAACGCCGGGACGGCGGATATTACCGCGAGCGACATGGTGTTTCTGCCGGTGAATGTGACCAATTTGACGCCGGCTGGGACAGTGTCGTTTTGGTTGGGCAACCTGGGTCCGGACGCGTTGAACTCCAGTGAAGTGGCATTTGATTTTCGCATTGGCAGTGATGATGCGGCCATGGTGTTGCTTGGAACGGACCAGCGCGCATTTACCCTGGCGGCGGGGCAGGAGCAGTTGGTGATTTTGACGGCGCAGGCGAAACACGGCGTGGTGGTGCCCGCAACCCTGAGCGGGGTTAAGCAGGTGCAGGTTACGGTGCGACACGCGAGCACGTTGAATGATCCGAACCTTGCGAACAACACGACCACGGCGGCGGGGGCAGTGCTGGTGAGGGCTTCGGGCGTCAATTCGCCGGCCAGGTCGGTGAATGACTATGATGGCGACGGCAAGGCGGATGGTACCGTCTATCGCAGTTCCATCGGCGAGTGGGATACGTGTCTCTCGGGAGGGCGTTATCAATCGTGGTTTAGTGTGGTGGCGGGAATAGCCGACATGACGCCGGTGCCGGGCGATTATGATGGTGATGGGATCACCGACATGGCGGTGTATACTCGTTTGAACGGCTGGTGGACGGCACTGTTATCATCCACTGACCAAATCATAAGCGGGCAATTCGGCGGACCGGATTTCACTGCGGAGCCATGTGATTTTGACGGGGACGCGAAAACAGATCCGGTTATTTATCGTGAAGCTGATGGATTATGGTATGGGGCGGCATCATCGGAAGGATATGCCACCGTGGAGGCATTCTTTGGCGGGATTGGATATCAACCGGTGTTCGAGGATTATGACGGCGATGGTTTTGCTGATCCGGCGATATATAATCAGGCATCAGGCCTTTGGGCTATTGCCTTCTCCAGCAGAGGATATCAGCTTATGACCGGGACGTTCGGAGGAGCCGGTTATATTCCGGTCAGTGCGGATTATGACGGTGATGGATTAGCCGATCCGGCGATATATGCTCCGTCTACGGCTGAGTGGCAAATATTGCTGTCCCGTGGGGGTTATACATGGCAGAAGGGTGGGGCTGGGAATGTAAATGGCATACCAGTTCCAGTGGATTATGATGGTGATGGAAAAGCTGACCCGGCCGTGTATCATCAGGACACTGGCATTTGGGAATTATACTTCTCGTCTCTTAATTATCAGGAACTGAGCGGCGGCTTCGGCGGCCCGGAATACGAACCGGTGACGGAATAACGGCAAAGCCGACCCGCCTACATCGCTGGGCGAGTCCTGCGGGCAGGTTTTATGCTATACAACGGCGG
>JGI24730J26740_1000987_pt1 | contig 16063 bp, 12 predicted proteins | sample EPASupsiteSAE347_FD_26740 | JGI IMG/M metagenome (IMG submission 26740)
ATGGAACCACCCACGGTGTTGGTCGCTTCCTTCCAGATAGAGATCAGCGGGAGCACGCATACGGGGGCGTTTTTCCAGCACTGAGGCATGGGAAACACCTGAATCGAACCACACGTCCAGGATGTCCATCTCCTTGCGGAAGTCTTTCCCACCGCACCCGGAGCAGACCGTTTCCGGCGGAAGAAGCTCATCGGCTGAGCGGTCGAACCAGCAATCAGCCCCTTCCTTTTCGAAAAGGGCCACAACATGATCGAACGTTTCAGGGGTTGCAAGGAGCTTTCCGCACTCGGTGCAAGTGAAGACCGTGATGGGAACTCCCCAGGAGCGCTGGCGGGAAATGCACCAGTCGGGGCGATTGGCGATCATGTTGTAGATGCGCTCCCGCCCCCAGTTGGGAATCCATTCTACCCGGTCGATCCACTCCAGTGCTTTCTTGCGGAGATCATTCTTCTCCATGGAAATGAACCACTGCTCCGTTGCCCGAAAGATGACCGGTTTTTTGCAGCGCCAGCAATGGGGATAACTGTGGGTGATCTTCTTTTCATGGATCAATCTCCCCAATTCTTTCAGTTTGGCGTTCACGGCCGTGTTGGCGTCGAACACGAACTGCCCGGCGAAAAACGGAACATCCTGAGTGAAACGGCCGTCGTCATCGACGGGAGAATAGACGTCGAGCCCGTATTCCAGGGCCATATCGTAGTCTTCACGGCCGTGACCGGGGGCTGTGTGGACGCAGCCCGTTCCAGCTTCCAGGGTGACATGGGCTCCGAGAACGATCACTGACTCGCGGTCAAGGAAAGGATGCAGACAGGTTAGCCCTTTGAGCTCCAGAGCGGTGAAGGTTCGGACGATACTGTAATCCTCGATTCCGAAGCTTTGCATACAGCTTTCCAGGAGACCCTCGGCCAAAATCCAGATTTCGCCCTTCACGGCGACGGCAACGTAGGTAAAATCGGGATGGAGGCTTATGGCCAGGTTTGCTGGAAGTGTCCACGGAGTGGTGGTCCAGATGAGCACATAAACCGGCTTTCCCGACAATTCGGNAAAGTGAGCCTGACTTTCCGCCTTGAAAGGAAACTTTACATAGATAGANGGCGAAGTGTGATCATGATATTCCACTTCCGCTTCCGCCAGAGCCGTCCGGCAACTGGCGCACCAATAAATGGGCTTCTTGCTGCGAACTACACCTCCCTCGGCAAAGAAGCGCCCCAGTTCGCGGGCGATGGTGGCCTCATAATCGTAGGTCATAGTTAGATAGGGGTTCTCCCACTCTCCCAGGACCCCCAGGCGCTTGAACTCTTCTCTTTGAATATCGATGAAACGCTCGGCATATCGGCGGCATTGCCGGCGAATCTGTACCAGGGTCATGGAGTGCTTCTGTTTTCCCAGCTCCTTGTCTACCTGATGCTCGATGGGAAGCCCATGACAGTCCCAACCCGGAACATAGCCGGCATCGAAGCCGCTCATGCGGCGGCTCTTGATGATCATGTCCTTCAAAATCTTGTTGAGCGCCGTACCGAGATGAATGTGTCCGTTGGCGTAAGGAGGGCCGTCGTGAAGAATGTAAGTGGGACGGCCTTGGGCCTGCTCTCTCAGCAGATCGTAGAGCCGCATTTCATCCCATTTGGCGAGAATCTCGGGCTCGCGTTTGGAGAGATTGGCCTTCATGGGGAAAGCGGTCTGAGGCAGGTTTAGGGTATTTTTGTAGTCCATATCTTGTTTCCTCTTCGTGGAAAGCAGAGCATTGCTCGGGATACCGCCACAAGTCATTGAAGAGACTTCACTTCGCGCACCTCTTCTGCTCGGGCAGGAGAAAAAATTTATGTAACACATCACCATGGCAAGTCAAGCGCTTAAAGAAGTGCAGAGTGAACAACGGTTTCTGTTCACTCTGCACTGTCCACTCTTCGCTTCCAACAAAAAAGCCCCGCGATCCCCCACAAGAGGGACCGAAGGGCTTCAAGGCGTTTCGAAGGACTGATTAATGCACCTTGCGTCGCGAACGCTTTGATATCCACGCCTCAGCGCGCATCATCGGAGCCCTCGACTGCTAGTACATGCCGCCTCCGGGAGGCATGCCGCCCATTGGAGGACCGGAGTCCTTCTCCTTGGGGATTTCCGCAATCATGCACTCGGTGGTGAGCATGAGAGCGGAAACACTGGCTGCGTTCATGAGAGCGGTGCGGGTTACCTTGGTCGGATCTATGACACCGGCATCGATCAGGTCTTCGAATACACCCGTTTCTGCATTGAAACCGAAGGCACCCTCACCCGTCTTGACTCTCTGAACGATCACGGAGCCCTCTTCGCCGGCATTGAAAGCGATCTGACGAGCCGGTTCTTCGAGAGCGCGTTTGACGATGTTGAGTCCAAGCCTCTCGTCGCCTTCCAGGTCCAGGCTTTGCAGGGCCGCGATGCAGCGCAGGTAAGCCACTCCGCCGCCGGGGACGATGCCTTCTTCCACAGCTGCACGGGTTGCGTTCAAAGCGTCTTCCACGCGGGCTTTCTTTTCCTTCATTTCCGTTTCGGTGGCCGCTCCCACGCTAATGACCGCAACGCCGCCCACCAGCTTGGCCAGGCGCTCCTGGAGCTTTTCCCGGTCGTAGTCGCTCGTGGTATCTTCAATCTGGGTGCGAATCTGCCGTACACGGCCTTCCAGAGTCTTGCGGTCTCCGGCGCCGTCCACGATGGTGGTGTTATCCTTGTCGATACGGATCGTCTTGGCTCTTCCAAGGTCATGCAGGCTGACGGCCTCGAGCTTGATGCCTTTTTCTTCGCTGATCACCTGGCCGCCCGTCAGGACGGCGATGTCTTCCAACATGGCTTTGCGGCGATCACCGAAACCGGGAGCCTTGACGGCGCAAACCTGCAGGGTGCCGCGCAGCTTGTTGACCACCAGGGTGGCAAGTGCCTCGCCTTCTATGTCTTCAGCAAGAATGAGGAGCGGACGTCCCATCTTGGCGATCTGCTCCAAAACGGGGAGAAGGTCCTTCATGTTGCTGATTTTTTTCTCGTTGATCAGAATCAGCGGCTCGTTCAGGAGCACTTCCATCTTCTCGGGATCGGTTACGAAATAAGGAGAGATGTAGCCGCGATCGAACTGCATGCCTTCCACCACTTCCAGAGTGGTTTCCATGGCTTTGGCTTCTTCGACCGTGATGACGCCTTCCTTGCCGACCTTGTTCATGGCTTCGGCAATGATATTACCGATGGTGGCGTCGTTGTTGGCGGAGATGGTGCCGACCTGGGCAATTTCTTTCTGATCCTTGGTGGGCTTGCTGATCTTCTTGAGCTCATCCACGACGACCTGAACGGTCTTCTCGATGCCGCGCTTGAGAGCCATGGGGTTGGAGCCGGCGGCTACCAGCTTCGAGCCTTCATAGTAGATGGATTGAGCCAGAATGGTTGCCGTGGTGGTGCCGTCGCCTGCAACGTCACTGGTCTTGCTGGCAACTTCCTTGACCATCTGAGCGCCCATGTTTTCGAACTTGTCTTCCAGTTCGATTTCCTTGGCTACCGTCACGCCGTCTTTCGTAACGGTGGGGCCGCCGAAGCTTTTCTCGATGACCACGTTACGCCCCTTGGGGCCGAGGGTCACTTTTACGGCGTCCGCCAGCGTGTTGACACCATTGAGCAGTGCTTCTCGAGCTTTTACATTATAAATCAATTGTTTCGCCATGAGGCTTTCCTCCCTGTATTCTTTTGATTGTGGATTTGCTTCGGAATAGTCATTAGCCCTCGACGACGGCGAGGATATCATCTTCACGCATGATCAGGAGCTCTTCCCCTTCCAGCTTGATTTCCGTGCCGGAGTATTTACCGAAAAGAACCCGGTCTCCCTCTTTAACATCCAGGGGTCTTTTGCTGCCGTCTTCCATGACCTTACCATTTCCGACCGCCACTACCTCGCCCTGGATTGGCTTTTCCTTGGCCGTATCGGGGATGATGATCCCCCCTGCTGTTTTCTGTTCTTCTTCCAGGCGTTTTACTACTACACGATCATTGAGCGGTTTGAGTTTCATTGCTAGACTCCTTTCCATCGTTTCTGTGTTGGTTAACGGGAGCTACCGATCCATTCCCGGAAAAAAAGAGAACGAGACGCTCCCTTGGGTAGCCGCGGGGGCACAAAAAAGCAGCACCCGAAGCATCTATTAGCACTCGCCTTCAGTGAGTGCTTATAATCACTATTGGATTAGTTGGCAAGTGGGAAAGAAGAAGTCAAGGGGAAAAAGAGTGAAAAAGTGGTGCCGGCCTGACCATGATGGGTGACTTCGATGCGTCCGCCGGCATTCTCGACCAACTGGTAGACAATACTGAGTCCCAGTCCCGTTCCGGTCTTTTTGGTAGTGAAGAAAGGATCAAATACCCGGTCGCGGATTTCTTCGGCAATCCCTGAGCCGGTATCGCGAATGACAATGGCAAATTCTTGAGGATCCAAGTGCTTATGCTTCGCCAGGCAAGTCTGAATGAAAATCTCTCCATTTTCGGGCATTGCATCCAGAGCGTTCACGAGGAGGTTCCAGAGAATCTGACGAAAGTGATGAGGATCCATTGTGAAACTGGGGGTTGCTTCGAAAACGGTCTGCACTTGATGACGGGACGTGATCTTTTCTCGTGCTCTGAGCAGCGTGAGGATGTCCTGAATGATGTCACACACGGATATTTCTTCTTTGTTTTCAGGCTTGCGTGCTCCTTTGGCAAGCCACAGAAAATCAGTGACCAGTTCGTTGATGCGATGGATTTCACGATAGACAATATTCAGGAGCCTGGATTGGAGAGATCCCTCGCTCATTTCTCCTTTGAGCATTTGGACGGCTCCGCTCATGGCAGCCAGAGGATTTTTGATTTCATGGGCGATCTCGGCAGCCATCTTTCCGGCGAACGCAAGGCGCTCCATTCGCCGTACATGCTCTTCCATGGCTTTTAAATGCGTCAGGTCCTGAAAGATGAAAACCCAGCCGGCGGTTTCTCCCATTGCGTTCTGTAGCACCGAAACAGTGTATCCAAGGCAGAGCTCCTCATCCGAAGGACGCCTGTAGACCACTTCCATACGTTCGAGAGTAGAAGGAGTGCCTATAAAGGTCTGAGCCGGTTTACCCGGCCAGGTATGTGGCTCAAGGGAGGGAAAGATCCTGCGGAAAGCCTGTCCCTGCAACTGCTCGGGAGGAAGGCACAGGATTTCCTGGGCAACACGGTTGTAGGAAAGAATATACTCGGTGGGCCCGACCGTGATGAGACCACTACTCATGCTTTGCACAATGTTCTGATGGAGCATTTCCAGTTGATGGAAATCGCTCTTGTGTTTGCGCACCTGCCGAGTTGATTTTTGAAGCTCTTCCGCCAGGTATCCGCTCAGATAGGCAACCAGATAGAAACCGGCCGTATTCATCAAAATGCTGTGAAAATACGTCCCGCTATCCCGCAGATAGGAGATTTCGCCGACAATCTGCAGGGGCGAAACCCACCCGAAGTATTGCAGATCGAGCAGCAATCCATAGGCAAGACTGCACGTCGAGGCGATCAACAGACTGGCTCGACGGTACAGGAGTAAAGCAGCGCTGATAATGACGGGCATGTAAAGGAACGAAAAGAGACTCTCCACTCCCCCGGAGAGGTAGATCAGCATCGTAACGGCCCCCACGTCAAAGAAGAGCTGTACATAGCCGAACTTCTCCGGTTGGCGTATTCTCTTGAGGCTCAATGCCGCGACAATGGTAAAGAGGAACAGGATGACCGAAAAAAAATAAAGGGGCAGCAGATGCGAGGTGAAAAGGCTTTCCTCGCGATGGCCTTGCACTGCGAGTGTGAGAATCAGAAAGAAAATGGCCAGAAGGAGTCTGAAAAGAAGGAGGCCCTGCAGCCTCCGTTTGAGCGGAAAATCGGTCAGAATGCCATCCTCGACTGATGATTCAAGCCTGGAGGACATGTTCATGAGCCTCGAGAAACGACATCGGCAATCTGGAAGATGGGCAGATACATGGCAACCAGCAGCGTTCCAACCGTTGTCCCGAGAAAAACGATCAACATGGGCTCCATCAACGAGGTGAGAGCATCGACGGTTGTATCGACCTCTTCATCATAGAAGTCGGCAATCTTTGCGAGCATGGTATCCAAAGCTCCGGTTGCTTCTCCCACAGCGATCATCTGGACGACCATACCGGGAAAGACTTCGGTTTCCTGCAACGGTTCGGCTACGGGGCGTCCTTCGGATATTGCTTCACGTGCTTTGCGGATGGCCTGTTCGATGACGGTATTGCCTGCGGTGGAGGCCACGATATCGAGCCCATCCAGGATCGGAACGCCGCTCGATAGCATCGTACCTAAAGTGCGGGTGAAACGTGCTACGGCAACTTTGCGAATAAGCTCTCCGATGACGGGAGCCCGCAGAAAAAGCCGATCCGTCAGATCTCTTCCTTTGGCCGTATTCCGAAAACGCTTGAACAGATAAACCAGCCCTCCAAAACCAAGAACTATCCAGTGGAAGTAATGCTGCGTGAATTCACTTATGGCCATAACGTAAAGTGTCAGGGAAGGGAGGGGGGCTCCGGCGCTGGTGAAGAGGCCTGCAAAAACAGGAATTACGTAGATGAGAATCACCGCTACCACCACAATGGCAATGGTGATGACGATGCCGGGATAGGTCATGGCGCCTTTGACCTTCTTTTTCAAAGCGGACAGCTTTTCAATATAGGCAGCCAGACGGTTCAGGATTACATCCAGAATACCGCCCATTTCTCCCGCGGCAACCAGATTTACAAAAAGAGCGTCAAACACCTTCGGATGTTTTTTGAGACCGTCAGACAACGTTCCGCCTTCTTCCACGTCCTTCTTGACCTGTTTGAGTATTGCTTTGAACGTTGGATTGGGCTGCTGGTCCTGAAGGATCTCGAGGCATTGGACCAGAGGCAGCCCCGCGTCGATCATGGTGGCAAACTGACGAACAAAAATCATCAGGTCTTTGTCTTTGACACCAGGTTTAAGAAAAGGGAGGTAGTCTCCAACGTCCTTGGGCTTCTGCTTGAAGCTCTTGATGTTGATGCCTTTGCGGACCACCATCTGGCGACCGATCGTCACGTTGTCGGCCTCTATCTCCCCTTTTTGTGTCTTCCCGCTCCGGTTGGTTCCCTTCCAAAGATAGACAGGCATAGCTTTTCGCTCCTGATCGATGTTTCATCATCCGTATCAGTCTTTGACGGAACAGCGGATGACTTCTTCAATGGATGTTACTCCCAGTTTCAACTTATTGATTCCGCTACGTCTCAAAGTGAGCATCCCCAAGCGGATGGACTCCTTCTTGACTTCCGACGAAGAGGCTCCCAGGAGGACCAATTCCCGAATCTGCTCGTACATGGGCATCACTTCATACAGAGCGATACGGCCGCGATAACCCGTATTGTTGCACCCGGCACAGCCCTTTCCCCGGAAACATGCGAAAGTACCCATTTCATCTTCACGAACTCCCAGGTCGAAAAGAGCCTCGGGAGGAACAGCCTCTTCAACCCGGCATTCGTTACAGACTTTCCGCGCCAGCCTTTGAGCAAGCACCAGGTTGACGGCGGAAGACACCAGGAACGATTCCACCCCCATGTTGAGGAGCCGGCTGATGGTACTCGGGGCGTCATTGGTATGAAGCGTGCTCAGCACCAAGTGACCGGTCAAGGCAGCCTTGATGGCCACTTCCGCGGTCTCGAAGTCCCGGACTTCACCGACCATGATGATGTCCGGATCCTGACGCAGAAAAGATCTAAGTGCCGCGGCAAAATTCAGGCCGATGGCTTCATGGATATGAACCTGGTTGATGCCGTGCAGGTTGAATTCCACGGGGTCTTCAGCCGTTGAGATATTATGGCTCACCTTGTTCAATTCGGAAAGAGCACTGTAGAGCGTCGTTGTCTTTCCACTTCCCGTGGGACCGGTAACGAGAACCATCCCATAGGGAAGATAGATGGCCTCACGAAATGATTTGTACTGGCTTTCTTCAAAACCGAGCTTGGTCATATCCAGTTGGAGATTGCTTTTGTCGAGGAGTCGCAGGACGATCTTTTCCCCGAAAAGCGTGGGAAGCACCGAAACTCGAAAATCCATTTCCCGGCCTTTGGCCTTGAGCTTGATACGTCCGTCCTGAGGCAGCCGCCGCTCGGCGATATCCAGGCGGCTCATGATTTTCAGGCGGGAAGTGATGGCGTTTTTCATCTGTATGGGGGGGCGCATGATCTCATAAAGCACGCCATCGATGCGGAAGCGCACCCGCATGCTTTTTTCGTAGGGCTCGATGTGAATATCGCTTGCCTGTTTACGGATGGCGTCCATCGGATGGCGTCCATAAGAATGAGGTTCACCAGTTTCACCACGGGAGCTTGTTCCGCGGCGTCTTCCAGAAAGGAAAGGTCCACGTCTTCGGCGGCTTCCACTACGTCCACGTCTATTTCTTCTTTGAGTATTCCCATCATGTCGTCGAGGTTGTCATCCTGTCCGGCAACATTCTGGGAGATCAGCTTCTTGATGCTGCTCTCGGGCGCGACATGGACCTGGATGTTTTTGCGTGTCAGAAAACGAAGATCATCGATCATGAAAAGATTTCCCGGATCGGACATGGCAACGTTCAGCGTATTGCCCATCACACCGAAGGGTACAGCCTGGTATTTCTGCTCGATGTCCATCGGGATCAATGCAGAGATATCTTTTGGTATGGCCAGCTTCGAAAGATTTACCGACGGAACATGGAACTGCCTGGACAGAAACTCGACCAGCGTGCTTTCACTGATTGATCCAAGCTTGATCAACGCGGCCCCGATACGCTCCCCACTGTGTTGATGCTCTTCAAGAGCTCGAGTGAGCTGTTCAGGACTGATCAAGCCTTCCTGAACGAGCAGTTCTCCGATTTTCTGCTTAACCGCCAAATTGCACCTCTTTCAGATACAGGCCACTCCGCCCGGAGGCAAAACACCTATCAGCCCGCAAGGCATCCTCCCATCGCCACACCCTGTCAGGACGATTTTGGTTTTGATGCATTGCCGGGCATTTCCAGCATCGCTTGAAGTGTAGTATGAGATTCCACAAAAAACGAGTCAAAAGTGCTTGACACGGTCAAAATCCTGGTTATGATTCGCTACGATTTCTCCAGGAGGAGGATAATAGAATAACAGATGTGGAGGTATTTGTCATGATTTGTGCTACGGTAAAGGCGGGAGCGGAATGTGCCTTTATGACCAAGACCGGCTGCGGTTTTAATGGAGGCTCTTGCCATCCGGTCGTCGAACAATGTGAAGGATGTCAGCGCATCCTGGATATCCCGTCTGGAAAGTATTGCTCCAGTTACCCCAACCCTTCCATCAAGTGGAAGACGAGCACCTGCAATTTCGCCACTCACGCCAAGGCGGCAGGGCAAGCTCAAAGCACGGCCAAGGTCAATCCCATCAAGGCTTCCAAACGAGGCGCAGGCACCAAAAGAAAATAGATGCCCATCAGGTTGCGAGAGCCGGCTTTATCGTGTGTTCAAAGCTATGATGAGCACGCCCTCTCGCAACCGTACCACGGATTTACTACCTTGTAGGTCTTACCCTCGTCCTTTCCCCCATCCCCATCATTACCCCGGTTCAATATATGAATATGCAAGAAAGGAAGTTATCGCCGTGGGACAGACACTCATCTTGACCGGAAATCAAGCGGCGGCGCTGGCGGCTAAGTTGTGTCGCGTGCAGGTTATTGCAGCCTATCCCATTACTCCTCAATCGAAGATCCCGGAAGTGCTTTCGGAGTATGTCGAGCGAGGGGAATTGAAGGCGGAATTGGTCCGCGTGGAAAGTGAGCACTCGGCGATGGGGGTATGCATTTCTGCGTCCCTCGTGGGAGCCAGGGTCTTTACGGCAACCGCAGCCAATGGTCTGGCCTATATGCACGAGCAGCTCCATTGGGCCGCCGGCGCTCGCCTTCCCATCGTCATGCCCGTGACCAACCGGGGCGTTGGCGCACCCTGGACCATCCTCAACGACATGCAGGACTCCATTTCTCAGAGAGACACCGGATGGATGCAGCTTTATTGCATGAACAATCAGGAAATCCTGGATCAGGTCATCCTTGCTTATAAGGTGGCGGAGCAGTTGCTCATTCCCGTCATGGTCTGTTTTGATGGCTTCAGACTCTCCCACACCGTTATGCCCGTGAATATCCCATCCCAGGAAGAAGTGGATGCCTTTCTGCCCCCTCTCCAGCTTCCTTACACCATTGATCCTGAAAATCCGGTCAACATCAACCCGGTCGTCATGGGCGATCCCGTGCCCGGCCCCGATGGGACGCCGTGTCCCAGTTACATGGGATTTCGGCGGCGACTGCAGGAAAGCCTCGCTTCGGCACTATCGGTCATGGCCGAAGCAGGCAGACTCTATGGGGAATCCTTTGGACGTTCTTACGAGGATTCTCTCTACCGGTATCGAACCGAGGATGCGAGCTTTCTTTTCGTGACCATGGGATCTCTGGCCAGCGAAGCCTGTGAGACGGTGGATCTGCTTCGTGAGCAGGGGATCAAAGCCGGAGTGATCGGCGTTCGCGTCTTTCGGCCATTTCCGCCCGAAGATCTTGCTCAGGCAGTCGAGAGTGCACAAGGTATTGCCGTCGTGGAAAAGGCCATCAGCTACGGCTATGAGGGCGCCCTCGCTACAGAGCTCAAAGCCGCTCTTTTCAGCAGAAACGGCCATCGGCCGGTCATTTTCAATTACATCGTCGGACTGGGTGGCAAAGACGTCAAGCCTTCAGATCTTCTGGAAGCTGCTCAGGAAACGGTTCAGGCCGTGCAGCGAGGAACACGCCAGCAACGGTCTCGATGGTTGGGCTGTGGGGTCTAATCAGGAGCAAAGGGTGAGGAGTGGGGACGAAGAGCGAGGAATGATCGGAGAGGCTAAGTTCAATTGTGGAAAAGGAAAGAAGTAAAGGTCATGTCAACTGCTATTTTGGATCTCCCTGAACAGGAATACATCATGCCCGGTACCCGCACCTGCGCAGGTTGCGGGCTTCCCATTGCGTACCGGTATATTCTCAAGGCCCTGGGCTCCAGGACGATTGTCACCCTTCCAGCTTCATGCCTTACCGTTTTGCATGGTATCTATCCCAAGACTCCAATTGCCGTGAACGCTGTCAACAATACCTTTGCAAGCACAGCCGCTTCGGCTTCGGGGCTCGTGGCCGGGTTGAAGGCCACGGGACGTGAGGGCTACACGGTGCTGGCCATGGCGGGAGACGGGGGCACCTTCGACATGGGAATTCAGGCCCTGAGCGGAGCAGCCGAGCGGGAAACGGATTTTATTTATGTTTGTTACGACAACGAGGCTTACATGAACACCGGCGTCCAGCGATCCAGCGCAACGCCCGCCGGAGCCCTCACCACGACCACTCCCGTCATTCCCAAGGAGCAGCCCAAGAAGGACTTCCTTCAGATCATGGAAGCCCATCATCCAGCCTATCTAGCCACCACCTGTTCTTCCTATCCGGGAGACCTATACAACAAGTTCATCAAAGCCAAGGGAATCAGGGGCACCCGTTTTATCTACCTTGCCATCCCCTGTCCCCCCGGATGGGGATATCCCACGAGAGATACCGTCAAAATAGGGCGGTTGGCCGTAGAAGCCGGCGTGGTGGCTCTTTTTGAAATCGAAGGTGGAGTGCTGAGGCTCACCGGAAAAAGTCTTAGCATGGCACGGAGCGGCCGGAAGCATCCAGTGGAAGATTACTTGAGACTCCAGAGCCGTTTCAAAAAGATGTCGGCGGAACAAGTCGTCGCATTCCAGCGCCGGACGGATGAGCGTTGGGAAAGCCTTCTGAAGCGTGCAGGATTTTAGGGGGCAGGCAGCCAAAATATCCGCCTTGGCCTCAGGTCGTCATTCCTGCCGAAACCATGCGGGAATGATGAGGTGTTATACTTTAAACGGGCACAATCCGAGCTTTTTTCACCGCGGAGACGCAGAGGGCGCAGAGAGAACGCAGAGAGTCGATAAGATCCTTATAAAATTCCTCCGCGCTCTCTCCGCGCCCTCTGCGTCTCCGCGGTGAGAACAAGAGCGTCCACTGTGATTGTGTGGTCAAGGGAAAGCAGTAAAGCTACATGACGCCTTTGTAATATCCTCCATCAATCTGTATGGATGCTCCCGTGATATAACCCGCCCGCTCCGAAGCCAGAAATGTGACCAGGGCCGCAAATTCTTCCGGAGTTCCCAGCCGTCCCATGGGGACTGAAGACTCCCAGCGCTTGATTACCGCTTCGGGAGTCGTGCCTTCCTTTTCGGCTGTGACGACGGCGAGGCTGCGCACCCGCTCGGTCATGGTATAGCCGGGGCAGACGTTGTTTACGGTAATATTGTAAGTAGCCAATTCATTGGAAAGCGTCTTGGCCATGCCGATCACCCCGGAGCGCACCGTATTGGAAAGGATCAGGCCGTCGATGGGCTGCTTGACCGAGATCGAGGTCATATTGATAATCCTGCCCCATCGTTTTTCCATCATTGTCGGGATTGCCTCTCGTGTCATGATGATTGTGCTCATGAGATTCAGCCGCACGCCGGCAAGCCAGAGCTCATCATCGATTTCGAGAAAGGTTTTCGAAGGAGGGCCACCCGCATTATTCACCAAAATATCCACCGTTCCGAAATGATCGATCCCATTGCGGACAAAGCTCCTCGCCTGCTCTGCATCGGCTACGTTGGCGGGAATACCGATGATCTCGCCACCGGTCGCCGTCCGGATCTCCTCAACGGCTTTAGGTAGCTCAGAATCGTCCAGGGCGCCAATTGCTATCCGTGCCCCTTCGCGACTCATTTCCATCGCAACAGCCTTCCCCAGCCCCTGGCTTCCTCCAGCGACAAAAGCCACTTTCCCTTTTAGTCCTAAATCCATTTCTGCTACTCCCATGTCTTCCCGGTAGAATAAGGGATGAAAGCTCAAAACCTAAATCCTGAAACCAGTCCGCAGAGGATTGATTCGATCCGTTGTCCTAACGACGACCATTTTCCTGCTCCTGCGCTCCCTGATCCCGGTACATCGCCTGCATGGCTTCTGTGTACGTTCCATCTTCCCGATAGATGAAAAGGGGCGGTGCGATTCGAAGCTCCTCCCCGCCTCCCTTGCGGCATTCCATATGCACCAGGCGTGCGGAGCCGGATGTATCCGAATGAATGAGCGTCAATTCTTTGGGACTAAAGCCATGCCGATGGGCTGTTATCATGAGTGTGTCAAGACGGGTTGCCGGGTAAATGATTGCAAGGCGCCCTCCATGGGGAAGGAGGTGCTTTCCGGCTTCAAAGACATCCGCAACCGATGCCGTGACCTCATGCCTCGCCACGGCCCGTTGCCCGTGAGGATTGATTCGGCCGGTATTCAATTTTCGGTAAGGAGGATTGCTCACCACAAGTTGGAAGCTCTCCGCCGGAAGATGATCCGGAACATTTCGAAAGTCCATTTCATCGATTCGGATTCGGTCTGCAAAAGCGTTTTCATCCACGTTCTTTTTAGCCAGGGTCGCCAGCTCGGGTTGAATCTCCAGGCCTACGAGATCCTTACCCAATTTTCGAAACGCCAGGATCAGGAGGATTACTCCACAGCCGGTTCCAAGATCCACCACCCGATCGCAGGGCTTCACCCTGGTGAGCTCTGCCAGCAGCACCGCGTCCAGGGAAAAGCGGTACCCTCCTTTTTCCTGACGGATAATCAGTTTTCCGTCGAATAGTGCATCGGAAGTGAACAAAACGCACTCCCTTTACCAGAGGGCTTCCTCGTCATGCGCCAAGGAATGAATTACCATGCCGCTCCCCACTTTAGGATAAAAGTATGTGGATTTATGAGGCATGATCAAACCGGTGCTCGCTACCTCTTGAACCTGCTCGATGCGTGTGGGATTTATGAAAAAACCGGCGTCGAAGCCTCCCGTGCGCAGCTCGGAAAGGCCATGCAGCAGGTCATGTCTGAAGTGAATGTTCTTTTCGTTGGCCAGAAAATCCTTTTCAAGTCCCATAAGGCGCTTCAGGATCACCTGATCGAGCACTTCCACGTCCAAACGCTGCAGAGGCCGCGGGAGCTTCATGTCGGCCAGAAATCGTCCCACTGCGTCCCTCCTGGCTTTCAGGAGACAAAGCTCATCGGCTCCCCGGGATGCAAAACCGATTACTATATCCTTTTGCTCCTTACCGGCCTCGAGGTCTGTACGCCATTTCCACTCTCCCTCTTCGCCGGCTTCATAGCGCGAGATGTCAAAAAACTCCTTCGCGCCGGCAATAAACGACTCGGGATTCCATGCCTTCAAATGGCGAAGCAGTCGATGTGTCGGGAGAATCGTGAGTCCTCCCTGGTTCAAATTGGATAGATACATCATGATGTATTCGAAGGAGGCACGCGGACCGGCGCTCTCGAAGCGGCTACGCTGCTCGTTTCGGTACGTGAGAGCCGTTTCATAGCGGTGATGACCGTCCGCAATGTAGATGACCTTGTCGCGCATGAGCTCTCTCACGCGCTGGAGCACATCGAGATCCCGCACTCGCCACAGGCGATGCTTCAACCCCTGATTGTCCTCGATCCGGATAATTGGCTCGGCCTCTCTCCCGCTTCTCAGGGCATGATCCACTTCCTGCTCGGGATCCGAATAGAGGGCGAAAACCGGGCTCAAATTGGCATGGCATTCATGCATCAAGCCGAGCCGTTCCTGCTTCACTCTCGAAAAAGTCTTCTCATGAGGACGGACGCCGCCTGAGCTGAAGTCCTCCAACCGCAAGGCGCAAAGAAAGCCGTATCTCGTTTGCAGATCCTTCGGACTCAGAGAATAATCCATTTCATAGTAGTAAATTGCAGGCTGCTCGTCGCGGATAAGGATTTTTCTCTCCTGCCATTCATCCATGTATCTCCCGGCCCGTGTATGGGGATTATCCTTTTCGGTATCCGCCGGCGTGGCTTTTCCCAGTTCCAGATTGATCATGTTGTAGGGGCTGGTCTGATGAAAACGTTCCTGTTCTTCAGGAGAAATCACGTCGTAGGGTGGGATCACCACCTCGGCCAGGTTGGGCACTTTCTTCCGGTTGTAGCGCAGCCCGCGAAAAGGGGCGACTTCTGCCATGATGAAAAAATCCTTTCTTCTTTGATCCCAAAAAAAAGCCGCAACCCCGCGGGAGCTCCCAATTCACCGGACTCTCCCGAAAGGCCTTGATTTCTATACGGATGACCTGAAAGCTTCCTTTGCTAACACAGCTTATCCATTTTGACAAGCGGCATGAGGTTTCTCGCGCTGAGGGTAAAGAGTGGGGCAGTCCGGCACGGCAATGCTTCAGAAAAGATCGAGCTCGCCCGGAAAGAATGGATCGGTGTGGCTCGACAAGACGACCGGGGAAAAGTCCGCGGTAAGTTGAAGCATATTGCCCGCATCGATGACCAGTTGGGCCAGGTCGAGCCATCGGGAGGATTCTTCCAGAACAGCCTGGTCACTGCCGGCAACGACACATTCACTGTAGGGCATTTCTTTTTCGGGCACGGGAGCCGTTCTGGATTCCCCGGGAAGACCGAGGGATTTCATCCTACGTCGATATTTATCCGCCAGGAGACCGCTATGACTCATGGGGGCATCGAAAAGAAAAAGAAGCTTTCGCGGACGATGAGCTTCCAGAAATTCGAAGACGGCATCCAGAGCCATTTCACTGGCTTCCGTCAACCGGAAGTTAGCTGAGAGTCCGGCGAGATCGCGCAGGGCTCCATCATTGGCCTTGAGAATGGGACGCCCCAGGATGGCGCTTTCCACGGTGATCTGCACATTGTGTCCGTCGACGACAAGCCATTCCTTCTGCCAGTCGGATCCCTTGCATTGCCGTGCATGGCGCCGAAGTGCCTCTGCCTGGCTGAACACGCCACGATGAAGCAATTGTCGCTCCAATTGCGTCAATCGATAGCGGTTACCTACCCATTCGAGAGCGGACGAGCGCGGATAGGAGCGATTTTGCAGGAAGAAAAAATCCGCGGTGGCACGAGACAACAGCCATCGTCGCCGGCCTGTGAGAGAAAATAGTCGTTCGTTCATGATTGGCAAGAAGCAGTCAGTTCC
>JGI24730J26740_1000990_pt1 | contig 16021 bp, 17 predicted proteins | sample EPASupsiteSAE347_FD_26740 | JGI IMG/M metagenome (IMG submission 26740)
AGGGTGCACGGCATGGATAACACCCCATATCACCATGAAATGATAGGGTTTAACAGCAGGCTCGATGAAATAAAGGCATGCGCCCTGATGGCAAAGTTTCCCTACCTCGAGACATGGAATAGAAAAAGGATCGAAAATGCAAAGTTTTACAATAAAAGACTTAAAGGGCTTCCGGTCATCCTTCCAAACGTGGGTGGCGATGGTTCACACATTGTCCACCAATATGTGATTCGCCTGAAAGAAAGAGATGGTCTTCAGAATTTTCTCAGGGAGAAAGGGGTGCAGACTGGGATATACTATCCTGTTCCCTTGCATTTACAGGAATGTTTCTCGTCTCAGGGGTACAAAAAAGGTTCCTTTCCGGTTGCAGAAGAGGCTTCGCTCACAAGCCTTGCCCTCCCTGCTTATCCTGAATTAACAAAGGCAGAAAAAGAATACATAGTGGAGTCTGTCAAAGGCTTTTTTGCTTCTTAATTTGTAGTTTGGTTATCGGTTATTGCCTTGCCTGTTCAACTCCTATATGATGCATTGATCTTTATGTAATCATACGTGAGGTCGGTGGTGTATATGTCAAAGGATACTTTTCCGTCGTGAAGGTCCACGATAAGTTCTATCTCCTTTTTATTCATCACTTTTTTTAATTCCTGTTCATCAAAGTGCACTTCGACGCCCTCTTTTACCAGTTGCCTGCCCTGCATGATAATCTCTATTTTTGAGGGTTGAACGGGCACATCCGCATTTCCGGTTGCTGCAATGATCCTTCCCCAGTTGGGGTCACACCCGAAAAAGGCCGTTTTTGTCAACGGTGAAATGGCTATCCTTCTTGCAATTTTTTCTGCATGTTCTTTTTTCTTTGCCCCCTGTACCGTTATATGTATAACACGGGTAGCACCTTCCCCGTCCTTTACGATCATCATTGCCAGCTCTTTCATAACAAGATTCAACTTATCCTTAAAATCGTCAAGCCCGTCCACATCCTCCTCGTCTCTTTTTGTAAAGAGCATGACGGTATCGTTCGTGCTGCATTCACCGTCAACCGTAACCCTCTCGAATGTTTCCTTTCCGGCCCTTGAGAAGATATTTTTTATCCGTGACGGGGAAACAGGATAATCTGTAAAAATAAAGGAGAGCATCGTTGCAAAGAGCGGGTTTATCATGCCAGCGCCTTTCGCTACCCCGATAATGTTGTACGTTTTTTTTCCATGGATCTTTTCACTGACTATTTTTGGAAAGGTATCTGTCGTCATAATCGACTGCGCAAATGATTCAATACCGGTGCTTTTAAGGTTCTTGCAAAGCCCGGACAGGGCATGGATCACTTTACCGGCCGGGAGTCTTCTCCCTATAACACCTGTTGAGGCGAAAAGAATCTCCTCTTTATTGGTGCGGAGGATGCCGGAAATTTCTCCCGCTATCTCTTTCAGGTCTGAAACACCTTCTTTTCCTGTGCATGCATTTGCGCATCCGCTGTTCACGAGAATTGCACGTACAGGATTCACCTCTACTTTTCGATCATAGAGGATATGGGCCGCTTTTACTTTGTTGCTTGTATATAGGGACATACAATTCATCGGTTCTTTAAAAAATGCAAGTCCGAGGTCAAGACCACTTGTCTTTATGCCGGATGCAATGCCGGCGAATTGAATTCCGTCTATCATAACTTACCCCCAAAAAATGTTCAATGTTCTACGTTCAAAGTTATAAAATCTTTTTAAACAAAGCCGCTCAACATTGTGGATTATAATCTGACGACAAGTAGAAGAGCAATTTGTTACTCAACCTTGAACCTTGAACAGTTTCATTGTTACTTGCCGCAGCATCTTTTATATTTTTTCCCACTTCCACAGGGGCAGGGATCATTCCTGCCGATCTTTTTGTCTTTCTGCTGGGATGACAGTAATTCATCTCCCCTGTTTAAAAACATGACCGGCTCATTGAAGGTCAATTCTTCTTTAGCAGGTTGTATTGCAAAGAGCTTTCTTACCGTATCGAGTCTGGCCTGTTCCAGCATATCGAGGAACAACTCAAAACTCTCTTTCTGGTATTCCCTCAGGGGGTCTTTCTGACCGTATCCTCTCAAGCCAATCCCTTCTTTCAGGTGGTCGAGAGAGAGAAGATGCTCTTTCCAGTGTGTGTCAAGAGAATTAAGTGTGATAAAGCGTTCTAATGCCCTGAATTCATTTTCTCTAAATTCAGTCTCTTTATGTTTGTAAACACCAAGAACCTTTTCTTTTATCATCTCAAGCAGCCCTTGTTTCGTGATGGTCTTAAAGTCTATAGAATCAAATTCCATGTGCAGGAAAAAGGTTTCGAAGATCCTGTTTTTCAAAGAATCGAGTTCCCATTCTTCAGGATAGACCTTCTCGGGGGCATATTCATCCACGAGACCTTCGCAGATATCCTCAACCATATCAAGGATATGATCAAGGATATCATCGTTGCTCATGAGGTCCTTTCTCATCCCGTACACAGTCTCACGTTGTTTGTTCATCACGTTATCGTATTCGAGAAGGTATTTCCTTATTTCATAATTATGTCCTTCCACACGTGTCTGTGCGTTTTCTATTGCCTTTGTTATGAAGGAATGCTCTATGGGCATATCCTCTGCCATACCAAGTTTTGCCAGCATTGGCGATATTTTGTCAGAACCGAAAAGCCTCATGATTTCATCTTCCAGAGAAACATAAAACCTCGAAGAACCAGGGTCTCCCTGTCTTCCGGACCTTCCCCTCAACTGATTATCGATCCTTCTCGACTCGTGCCTTTCAGTGCCGAGAATATGGAGGCCGCCGAGCTTTATGACCTCATCCTTGTCATTTGCGCAGATCTTTCGAGCTTCTTCCAGTGCTTTTTCGAATTCTTCCGACCCTTTTTGCCCTTTACACATGCTTAAGGCAAGGAATTCCGGATTGCCGCCGAGAAGTATGTCGGTCCCTCTTCCTGCCATGTTTGTTGAAATCGTTACCGCCTTTAATCTTCCCGCCTGGGCAACTACCTCTGCTTCCCTTTCATGGTTCTTCGCATTGAGAATATGGTGCTGAACGCCCTTTCTTTTGAGCATCTCCGATACCTTCTCCGATTTGTCTATGGATAGTGTTCCGACAAGCACAGGGCGCCCTTTTTTATACAAGTCTTCAATCTCAGCGATAACTGCCCTGAATTTTTCCTTCTCGGTCCGGTATATTACATCTGAGTAGTTTGTCCTTATAAGGCTTTTGTTTGTAGGTATCACCATTACGTCAAGATTGTATATCTTCTTAAATTCCACTGCCTCCGTGTCCGCGGTGCCTGTCATGCCCGCCAATTTCTTGTACATTCTGAAATAATTCTGAAAGGTTACCGTTGCAAGGGTCTGGTTTTCCCGCTCAATTTTCACATTTTCCCTGGCTTCAAGCGCCTGGTGCAATCCGTCGCTGAAGCGTCTTCCGTCCATAAGTCTTCCGGTGAACTCATCAACAATAATGACCTTTCCATCCTTAACGATGTAGTCCACATCCCTGTTGAAGAGGTGATGCGCCTTTAATGCCTGGTTGATGTGATGGAGCAGGTCAACATATTTGGGGTCATAGAGGTTTTCCACATTGATGAGCCTCTCGATCTTTGCCACACCGTCTTCTGTAAGATAGGCGGTTCTTGCCTTCTCGTCTACTTTGAAATCTTTATCTTTCTTTAACTGATATATAAGTTTGTTGATTTTATAGTACTTGTCGGTCGATTCTTCGGCAGGACCGGAAATGATAAGCGGAGTTCTGGCTTCATCAATCAGGATGCTGTCCACCTCGTCTACGATTGCATAATTGAATTCCCTCTGAACGCACTCATCGATGGAATACTTCATATTATCTCTCAGATAGTCGAAGCCGAATTCGTTGTTGGTCCCATAGGTAACATCACATGCGTATGCCTTTTTTCGCTCGTCATCGTCCAGGTTGTTGAGGATTACGCCTACAGAGAGACCAAGGAATTTATAGACAGGTCCCATCCATTCAGAGTCCCTCTTAGCAAGGTAGTCGTTTACGGTAACCACGTGGACTCCGAGGCCGGTCAGTGCATTGAGATATACCGGCAGTGTGGCTACAAGGGTTTTCCCTTCGCCGGTGGCCATTTCGGCAATCTTTCCCTCATTGAGGACAGCGCCGCCAATAAGCTGGGCATCAAAATGCCTCATATTAACTGTACGCCGGGCAGTTTCACGAACAACAGCAAAGGCCTCCGGAAGGATTGAATCGAGGTCTTCACCGTTTTCGATCCTCTCTTTGAATCCAGGGGTATATCGGCGCAATTCATCATCAGAAAGGGTCTTCAGCTTATTTTCATAGGTTCCTGCCTGCTCCACGATAGGCTGGAGCCTCTTGAGTTCCCTTTCATTTTTTGTTCCTACAATTTTTTTTATGAAATTAACAAGCATAGTTTAAAGCCCTCAGCGTTTAGCGTTTAGCGGATAGCGGATAGCTCCTCAATAAGGTGTTGAATAGCTATTGGCTGACAACTAACAGCTAATGGCTATAAAAATCAGTCTCTCAATGTTGCCACTAATCTTTCAGGATGAAGGAGAATGCTAATGGCATCCAGAATATCGCTTACAAAAATGTCCGCCTCTTTAATCAGCGAATTTGCACATCCTTCTTCTCCAAAAACACCGATTCCAAGGGCAGCTTCTCTGATCATCAAGGCATCGTTCGCACCATTTCCGATGGCAACAACCTTTTCGGGGCCAAGCTCCTTTACGATTTTTGCTTTTTCAGTACCGCTGGACTCTTTTTTTACTTTGAGAACCTTAAAACCAATAATATTAGTTTCATTATCTACATTGTCATAGGTATCTGCTGTTATAACAAATACCTTTATATATCTCGATACCTTTTCAAGCATCTCTTTGACGCCATCCTTGATCTTTCCGTCAAATGCGCATGTCCCGTTGTAATCAATGACAAGATATTCTATATCAAGGTCGCCCCAGCCAGGGATGGAAACGCTAATCATAATATTACCTCCTCAGGTTTTTTCGCAAGGTATTGTAACATATTTGAAAGATTTAAGAACTATAAATTTTATGCTTGCTTTTTTCCTGAAATCACGTTTGTATAGTTTCTCTGGTTTCCAGAGAAACGATTTTTATTAAGGAGTTAAAGCCATGCAACAAAAGAAATGGGAAATTGAATGTGTAATATACGATTGTGACGGTGTAATTTTTGATTCCCTTGATGCAAACTGGAGATTGTACAACCATCTTGCGATATCCATGGGCAGAGGCCCACTCACCTCAGACGAACATAAATATTGTCATGCCCACACAGTGTTTGAATCGATCCGCTACATGTTCCCGAACGACAAGGCATTAGAAGAAAAGACGGTAGAATTTTTAAAGAAAGAGGTCGATTTTCGTGATTTTATTGAGTACCTCAAAATGGAAGCAAACCTCATTAAGGTTCTCGGCATACTGAAAGAAAGGGGACTGAAAAGGGCTATAAGTACAAACAGGACCACCTCAATGAAGCATATTATGGAGAGGTTTAACCTCTGGCCCCATTTTGATATGGTTGTAACAGCGCTTGATGTGGCCAGGCCTAAACCTGCGCCTGAATCCGTCGAAAAGATCCTGAGAGGGTTGAATATTCATAAAGACAAAACCCTCTATATTGGAGATTCCGAGGTGGATAGAGAAACGGCTTTTTCTTCGGGCGTTAAGTTTATAGCTTATAAAAACAGTGAATTAACGGCTGATGCACTTATAGAAGACCATCTTGCTTTGCTTGATTATCTTTCTGACGGGAAGCATCCTCAAGAATAATCTTTTTTCGTCCCAGCAATGTATAAAAAGGACCGGATAAAAGATATGCAAAGGTCAATCCAAACAGTGTAATCTTGGGCTCAGAAAAGATTATTACGATAAGCAGGATAGCTGTTACCGTCGAACGGAATGGCCGGCCTTTGAAAAAGGCCAAATCTTTGGCGCTGAAATAGCGTACATCGCTTACCATAAGAAAAGCGAGAATGTAAACCAGGATGGGCATAAATACCGTTTTCAGATCAAAGCCGCGGTATCCGAGCCATGAATTAAACAACACACAACCCGCTATAGTCGCTGCTGCAGCAGGTATGGGGAGCCCGAGAAACTGTTTTTTCTGGACGGTGTCAACCTGGATATTGAATCTGGCAAGTCTGAGGGCTCCGCAGGCCACATAGAGGAAAGCAGCAAGCCATCCAAACCTTCCGTAACCTTTCAACGCCCACATATAGACAAGTAACCCCGGCGCTACACCAAAAGCAATCACGTCGGAGAGAGAATCATATTCAACCCCGAATCTACTGCTTGAACCGGTCATACGTGCAACCCTGCCATCCAGCATATCAAAAATACATGATATAAAAATTGCTATAGCCGCATAGGTAAATTTCTTGTCAATCGTTGCAATAATTGCATAGAATCCGGAAAAGAGACTGATGGAGGTCAGCAGGTTCGGCAATATATAAATGCCTTTCCCTTTTCTCTTTCTCATATGTCCACCTTCCTAATTTTCTGGGGCTTGCGTCGCCCACTCTTCGCGACCCACAAGCGGGTGCCCCGGCCCGAAGAGACTTCCCCTCTCGCTCGCTAGGCTCGCTATTTCATAGATTGTCCCTAATATGCTTGTTTCCATATGTTATCCATTGTTTTTCATAAAACGCAACCTTGCTTTTACCAGGGAGGTTACCCCTGCTTTAACTTTCATACCCGATTTTACCACAATTTCATATTTTTCTGGAAAATAAATATCAACCCTTGAACCAAAAGCGATCATGCCGACAGGGTCACCTTTCTTCACAAAATCCCCTTCTTTTACGTACGAAATTATACGCCGTGCCAAAAAACCTGCAACCTGAACCAGAAGAACCTTTTCACCATCTCTATCTATAAGAATATAATTCCTCTCGTTCTCTTTGTCGATATCCTTTTTAAAGGCAAGTGCAAACTCTCCTTTTCTATGCTGTACCGCAAGGATCTTGCCCTCGCAGGGTGCACGGTTTACATGGACATCGAGAGGAGACATGAATATACATATCCTCCTTGTCCGACCATGAATAAATTCACTCTCATCCATATCTCCTATGTCGGTAATCTTACCGTCGGCCGGTGATATGAACGGGTCATCACTGTTGAGGGGCACACGTTTCGGGTTTCTGAAGAAAAAAAGACAAAACAGGAAAAAAAGGAAACAAATAAAAGGTAGTACCGGAATGCCAAGTACGTACAACAAAATTGCAAGGCCAAGGGAGAGGCCTATAAGCGGAAGACCCTCCCTCGCAATCGGCATTCTCCTCAACCCCTTCTTCCGATCCAGCCCATCATTGACCTTAGTTGTTTACCCACCTTTTCAATAAGGTGTTCGCTCTCAATTCTCTTTACAGCATTATAAACCGGTCTTCCCGCCATATTCTCCAATATCCACTCGCGCGCAAATTCACCACTTTGAATCTCGCCAAGTATTTCTCTCATTTCTTCACGGGTCTCTTCGGATATTACCCTCTTTCCTCTTGTTAAATCGCCGTATTCTGCGGTGTCGCTGATGGAATAACGCATATATGAAATACCGCCTTCGTACATCAGATCGACTATGAGTTTCAGCTCATGGAGACATTCGAAATAGGCGATTTCCGGCTGATAACCTGCCTCGACAAGCGTGTCGAATCCTGCCTTTACGAGCTCGGAGGCCCCTCCGCATAGCACGGCCTGTTCACCGAATAAATCGGTCTCCGTTTCTTCCGCAAAGGTGGTCTCAAGAACACCCGCCCTTGTTGCCCCTATACCTTTTGCATATGCGAGAGCCGTTTTCTTCGCCTTCTTTGAAAAATCCTGATATACGGCAATCAGTGACGGAACACCGGCACCCCTCTCAAACTCCCTTCTCACAAGATGTCCGGGGCCTTTCGGGGCTGCCATGATGACATCCACATCGACAGGAGGCACAATCTGGCCATAATGGATATTGAAACCATGTGAAAACACGAGGGTTTTTCCTTTTTTCATATTCTTTTCGATTTCTTCTTTATACAGTTTTGCCTGGAGGTTATCCTGAGCAAGTATCTGAATGATGTCGGCCTCTTTTGATGCCTGGGAAGCGTTTACCGGCTTGAAGCCGTGTTCTTTGGCAAGTTTGTAATTGGCAGTACCCTGGAGCTCTGCAACTATTACATCCACCCCGCTGTCTCTTAAATTTTGTGCCTGCGCATGCCCCTGGCTGCCATATCCTATTATTGCAACCTTCAAACCTTTTAAGACACCTAAATCCGCATCTTTATCGTAATACATTTTCGCCATTCTCTTCTCCTCCTTTAGTATGTTTTTCTTTTGGTTTTGCTGTTCTGTCGCCTCTTGCCATTGCAATCGGTCCTGTTCTCACGAGCTCTTTTATGCCAAGCGGTTTTATGAGGGCGAGAAAGGCCTTCAACTTTTCTTCATCCCCGGTAATCAGCAAAGTGTATGTCTTTGGCGATACGTCGATTATTTTACCTCTGAATATTTCCGCCATCCTTAGTATCTCTTCCCTTGTCTTTTCATCGGCATGCAGTTTCACCAGGATCATCTCGCGGGATACATAATCCATTTCTTTGAAGTCTGTAACCTTAATAACATCGATGAGCTTGTTCAACTGCTTCAAAATCTGTTCGATAATGGCATCGTTGCCTGTCGTGACTATGGTCATTGTTGAGGTTGTAGGGTCAAGACTTTCAGCAACACAGAGGCTCTCAATGTTAAAGCCCCTGCCACTGAATAAACCTGAAATCCGCGAAAGCACCCCGAACTCATTTTCAACCAGAACCGATATGATATGTCTCAAGATTTTCCTCCTAAACGAGCAGCATCTCTTTTAATGGGGCGCCTGCAGGCACCATGGGATAGACACATTCTTCCGGACTGACCTGGACGTCAATGATAGTGGTCTTGTTATTGCGAAAAGCCTTCTGTAATATGTCATCAACCTCTTCTTCCTTCGTGATTCTGTAACCTGCTGCCCCGTATGCCTCAGCGAGCTTCACAAAATCAGGGGCATAATCCATGTGAGTCCATGTGTACCTTTTTTCATGAAAAAGTTCCTGCCATTGTCTGACCAGGCCGAGGTACTTGTTGTTCAAAATAACAATCTTAACAGGCAGCTTAAATTGTACTGCAGTGGCAAGCTCCTGGATATTCATTTGAATACTCCCGTCTCCGGCTATATCGATGACAAGGGTCTTCGGGAAGGCCACCTGGGCGCCGATGCTTGCAGGGAACCCATAGCCCATGGTGCCGAGACCTCCGGATGTTAAAATGGTCCTCGGCTTGAGGAACTTGAAAAACTGGGCTGTCCACATCTGATTCTGGCCGACTTCTGTGGCTATTATGGCGTTCCCTTTGGTGAGTTCGCATATCCTTTCGATTACATGCTGAGGTTTTAAAGTTCCGTTTCTGACATATGTAAGCGGGTAGTCTTTCTTCCACTGGTCGATTCTTTGCATCCATTCAGATGTATTTGTATGGTAATCCTTAAAATCTTCCTTATCCTCTTCGACAATTTCTACCATCTTTTTGAGTACATTTCTGGAATCTCCCACTATGGGGATGTCTACCTTTATGTTTTTGCTTATTGAAGTGGGGTCAATATCAACATGTATAATCTTTGCATGGGGTGCAAACTCGTCAACCTTACCTGTTGCCCTGTCATCGAAGCGGGAACCGATTGCAATGATCAGATCCGATTCGGTGATGGCCATATTCGCAGCATATGTTCCATGCATACCAAGCATCCCCAGAAAAAGCGGATGGTTGCCGGGGAAACCGCCGAGCCCCATAAGAGTATTCGTAACCGGCAACGAAAGTTTTTCCGCAAATTTCAATAGCTCATGGGATGCACCGGACGAAATAATGCCGCCACCCGTATAAAGGACAGGTCTTTTTGAAGAAGCGATTGTTTTCAATGCCCTTTTTATCTGGCCGAGGTGTCCTATATATGTCGGCTGGTAGCTTCGTATAGAAACCTTATCCGGGTATTTAAAATCACAGACAGCCGCGGAAACGTCCTTCGGGATATCTATGAGCACCGGTCCCGGTCTTCCTGAACGGGCAATATAGAAGGCCTCTTTTATGATCCTGGCGAGGTCTTTCACATCTTTTACAAGGTAGCTATGTTTTGTGCAAGGCCTTGTAATCCCGACTATATCGGCTTCCTGAAAGGCATCGTTACCTATAAGCATTGTATTTACCTGGCATGAGAAAATTATAAGGGGAATGGAATCCATATAGGCAGTTGCAATACCTGTGACGGTATTTGTTGCACCCGGGCCTGATGTGACGAGTGATACGCCCACTTTGCCCGATGCCCGCGAATACCCGTCCGCTGCATGTACTGCTCCCTGTTCATGCCTTACAACAATCTGTTTTATATCGGAATAATAGAGCGCATCTGTTATGTACAGGGTGGCGCCGCCGGGATAACAGAAAATAGTGTCAACACCTTCCATCTTTAAAGATTCAATAAATATTTGCGCCCCTGTCTTCTTCAAACTTCTTCCCCTTTTCTTAAATCATCTTTGGTTTTTTCCATAATATCTTTTAAATAAAGCTTTTTCTTCTTCAGAATTTTAATTTCCAGTTCTTCTTTTTCTGTAAGATACGGTTTTTTAAGAAGCATTTGCAGCCTTCTTTCGAATGTCAAGTGCTGCTCTTTTGCATTACCGTAAATATCTTCTTTTGTTTCGCCTTCTTCCATAAAGATACAAAGTGATATGGTATAAAAAATATTGAAAAATGTCAAATATTATATAGTTACGGGGGCGGCAATCCGGAAGTTAAATCTCCCCGGTTCTCAGGAATTTAGTTATTATCAGGCTTGCGTTGCATGATGCCGCACCCTATTCGCCATTTCATCAATTTTATTTGATTTTCTTGGCTTAATAGGTACAATTGTACACACACAAAAAGGGGTTTTTGATTATGGCTAATGGCGAACAAAACGGCAAATCGCTCGAATCGTGGATATGGGACGCAGCTTGCTCGATCCGTGGCGCAAAAGAGGCATCCAAATATAAGGATTTTATCCTTGAAAGAGGTGGGCATGATCATGGCAAGGATCATATATCCTGGACCAGGCATGGAGATTTACGATCCCTGCTGCGGCTCCGCAGGTCTGCTCATTAAATGCCAGCTTGCCCTTGAAGAAAAGATGAACCTCCGGTCCAAATCCAAATATGCGCCGCTCAAGCTCTACGGCCAGGAATATACGCCCGAGACATGGGCCATGGCCAATATGAACATGATCATCCACGATATGGAAGGCGAGATAGAGATTGGCGACACCTTCCGGACACCGAAATTCCGCAAGGACAACCGGCTCCGGACCTTTGACCGGGTAGTGGCGAATCCCATGTGGAATCAGAACTGGTTTATCGAGAAAGACTATGACAACGACGAACTGGACCGTTTTCCAAAAGACGCGGGTTATCCCGGCAATAAGGCCGATTGGGGATGGATACAGCACATTGCGGCAAGTCTCAATGAGAAAGGCCGGGCTGCTTTGGTCCTCGATACGGGCGCTGCCTCACGCGGCTCCGGCAATGCGAACACCAATAAGGAGAAAAAGGTCCGTAAATACTTTGTGGAAAATGACTTTATCGAGGGCGTCATCTACCTGCCTGAAAATCTCTTCTATAACACCAGCGCCCCGGGCATTATCATTTTTCTCAGTAATAACAAACCGGCTAACCGGAAAGATAAATGTTTTCTCCTTAATGCCGCAAGGGAATTCGCCAAGGGAGACTCAAAAAACTACATTACCGATGACGGTATTAATCGCATCGCAGAAATCTTCAGGACATGGCGCAAAGAGGAGAAGTTCAGCAGAATCGTCGATAAAGCGGAGATTGCGCGGAACAACTACAATATCTCGCCCAGCCGCTACATCCACACGGCAGACGGGGAGGAATACCGGCCCATTGCGGAGATCGTGGAGGAATTGAATGCGCTCGAGGAAGAGGCCAAGGCCACCGATGCCGCACTCAAGGCAATTCTGAAACAGCTTGGGGTGGGCGCATGAAGCAGCATATCTTCATCAGCAGCGTTCAGAAAGAGTTTGCCGGGGAACGTCAGACGCTCAAAGCATACATCCTTAGTGATGCCCTGTTGAGCCGCTTTTTCGATGTCTTTCTTTTTGAAGATATACCCGCAAAAGATCGACGTGCAGATGCCGTCTACATCGAAGAAGTCCGCCATTGTGAAATCTATCTGGCAATGTTGGGGAAAGAATACGGTGAGCCGGACCGGAACGGACTGTCGCCAACGCATAGGGAATTTGATGAAGCTTCCAGTCTCGGCAAAACACGCCTTGTTTTTGTGAAAGGTGTAGCTGACGGAGACAAAGCCCCCAAGATGCAGGAGTTGATCAAGGAAGCGGGTACCCAGTTGATTAGACGTCGTTTTACCAACGTGGCAGAGTTGCTTCCCGCAGTCTATGCAAGCCTTGTGGATTATCTTGCGGCAAAGGAACTGCTCCGGGTTGGACCTTTTGATGCCGCTATCGCTTCGGACGTTACTATGGATGATATTTCTGCCGATGCTATAAGACGTTTTGTGGGGCTTGCCCGAGGCGCCCGTGGTTTTCCTTTGTCGGAAGAAACTGCTCCTGAATATGTACTGGAGCATCTCAATCTGCTTAACAAGGGTAGACCTACCCATGCGCTATACTGTTGTTCGGCAAATCGCCGCAACGATTCCTCATCTCATCGGAAGTAAAATGTGCCCATTTCCACGGTGTTGAGGTGAGTAAACCTATTCCATTCTACCAGGTTTACAAAGGGACAGCCTTCGATCTGGTAGATCAGGCAGTTGATTTTGTACTCTCCAAAATCAACCTCGCCGTCGGCACCCGGGAACACAGTGCGCAAGCCCCGGTTGCCTATGAGATGCCCCCTGAAGTTGTCCGGGAAGCCATTGTCAACGCGGTAGCCCACAGGGACTACACGAGTAACGGCAGTGTCCAGGTCATGCTCTTTGCGGACCGCCTGGAAGTCTGGAATCCCGGCACACTTCCACCTTCACTGACGCTCGAGAAACTACGTCATGCCCACGGCTCAGTGCCGGGGAATCCGCTGCTCGCAGAGCCGCTTTATTTGACCAAATACATCGAACGCATGGGTACCGGAACCGGCGATATGATCAAGCGATGCCGCGATGCCGGTCTTGCGGAACCTGAGTTTGCCCTTACGGATGGTTTTGTGACTACCGTCAGGCGCAAGCCTGAGCGGGCCTTTGAAGCGGTCGGTGGAAAAGTTACAGGGGAAGTTACAGGGGAAGTTACAGGGGAAGTGCTTTTGTTGCTCCGTGTTTTCAAAGAAGATATGACAAGAAAGGAGCTTCAAGATGCGTTGTCCCTCAAAGGAGAAGAGAATTTCAGAGCGCTCTATCTGGTGCCTGCGTTAAAGGCAGGCCTTGTAGAGATGACCATCCCCGAGAAGCCGCAGAGTAGCAGGCAGAAATATCGTCTCACAGAAAAAGGCAAGGCGCATCTGGCGGGGATGAAGGCGAAAGAGGAGAAGAAATGAAAGTCTCTGAATTGATAGAATGTTTACAGACATATCGGCAAAATGCGCATGTTGTTGTACAGGGATATGAGAACGGGTATGACGATATCGTTGCCGTGAAAGAGGTTTCGATCAGGCCCGCACATGATCCTCAGTGGTGGGACGGCAAGTACGGGAAAGCTGGGGCAAAAACGTCGGAAAAAACTGAGCAGGCTGTACTATTATTTGGGTGGGACAAAAGTTGAGGAAAGATGATTAAGCTTTAAAATAACTTTTTGTACGGTGCTGCCGGAACGCTGTTTCGCTCCCTCCCGCAGCAAAACAACAACAGGGTAGTGAATTGGAATCAGACATCAAACACCGAGCAGAGAAAAACGATGATTGTGAAGGGGCGGGAAGGATTTGCGGGAGTTAAGGAAAACGATGACATTTGCCATGTGCGCAGAAGAAGATGATTTCTATAAGGTGACACGGATTGTAAATAACCTGCTCACCCTGTTGGAAGAGGCATACGAAATATAATGGCATCCTGGAAAAGCAAGGAAGAATTCAAGGATCGTGTCCGGGAATGGGCACTAAAGCTCAACACCGATATCCAGCATCTGACCGTCCGGCCCATGAAAACCAAATGGGCATCATGCACCACAAAGGGGAGGCTGACCTTTAATTCCCAGCTTCTGGATATGGGCAAAGAGGTTGCCGACTATGTGATTGTCCATGAACTGCTCCATTTCTCTGTCCCAAACCACGGGAAGCTGTGGAAAAGCCTGATGCGGGCGCATCTGGGGGACTATGAGGCCCTGGAAAGAAAGCTGAAGGGGAATAATGAATGGTAGATAGTGAATGGTGAATGGTTTTTTACCAACAACTATTCATTGCAGTTTAAGATACGAGGAACGAACCACGGGATTAAGGGCAATGACATCTGAAGTCCGTCAAAAAGACTTTGAAATAATTAATTAAATTGACAATTATCATTTGGCGGAACAAAGAAATATTGAAAAATATCAAATTAGAATATAAACTTGCTAATTCAACCTGTCCGTTTTCGATAAGGGCAAATAATATAAAACATAAACAATGAAAGTAATATTTATTCTCTTTGTGTCATTCATACTTTTTTTCAACAACCTCGGCGCTATTGCGTTATGGGATCCGGATGAACCGAGGCAGGCTATTATGGCACGGGAGATGATAGAGAGAAACGACTATATACACCCCTACCTTAACGGAAGGCCTTATCTTGAAAAACCCCCCCTGTACCCGTGGTTGATCATTGCGACCTCAAAGGTCACCGGAAAACTCGATGAATTTTCATCACGATTTCCGGCGGCATTATCGGCGACCCTGCTTGTACTGATAACGTATTTACTTGGAAATATGCTTATAAACCCTTCGGCGGGTATATTGTCGGCCCTCGTGCTTGCCACAAACTACCAGTTTCTCTCGAATGCGAGAGAATCTGTCATGGACATGACCTTTGCATTTTTCATAGGGCTTACCATATTCCTTAATTTTATCTGTATCACGAAGGGAAAAAGATGGCCTTTCGTTTTCTCTTTTGTCCCATCAGTGCTGGCGGTTCTCTCTAAAGGCCCCGCCGGACTGCTGATCCCTGCCGTTATAACATTTATTTACCTGATCACAAGGAAGGATTTGAAGAAATTTTTCATTCCCTTTGTGTCCGGATGCCTTATCTCGCTGGCCCTTTCATCAATATGGTTCGTCCTGGCAGGTGAGGAATATATAAAAGAATTTATTTTCAGGCAAAATATTACACGGTACACAAATGCTTTTGATCACATTGAATCCCTTTTTTATTATTTCCATAAACTCTTTGTAAACTTTCTTCCATGGAGCCTTTTGCTGCCTTTTGCAATCTACCATGCTTTCAAAAAGAAAATCTGGCTGCCCCTTATATGGTTTATCTTTACCTTTCTGTTTTTTGAGCTCTCCAAGAGTAAAAGGGCCATCTATCTGCTTTCATGCTACCCTGCATGTGCGCTGCTCTGTGGTATTTACATAAAAGACAAGTGGTCATGGCTTGTGGAAAACACAAAAACAAGCATAATTATAAAATGTTTTTCCCTTATTCTTGCTCTGTTGCCGCTCGTTTCCATCATAGTTCTTAATAGCGCAAGTTCAATGGTTATCGACGCATTTAAAGCGGGCCCCTCTTTTCTTTACATTTATATCATCGGGCTTTTTATCGCCGGCTGCATCCTTTTCTATGCACTTTTGAAGAAATCACCGGCCTGGTCGATATCAATGATGTTTTTATACCTGATATGCATCGGTTATTTTTATAATGCATGTTACATGCCGGTTATGGACAAAACATTAAAATCCCCGAGGCTGATCACGGATCATCTTGGCGATATGAAAAGGAATAAGGAAATATTTACGACCGGTTTCAGTTCTGCCGGTATAATATTTTACGTTGGCAAGCCGATACAGATGTTTGTCAATATTAATGAGATAAAGGATA
>JGI24730J26740_1001016_pt1 | contig 15710 bp, 18 predicted proteins | sample EPASupsiteSAE347_FD_26740 | JGI IMG/M metagenome (IMG submission 26740)
TAGCTTCCCTCCCCTTCGATGGGGCATCAGGGCCATTCTCCCTCCCCTTCAAGGGGAGGGTTGGGGTGGGGATGGGTGTGGCATTTTCATCCCCCTTTGTGACGACAAGCCGTCATGAACGTTTCACCTGTTCATCCATGTTTCCATGCGGGCGGCTTCGGTGGGCCAGATCTCCGATAACCTCAGACTCATGAAGAAGGAAAAAAGTTTGTCCATTGTCTCGATTGCCTTTTCCAGAAGGAAGATCCGCTCCAGAAGACGACCTTCTTCCTCCAAGGCGTTACTTTCGTCAAATTCTTCTGACGGGGCCGGTAGTTTCATGGACTGGCATTGAAAAAGATCCGCCTTGAAGGTGAACTCCCACTCCATGGAATCTATTTCCATTGACAGTCGGGCTTCCCGAATCTTTTTGCCATGACGGAGGGCCTCTTTTCCTTCCAGCAACAAGGCGTGCTGTCCCTGACAGACTACGGATTCGGCGTAGTCTCCCTCTCCCGATTCAAGGATCAGGCGGCGTACAAAAGCCAGTCCGATTTCCTCCTGACCTTCCAAGGCGATTCTCCCATCCCGCTCCTCACTTTTGAACCACAACCAGGTAAGAAACTCCCGGCCCGGCTGCCGGGAAAGGAACTCTGCGGCTTCGCCTTCGCCCTGCGCCAGGGCGTCCAGCCAGGGGACATGTAGAGAAAGAGCCATCTCAAAGGTTTCCCCAAAGAAATCCTGGAAGTCCTGGAGGATTTTTTCGGAATGGGAGGAAAAATAGATCATCCCCCGGGAAAGGGACCAGCAGATGTCAAAAAGCGAGGGCAGGGGCGAAGACTGCTTCAGAAGGTCCTGGCGGATTGCCTCGCGGAGGGCTTCCTTTTCTTCCTTGTAGAGTTTTTTCGTTTCCCGTTCCGCCAGCATGTCCCGCTGGGCCTCTAAAAACCGTAAACGCAGCAGCGCTGAAGGTATGGTCTTGCGGTCGATGCGCAGGGAAAAGACACGGTAATCGCCAAGAGTATGTGTTGCATAAGCGAATTCTCTATCGAGAATATCCTGGAGTCCCGTCCAGCCCAGGGACTTCTCCTCGTTTTCGGGAAAGAAATCCCGAAAAGCGAATGCCTTTATTTTTTCATCGAACAGATCGGCGAAATTGCCGGGCAGGGGGCTGGAAACGGCAAATCTTGAGAATGAGAAAGCTCCTTTTTTTAGACCCATCAGTTTTCATCCTTTTTCTTGAGAATATTTTGTTGAAGTTGCTCCGCTACAGAACGACATAATTGATTGCACATATTGTCATTCCGGCGAGAGCCGGAATCCAGGAAAATACGGAATGCCGGATCAAGTCCGGCATGACATATTTGTATGGCATATATGTTATTGCGTATAATAAGAATCACCAGTGTTTATGATACAGCAAACACCAGTGGATGAACTTGCTTTGCTACCTGATCTGCCAGGGTATCTTCTGCAATATCCATGTCATATCGGGTTTGAAGGTTTAGCCAGTAACGCGGATTCTGACCAAAAAATTTACCTAACCGCAAGGCGAGTTCAGCATTTACGGGACGTTTTCCGTTTACGACATAATTAATCCTCATGGCGGGAACACCGATATCTTTTGCAAGACGATACTGCGATAGGGATAATTCCTCCAATAATTCTTTTAAATAGGCGCCAGGGTGCACTGGTGCAATATGTTTTTTAGCCATATTATCCTCTGTTAATGATAATCATCTATTTCTACATTCTCCGCATTTCCGTTTATCCATTCAAAGCAGATTCGCCATTGGTTGTTAATACGGATACTCCATTGCCCTTTCCGATCCCCTTTTAAACCTTCAAGCCTATTTGATGGAGGAAGCATCATATCCTTAATGTCAACAGCAGAATCCAGAGCGTTAAGTTTCATGAACGCCCTTTCTTGAATATCGCCGGGGAATTTACGGGAAAATTCCCGGTGAAAAATCTTCTCTGTTTCACGACACCGGAAAGATTGAATCATTGGTTTATAGTAAACCTTTTGTTTATCAATGTCAAGAAAATAGAATTTTCACACTTCGTGTTGCTCCACCGGGCATGGGGGTTTATTACGAGGGCGTCAATAGCTTCCTGGCTGGGAATTAACGGCTCAATAGGTAATGCCTTTTCACTGGCCACACGGGTCAGCAAGATGCGGAAGGAGTTGGATATGGTAAGAGAGAAAACCTGCTCTTTTTTTCGATGAAACGGGCGTAGATGCCGTTCAGACCCCATTGGGAGAACTCCGTCGGCGGAAAGGGGAGAAGAGGGAAAGCCATCCTTTGCCCTGGAGATTTAGACTTTACCTGCAACATTGCAGAATTTGGCTTTGCCGTCTCTTGAGCGTAAGTCTTCGAGAAAACGTGAAAGGAAGGCAATATGAAAAAGTTATTTTCGAGAGGTATCATTCTTGAGGCGATTTTGGTTATGGGGTTGTCCCCGCTGTTTGTTGGTTGTGCTTCAATTATCAATGGGGAATTGCAGACGGTAAATATCAAGAGTACGCCTACTGATGCCATGCTTACCGTCTATGATCTGAGAAGCGGCGCCGCGATCAATAAAGCCGCGACGCCCCAGTTGGTGACCCTGAATCGTGGCGTGGGCTATTTCAAGGAAGGCAAGTACAAGGCGGTCATTGAAAAAGATGGCTATGAAAAACAGGAGTTCAATATAGAGGGCAACGTCAACGGTTGGTATGCAGCGGGGAATCTGATCTTCGGGGGCCTGATCGGATGGTTTATAGTTGATCCCCTAACCGGGGCCATGTGGTCTCTGGATCCGGATGTTGTCGAAGCCAAACTGGTGAAAAAAGGTGATAAACTCACTGAGGCGGGAGCAAAAGCCCCGGCAACAGCCGCAGGCGCAATAGATCCTAAAAATTAGCAAATTATCTATTGATGCTGACCAATAAAAGTGGTAAGCAAAATCATCATGCATCTAAGCAGTGAACGTCAGGAAGCGAGGAAGGTGTGAATTGAACGCCAAAATCCTATGAAAAACATTCTTCTTGCCGTTGTCGGCCTTAGCCCTCAAGTCATCACGGAGACCCTTTTTGCCCTGCACCAACAGGGCCGCAGGGTTGACGCCATCCACGTGATTACCACCCGCCATGGGAAAGAGAGTATCAATGCCCATTTGCTGTCGCCTTGCGACGGACGTTATCAGCGATATTTGCGGGATTACGAAATAGACGGAAACCTGATCGATTTTGGTTTCGATAATGTCCATGCTGTCAAGGATCGCCATGGCATAGACATTGACGATATCGTCAGTGAAGATGAAAATGAGTTGTTTCTCCGGTGCTGCCTGGATTGGGCGTTTCGCCTCACCCGCGATCCGGACGTCGCCGTTTTCTTCTCCCTTGCCGGGGGGCGTAAGACCATGAGCGCCTGCCTGACCATTGCCGCCCAGTTTTATGCCCGACCTCAAGATAGAGTTTATCATGTCCTGATCACTCCTGAATATGAGAGCAACCGGGATTTCTTTTATCCGCCCCGTACATCCACGGCTATCGAACTGAAGGATAGAGACGGACATCCCTACTTCAAGGAAACTCGCTGGGCCGAGGTTAATCTTGTTCCGCTGCCATTCGTTTCCGTGCGGGAGCGCCTTATGGACAATATGCTCAAAAAGCCAGAGGAGCCGGCTACGCTTCTTCTTTCCCTGGTCCGGGAAGACAGCATGTTCCTGACGATTGATCTCCTCTCATCCCGGATTGCTTACGGGAAAAGGGAAATGGACATGATGCCTGCCCGCCTTGCCCTGTTTGCTTTTTTCGCTATGCAGAAGAAGATGTGTCCAAGGCAAGAGGCGGCACTATGCCTCCGTTGTCACGACTGCTTTCTCGGAGTAGAGGAAGTTCTGGACAGAAAAGAGGAGATTGCTGAATTATACCGGAAACTCACCGGGAGCAGGGACTATGTTGCCATGAGCGAAACGGGTATACTTGGTCTGGATAGGGAGAATTTCAATTCCTACAAGGGAAAGATCAGGCACGATCTGGAAAGAGGTTTCGGCGCCTATCTTTTGCCCGAAATAGCCGTCAATCCCATCGGCCGCCGCCCCGATACCCGCTACGGACTGAGGATCGACAAGGAAAAGATACGCATCATCATATAACGACGCAAATATTTTTGAGGATGAGCGATGCTGTACGGCGAATATGAATTTCACTGCATCTTCAACAACGATGCTGTCCTTCCCGCCTACAAGGGTTCCACCTTCCGGGGCGTCTTCGGTCACGCCCTGAAAAAAGTCGTCTGCGCCCTGAAAAGGCAGGACTGTGGGGACTGCCTCCTCCGGGAAAAGTGTCTCTATCCCTTCGTTTTCGAGATTGCCCCGGAGCGGACCACGTCATCCCCACAGGTGAATTCGCTGGCCCCCGTGCCGGAGAATCAACAGCAGTACAACGAGATGAGCAAAAAACGGATTGCCGCGCCGCCCCATCCCTATGTCATCGAGCCCGACCTGAACCGCCAGACACGCTATCAGGCGGGCGAACCCTTTGACTTCAAGCTGATCCTCTTCGGGCGGGCCAATGATTATCTGCCTTACTTTATCTATGCTTTTCATGAGATGGGGAAAAAGGGCGTCGGCAAAGGGCGTGAAGAAGGTAAGGGAATTTTTCGCCTTGCCGATGTTACGGCGAACGGCTGTCAGGTTTATAATGCTGAGGAAGGGCGCGTTCAAACCGGCGTCTTTGCCAATCCGCTGTCTTTGAGGGCTTTTCCCGGTCCATGTGCAGAGGAATCCGCATCGGCGGTGCGGCGGATCAATCTTACCTTGGTGACGCCGCTGCGGCTGAAGTTCGACAACCATCTCGAAGCAAGCCTGCCCTTTCATATCCTGGTCCGGGCCATGCTCAGACGGGCAGCGGCGCTTATGCAATATCACGGCGACGGCGAACCGGCCCTCGATTATCCCGGCCTCGTGGCTCACGCCCAAGACATCTCTATCGCCGCCGCGGATCTTCGCTGGTATGACTGGCGCCGATATTCCAACCGCCAGGACCAGTCCATGCTTATGGGCGGCATTGTCGGCTCCGTTACTTACGCCGGCGCCCTTGATGAATTTATCCCCCTTATCAGGTTCTGTGAAAAGACGCATTTGGGAAAACAGACAACCTTCGGCTTGGGGCAGATTGCTATGACAATCAGGTGCTGACGGACACGGCGCAGGCTGCCGAAAAGGAGATACCGGTTTGGTAATTACTACAACGACTTGACGATGGACGACATGTGACGTATAATATAAGCTATAAATATACGCCATATGCAGGAGGTAGATTATGCAGACAAAATTGACTCTACGTCTCGATGAGGACTTGATAAATCAGGGAAAACTTTATGCCAGTGAGAAAGGGATTTCCCTTTCCAGATTAGTAGCCAACTATTTCAAGCTGCTGGTGACGGGAAAAGCAGAACAGCAAAAAAACTATGCCCCAATGACAGAGTCACTGCGTGGTATTCTCAAAGATGCTGATATTAAAGAAGAAGATTATCATCGGTATCGCGAGGAGAAGCACTTATGAAGATTATTGTCGATACCAATGTAGTCCTCGATCTTTTTTTAGACCGCCAACCGTTTGTTGATGGGGCGGCAAATCTCTTTAGCATGGTTGAAGGGGGGAAGATCGAAGGTTGCCTATGTGCTACTACTATTACGACCATCTTTTATCTTATCGCCAAGGTGAAAGGCAGCGATAAGGCAAAAGATGCTATCCGCAGCCTCTTGGCAATTTTTAAGGTTGCCCCGGTAGATGGAAATGTCTTGAATGCCGCATTGAAATCCGGATTCGGCGATTTTGAGGACGCCGTAATATCCGCTGCGGCCCAACAGTGGGGGGCGGACCTAATCGTCACCCGCAATGAACGTGATTTCATAAACGCGGCGCTGCCCGTTCATTCTCCATCGGAGGCTGTCAAATTGATTGATATGGAAATTATAGATAAATAAATCAGTACGTGCTGATTCATCAAACTTAATTGCCGGGAATCAGGAAGAATCAGGAGGGAAAATGGATCACGAATTACAAATGCTAACATTAGGCGCCGTGCTGCACGATGTGGGCAAGTTCGCCCAGCGCGCCAACCGGCCCTGTTCGCACGATATGGAAGCTGTTTATCTGACAAGTTATAAAGGCGTTTCTGGTCACTGGCATACGCTGTACAGTGACTATTTCATCGACAAAGATCTGCCGTTGCCGGAGGAGTTGAGGAAAGATCGCGGCAGGATCGCCCGGATCGCCTCGGCGCATCACCGCCCTGATGAAGACAACCTCCAGGAGATGTGTGTTCATATCGCCGATCGCCTCAGTTCCGGGACCGATAGAATAGAATTTCATGATCATGAAGAAGAAACCGGATTCAGGGAGGCTCGTCTCCTTTCAATTTTTGAGGAAATAGAACTTAAGGAGAATCAGTTTCAGGCGCCGGGGAAGTGGTTTTATAAACTAGCCCCTTTGGACGCAGTCTCGCAGAGCATCTTTCCGCTGCGAGGCGGTAAAGCCGGAGTACCGGAAGATTACCGGATGCTTTTTGCCGCTTTTTTAGAAGGTGCAAGCCGTCTGGATACATCATTGCCTTTCCCGTTTTATCTTGATTCCCTCATCTCCCTCCTGGAGCAATACACATGGTGCATTCCTTCTTCATCATACAAGACCCTGCCGGATATTTCTCTCTACGACCATGCCGTGACCACGGCCGCCATCGCCCAGGCCCTCTATCTTTATCATCGGGGAAAAAAGACGATGCCCCGATGGGGAGACGGGGAAGAGAAATTTCTTCTCCTCGGCGGCGATCTTTCTGGTATCCAGGACTATATCTTCGGCATCAGCAACAACTCGGGGCGGGGAGTATCCAAGATTTTTCGCGCCCGCTCCTTTTACCTTCATGCCCTGGTCCGTTCCATCCTCATCTCGATCCAGCGTCGTTTCGGTCTGCTTTCCGTGTGCCGCATCCTGGATGCAGGTGGAAAGTTCGTCATGCTGCTGCCCAATCTTGACACTGCCGACGAACAGATTGCCGCCCTGGAGGCGGATATCCAAAAGTGGTTCCGCACCAAATTCAAGGGACTTCTAACCATGAACATTGCCGGGCGGACGCGCTTGAGCCATAATGATTTCATGATGAGCCGTTTCCAGACGAAGCTCGACGAAATCAACGAAGCCCTGGACAGCGCCAAACTCAACAAGCTCAACCAGAGCATAATCGCTGCCGGTCCCGTTTTGTCCGAGGGATATGACGAGGTGGAAGGGGGAAACTGCGCCGTATGCAATGTCAATCGGAACGATCTCCCTGCCATGAAGAGATACCGCGAAACGACAGGGGCCGACCTTTCCATCTGCATGGATTGCCTGCAGCAAATCGAAGATCTCGGAACCGCGCTGCCCCGGGCGAACTGCCATATTTACGGCGCCAATGGCCGGGTAGAACTTTTCGACGCCGTCAAACTAACCTTGGGGGATAAATTGCCCGAGGTACGAAAAGACGTTTATCTGGTCGAGACCTTTGAGGATGGAATTGGCTTTGCCCGGACGCGGCTGGCGCGCCGCATGCCCCGGATAACCGGCGATGAATTGAAAGATCCCAAGTGGTTCCGCCTTTTTTCAGATGAAGGGGAAGGTTTTGCCATCGAACCGGAGCAGCCTAAAACCTTTGGCATGATCGCCCTCAAATCGAAAAAACGCTGCCGGGAAGAGTTGATCGGCCGGCCGTTATTAGGTTTTTTGAAGGCAGATGTCGATAACCTTGGTTTCATTTTTGGACTCGGTTTGGGGGAACGTCTTTCCCTTGCCCGTTTTTCCTTCCTATCCCGCATGCTTAATCTCTTCTTCTCCGATTATCTGGTCGGGCTTATGGAAAAGTCATATCCCGATATCTACGTCGTCTTCGCCGGCGGCGACGATGTCTTTCTTATTGGACCCTGGGAGCAGACGTTGCGTTTCGCCGTGGAGATGCGCCGTGATTTCTCACGATTCTGCGCGGAGAACCGTGATCTCACGCTGTCTTCAGGCGTGTTTGTGGCCCGGCCCCGTTTGCCCGTAAGGATGGCCGCTCATCTTGTCGAGGAACGTCTGGAGGCGGCAAAGAATTTCCGGGGCGGCGACCGGGAAAAAGACAGCATCGATGTTTTAAAAGAAACTATGTCTTGGGCGGAACTTGAAGAACGCCTTGACATGGGGAAAAAAATAGACCGGGCCATAGAAGAGCGGGAGCGCACCGGTTTTTCCATGGCCTTTCTATATCGCCTGCTTCGGTATCAACGGATGTACCGGCTGTTCGTGAAACCCGACGGCGGTAGTATCAGCGCCGGGCGCTATCTCTCCCACGCCCATTATGACATCGGCCGCAACATCATGGGTAAACGAAGAAACAACGAGGAAGAATTGAAGATGCTGCTGGATATCTTTGCCGTCGGCGCCAGGGAGAAATCGAAACTGGCCGGGCTTAACCTGCCGCTTTTTCAGGCAATCAACATGAATCGCAGCGATTGAGAAAAGAATAACATGCAAAGCTAAACGAGGAGGGTGGCTATGAAATATTTTGACGAAAAAGGGAATCTTCGGGCGGAAATCCTGGACGAGGAGGCGCAAAAAGTTGCCGCGAGTTTTGTCGTGACCTTTCAGGACAAATTCAATAACAAACGGGTGGACAACAATAAATCGCTGTCCTCGGCCCAGTTGCGGCGTTTTTATGGTGATTTCAAAAGCCTGGAAAAAAAGGTGGCCAAACAGGATTTTGAAAAGATCAAGCCCCTGATTAAAATGGTGAAATCCAAGGCCGCCTACGCGGCTAACCCCCAAAACCAGAAGATTCCGTCTCAGTTCAAGGATTTTTTGATCAACAATGTCAACAGCATCAACAGTAAAACAGAATTCGAATCCTTCATGCTCCACTTTGAGGCGGTGGTGGGTTTTTATTACGGTATGGGCGTAAAGTAAAAAAGGAAAAGAAAAGGGAGAAAACGATGAAACTGCAAAAGATCAGACAGATTGAAGGAAAGATAAGTATTCTGACGGGCCTTCATATCGGGGCCTCCAATGAAACCATTGAAATCGGGGGTATGGATAACCCCATCATCAAAGATCCCCTTCCTGAGAGTAACGCCCCCTATATACCTGGTTCTTCTTTGAAAGGAAAACTACGTTCCTTAATCGAGATGAAGGAAGGGCGCTATGTAAAGGAAGCCAGGGGGCTGGGCAATCCCTGCAACTGCGGCCGCCGTGATTGTCCCGTCTGTCCCGTCTTTGGCGTCTCCGCCTCGGCGCAGCACCAACCAGATTTAGGACCGACGCGGATCATTGTCCGGGATGCGAAGCTTTCTAAAGATTGGGAGGACCGTTATCGCAACGGCGACTTGCCCCTGGAGGTCAAATACGAAAACGCCATCAACCGCATCACCGGCATGGCAAATCCCCGTCCACTGGAGCGTGTACCTGCCGGCGTCACATTTGATTTCAGGATTTCTTTTAAGGTGTTTGATAACGATCCTGATGAGTATTTTCAGACCGTCCTCAAGGCCATGAAAATGTTGGAGCTGGATGCATTAGGCGGCGCCGGTTCGCGCGGTTGCGGCCAGATCCGTTTCACCCCCATCATCATCGACGGTGAACGGCAACCGGACAGCTTTTTAGAAGCAATTCAGCTTGGTTGAGGAGGACGGCAATGCTGCTGCGTTATATAATCAAACCGGTTGCGCCGCTGATCACGCCCCTAAAGTCGGACACCCTGTTCGGGCACTTCTGCTGGTACATGCGGTACGGGGAAGGGGAAACGGCGCTGAAATCGTTCCTATGCCGCTATGACGGAGTCATGCCGGGGCCGGTTCTTTTTTCCTCCGCCTTTCCGGCCGGTTTTCTTCCCCGGCCGGTTCTGCCCCCGCTGAAACGCGCTGCGGCCAGAGAATTTGCCGCAAGTAAGTTCGGCAATGATAAAAGGGGCTTGTTTTCCGGTCTATCCAGAATCAAAGCCTGGAATAAGCAACGCTGGATCAGCATCTCCTGCTGGCGGCGCCTGAAGGATGAATATGATGAAATAACCCTTTATGATCAACTTTATGAAGAAGGGGAAGGAACAAGGCAAGGGGAGAAAGCAGGGACAACATTCCCGGAATTGACCACGCATAACCGCATTTCCCGTCTGTCCGGAACAGTTCCGCCGGAGGGCGGCGGATTGTTCACAAGGGAAAAATACTGGCATCACCCCGGCGATGCCCTGGATTTGTATGTTCAAATCCGTGATTTCGATCCGTCTATGGAGGCGGCCATTGACGATTTCCTCCTTCGTTATCTCCCGGAAACCGGCTTTGGGGCCGATAAATCCCTGGGGATGGGGGCGCTAGAAATCGCAAAAGACAGCAAATTCAATGCTCTGGAGTTTGACGTCCCGGGGGCTGACGCCTGCATGTGCCTTTCCCTGGCCGCCTTCTCCGGCATAGGTTCCTCTCCTGCCGCCTACCGGCTCTTCACCCGTTTTGGCAAGCTGGGCGGTGATTTTGCCTTTGTCAGTCCTACGGGGGGCGATGTCCGTCCCTTCAAAAAACCTATCCTGATGTACGAAGAAGGGGCCGTATTTTTCGGGAATCCTTCTTTAGCGGCCATGCCGCTTTTGGATCGAGTCCATTCCGATGAACGCATCCGGCATTGTGGTATTCCCATCACCTTGCCACTGAAGATTCGTGAGGATCTAAGCCATGCCTGAAAAAACCTTATTAACAAAACAAAATGTCAATCTCCACCTGCTGAGCCCTTTGCATATCGGGACCGGCCAGGAAATTGATCCCTTCTCCTATGTTATCTTCGGAGACAAACTTTATTTTATCGACCTTGTGCGGTGGATGGACAGCTTTCCCGATAAGGCGCTTCTGAGTAAAATGGTGGATGGAGACAACTATGCCGCCCTCAGGACCTTTATTGCTAAGAATATCGCTATTGAGAATTTCTCCCTGACAGCAGTAGCCATAGACTGTCCGCTGTTACTGACGACATATCGCAACGCCATTGATAGACAGGATGCAAGGAATCAGGTTCTGATCCGTCCAACAATCAGAAATGAAATCAATTGCTTGCCCTACATACCCGGCAGCTCGGTAAAGGGGGCCATCCGTACGGCCCTGGCTAACCGTTTTGTCCGGAAAGCCGGGGTGACCCCGGAAGACGCCCGTCGCAACAGAGGTCCCGATTATAATGAAAAAATCTTCGGGCGGATCAAGGACGACCCCATGCGTTTCCTGAAGATAGCCGACACGCCGGTTGCCGCTGAATCTTCGGTAATTATCGAAGCTGAAGAGCTGTCGTGCGACGAGATGAAAACCCCGACGCCCAAGGGCTTTTTTGAGACGGTCAAAGGATGCTCACAGACAAAAATGCCCGTTGTTCTGCCCCTTTCGTTGTCTCTGACCCCCTTCACCCTTCATGGTGAAAAGGTAGATGCCCCTTATCTTCTTGAATCCCTGAACCTTTTTTATCTTCCCAAGTTTAGGGATGAGTTCAAGAAATTCTATTCCAACCGTGACGCGGAAAAGATCAGGAAAGCGATGTCCCCGATTCTGGAGCGACTTGACTCATTGAAGACCAACGAGGCGCTGCTCCGCATCGGCCATTTTTCTCATGTTGAGTGCGTTACCCTCGACGACGTTCGCCGGCCGATAACCCGGAAAGATAAATCCGGCCGGCCTTTGCCTTGGGGAACGACAAGGACGCTCGCCAACGGCTTGCACCCCTTCGGCTGGTGCCTCCTGGAGATGACGGACATGAACGCGCAAGCGGTAAAGGAAACAGCGGTTCCTACCGGCAAAAAGGTCTTCATCAGGGAAGGAAAGCCAGCCAAAGAAGCCAAGGTAAACTTAAGCAAATTGGGCGAAAAATTTCGGGTAAAATGAACAAGTTGCAAAAGATATAATTAATCCGGTGGAATTCATTAATTTGGAGCTATAAAATGAGAACGGATACGTTGATTAAGCACGATGGTTTCCAGGCCATTTTTGAGAAGCTGGATTTGGTCGAGGCGGAACGGTTTATCGCCCTGATCAAGCGCGAAAATTTCGACTATACAGAATGGCGTAAGAGTCTCTGGGAAAACATGACGATTGAAGATCTGTCCCGGAAAGCCATGGAACACCATGCAAATCCGACAAGGTAACTGCAGCTTTGTTGACAACCGGTAATGCACGCGATACATTTTTTTAACAAATTAAACGCTCATGACGGCTTGCCGTCACAAAGGGGATGAAAATGTGAGACCCATCCCCACCCTGACCCTCCCCTTGCAGGGGAGGAAATGTTTTGATCAATGAATCCAGCTATATAGAGGTGCATTTTCAGGTGAAAGGACCTGACTTATGAAACGTGCCCTGATTTTAACTGTGGGGACCGGCGCCCGCTCGGATGTCTTTATTGTCAAGCCCCTGATCAAGACGGTGCGGGACAGCCGCCCTGATTTCACTGTCTTCGTCGTTTCCGGGGAAAGCCATAAAAACGCACAGGCCATTGCCGTCGCCCTGGGGCTTGAGGATGAAGGCGCCACGGCAATTTTAAAAGAAAACAGCGCTGACGGCGGCGGGGCGACCGAATCCGCATCCCCAACACCGGCGCAAGCAGCCACCTGCCGTATTGTTTCCCTGGAAAATCCCGAAGACTTTGACAGCGTCTTCCGGGCGGTGAACCGCATCTTTCGGGAACTTCTCCGGTGCGGCTACACCCCGGACGATATCCAACTCGATTTCACTAGCGGCACCAAGGCCATGACGGCCGGGGCGGCCCTTTCCGCCGTCTATAACCAGTGCGCCTCTCTCAAATACATCACGGGGGAGCGCAGAAACGGCTTGGTGATGGACGATACGGAACGTTTCCTCTCCATCGAACCGAAACGCATCCTTCGCCTCTATGATATGAAGGTGGCTGTCAACCTCATTCATCACCTCCGTTTCGATGCTGCTTTGGAAATCCTTAAGGAAATCAAGGAGCAAATTCTCGACTCCGAGGAAGCACAGGAATTGGCCGCGATGCGGCGTCTGGCCGAAGCCTACCTCGCCTGGGAGCTCTTTAGTCATGGCGCCGCCCGGAAAGATTTTGCCAAGCTGCCCCCGGCGACTTCCCATTGTGCGGCTTATCTGCCGACGCCGGCAATCATAAAACACTTGGAGCATTTGACGGAAAAAGATGGGGATTCCTCCGGGGCGCGCCTATGCGATCTTTTCAACAATGGCCGTCGCCGCGCCCAGGAAGGAAAATATGACGACGCCGTGGCCCGCCTTTACCGCGCTGTGGAACTATGCGCCCAGAACCGCCTGGGCAGCCAGTATGGAATCCAAACAGGTGATGTTGATCTTGGCAAGGTTCCTGTGGGCCCATATCGGGAAAGCCTGTCGCAGTGCTATGACGCCGGGGATGGAAAAACCAGGATCGGCCTCTTCCGCGCCTACGAACTGCTTGACGTGCTGGGCGACCCCCTGGGCGTTGCCTTCCGGGAACGGAAAACAATGGCGGGTCGGATCAAAAAGCGTAATAATTCCATACTTGCCCACGGCACGGACCCTGTTTCCGATTCGCTGTGCGGAAATCTCCTCAAAGACGCTGCGGCACTTTTTGAAGCGGTCCGGCCCGGTTTTATGGAATACGCCGACCGCATTCAGTTTCCCTGGCTGAAGAAAGGAGATGTATGCGGGATATTCTGATTTGTACCGTCGGGACGAGTCTGATCAACAACCTGGCCGGTGAGAAAGACCCCGGTTTTGATGAAGATTTGCGGAAGGGGAATATCAAGCGTCTGACCCTCCGATTGGCGAATGTGTCGCCTGCGGAGCGTCGCTGCGGGGCGGAAATCAATTCCATCCACAGCGTTATTGCCGGTAATCGTCTTGGCGGGCGTGAATTGCTTTTGTTTTTTGTTTCCGATACGGAGGCAGGCCGCCTCTCCGGGGAGCTTTTGACGGAACTGTATCGCCGCTCCGATTTCCCGGACAGTTTCAAGGCGGTGCACTACGAGGTTATTGATGGCCTGACGGACGAGGATGTCCACAGATTTCGCAATACCGGTCTCCGGAATCTTGTTCGCCTCATCGGTAACGCTGCCCGCCGCTATGGTTCCAACCGTTTGCTCATCAACGCCACGGGGGGGTACAAGGCCCAGATTTCTTTTGCCGGGATGATTGGACAGGCCCTGGAAATACCCGTCTGCTACATGTATGAACGATTTTCAGAGGTTATTCTCCTGCCTCCCCAGCCGGTGGCGCTGGACTTGTCTTTCTGGCTGGAGTTCAACGATCTCTTTCATGATTTGGAGGAAGGTTTTTGCGGGCAGCGGGAAGATATGGTAAAAGACGACAGGTTTCTTTCTCTTGTCGATGAAGTGGATATGGACGGGCAGCCCTGGCTTGCTTTGTCGCCGACGGGTCAGTTATTCCATGAAACCTTTCGCCACCGTTTTGGCAGGCAGCGGGAATTACAATTGCCCAAGGATTGTCACTTGCCGCCGGCAAAGAAAAAGATCAGGTTTGAGGACGAAAATGAAGGCAAACATCACGGTTTGAAAATCTATCTGCAAAGGCTTATTTTGTTTCCCTTTGTAAAAGAGATTTTCACTTATTACTACAATCCCGACCTGAACGCGCCTAAACGTTTCCGGGTGTTGGCCAGAGTTCCCCGCAATCAGATCGAGGGTATTTTCAGCAATGCAAGCCAGACAACTAAGTTTGATATCATCACGACAGCGGAAAACCCCGGCCAACTTATGGCCTGCGTAGCGGAATTAAATGAGGCTTTGGCGAGAAAGAAATTATAGTAATTGCAAGGTGATACGTCATGATTGCGAGGGTCTTTGGCAGCAACGGGAAAAGATTGTAAGGGTATGATATTATTATGTTTTGTAAAAAAGACAACCGCATTTGCAACTTATTGATATGAAAGAGAAATACTTAAAAAAGAAAAAATGGGTTGCGGTCTTGCGTGATCACCACAAGGTGTTCCTCGCAAACATCATTATTTCTCTCAACATTTCAATAAATTACATAAGGAGGGGGATGGAGAAAACGACCTGAATAGAAGGGATTGCGACTCTCTTGCTGGTGTTGTCCTGCCGCTTTGCGTATTGCTGGATGGAGAAAACGACCTGAATAGAAGGGATTGCGACCAAGCTCCTGCCGGTTCTCGCGTATCCATTGCCTAACGGATGGAGAAAACGACCTGAATAGAAGGGATTGCGACCAAGATCAAAGGATGTGATTTTTAAACCAACAGCCTCCGGATGGAGAAAACGACCTGAATAGAAGGGATTGCGACACATAGCCTCTTGTAACTGTTCCCTTGTGGTGATAGCGGATGGAGAAAACGACCTGAATAGAAGGGATTGCGACTTTCAAGCGCCTTGTCAATCAGGCCATACTTAGCGGATGGAGAAAACGACCTGAATAGAAGGGATTGCGACCTTGCTTCACTCTATCACCTCCCCTCTGTTTCCAGTATGGATGGAGAAAACGACCTGAATAGAAGGGATTGCGACTCAAACCCGGCTCCCTGAACTGCTGCCATGATGAAAGGGATGGAGAAAACGACCTGAATAGAAGGGATTGCGACGAAGTAATCAGATGCTTTTAAATTCTTCATTATCTTCTCTGGATGGAGAAAACGACCTGAATAGAAGGGATTGCGACCTTTGGCGGCAGCGAACAGCTCGTCGAGTTCTTCGAGTGGATGGAGAAAACGACCTGAA
>JGI24730J26740_1001023_pt1 | contig 15619 bp, 9 predicted proteins | sample EPASupsiteSAE347_FD_26740 | JGI IMG/M metagenome (IMG submission 26740)
ATTCGGCGGTGTCGACGCCTGTGAAATCAGGTGGGAAGACGAGGATGTTTCCGGGGAAAACGCCATCTATGTTATTTATGTCGAGGCGGATGACAGTCAGCATTTGATAAGCGGACCAATATGTTTAATCTCATGAAAACCAAAGCCATAAATCTGAAAAAGGTCAAAGCGGTTTGTTTCGATTTCGGCAACACTCTAGCGGACAACGACGCCCTGTTTCTGAACGGTTCGATTTTTGCCGCGCGGAAAATGTGCGTACAGCTTGGAGTCGTGTGGGACCCCTTCAGGTATTTTATTGTCTCTCAAAAGGCGGTTTCAATTGCGCTGCGGAAGCAGGAAAAGATATACGGCAACATACCGGCCTCTGAACTGGATTCGCAAAGGTCCGGCGAAATGTTCGTCGAAACTTTTTGCGGCCAATTGCTGGCTCTGGCGGGCCGTAAGCCGGCCCCGGCCTTGGTCAAAAAACTTGCGGCGGCCTACTATGACGGGCTGGCCCGGTCAAATTGCATTTATCCCAAAACCCGCGAGGTCCTTTATACGTTGAAAAAAAATTGCAAACTTGCGGTGGTAAGCAACAATCCGGTCGAGTATGTCCTGCCGCCCCTGAAGGCAAGCGGTCTGGACGGTCTTTTCAGTGAAATTCTTGTTTCGGGGGAATTGGGGCTTGGAGTGGTCAAGCCCTGCCAAAGCATTTTTAACATAACGATGAAACGCCTTGGCGTTGAGCCGGGGGAGACGGTCATGGTGGGCGATTCCATGACCGACGACGTGTATGGCGCAAACAAGGCCGGCATGATCTCGGTCTGGTTGAAGCGGTCCAACAACCGCCACCAGGAAAAACTGAGAGGCGTCTGCCGACCGGATTTTATTATCACCGACATATCCGACTTGCTTCATATTTTCAGCAACAATCTGGCCGGGGGCGACTTCTCCAAAACTTCGGCCAAACTCGTGGATGTGACTTCGTTTGGCGAATTGCCCGGAGAAAAAAAAGTTAAATCCATATGAAAACAGCAAAAATAAGCACAAAACATGTGATTACAAATCCACGGCAAGTTGTTCTCCGTGCCTATAAGCGTTTTGAGAAACGAAAGATTTTTGTGTCCGTCTCTGCAGCGGGCGAAAAACATATTGCTTGGGAAGGTCGTGTCGGGCTGGAAATATTCAGCAAAATATCCGGCAAGGTCTGGTGTCGGCACACAACAAAACTGCATCACGGGAAATCAGATGAAGTCGCTTTTTCCATGGCCGGGCTTCCATCCGATACCTATGACTTGCGGGCCGTCTTTATTGATCAGCATGGCGTTCAATGCCGGACAGAGTTACTCCAGCAGGAGCGCCCGGACCGTTTTCCCTGGCTGGATGCCCCGGAAGGCATTACGGATAAAGCGCCAGCTCCCTGGATTCCGGTCAAGCTTCAAAAACGCTCCGGCGCTTTGAGCGTCTCATGTTGGGGAAGGCAATATGATTTTGCGTCGGAGCAGATCATAAAAGCGGTTCAGTCGGCCGGCAAATCCGTTTTGTCAGGGCCTATCCGTTTCATGGCTAGGGTGGGCGGTAAAACCGTTTGGCTTGGAACCGGGCGTCAGGATATTTTCCGTGAAAAAGGGCATCAGGTCATTTTCAACGGATCGGGGGACGGCAGGGAAGGATTGCTTTTAAGAAGCCGGATGGAGATTGACTTTGACGGTATGATTCGCATTGATTGGCTTCTATCGTCAAGGAAGTCAGTTCGACTCGATGCCCTTGTTCTTAAAATTCCGGTCAAGGCTGAACACGCAAAATATCTTTATCACTTTCCCGGCAAATGGGGTAGCGCTGCGAATGTGGGCGACTTGCCGCCAGGCGGGGTGAAAGCCGGTTTTTGGCCTTATATCTGGCTGGGGGATGAGGAGCGGGGCCTGGCCTGGTTCACGGAATCCAATAAAAACTGGTATAATAAACCGTCCGACATTGTAACCCGAATTACGAGACAAAGGAATGCGGTCGTTCTAAAACTGCATCTCATTTCCACTCCGATCAATCTGGTTCCAGCGGAGAAGGCCAGCTCAACTTTTACCGGTTTTGGGGAGAACGCTGTTTTACCGTTGCCTGGTAATCCGGCGGCCAATGAATTGCATTATACATTCGGCATACAAGCCACGCCCGTCAAGCCGGTTGAAAAAGACGCGTGGGACCAGCGTACTATTTGCCTTGGCCCGACAAAATCTACGGGATTCCGTCCACCCTTGCATATTGCCGTAAACTATCTTGATCAATTGGTGAAGGCCGGCGTGCGCACGGTAGTGATATTCGAATATTGGACCGATGCCGAGGGCTATACCCGGACAAGTTACTGCAAACAGCTCAAAAAGATCGTCAGGGATTGCCATGAACGGGGATTGAAAGTACTACTCTATTTCAACAACCTTATGTCCGATCTTGTTCCGGAATGGCGCAGTCTTGGCGAGCATTGCAGTGTTCATTATCTCAGAAATATGTATCCCATTTATCATTATCTACCCCAGCCGGAACAATCGGTTTCAGTGGTCTGCCTGAACAGCGAGTGGCAGGATTGCGTGGTAAGCGGCATCGGCCGGGCCATGGATGAATTCGACCTTGACGGAGTTTACCTGGATGGGACGATATACCCGTTTGGCTGCGGCAACACCTTGCATGGTTGCGGGAAAATTGATGCGGACGGAAACGTTGCAATAACATATCCGATTTTTGCGGTGCGCAGCGCCATGCGCCGCATATACACGGCTGTCCGCTCGCGCAAGCCCGATGGCCAGGTCAACGCGCATAATTCCACCTGCATGGTCGCTCCTACGTTAGGATGGGCAACAAGCTATTGGGATGGAGAACAGTTTGGCCGTATTTCGTGCAACGCCGACGTTACCCAACTACTTCCGCTCGATGCATTTCGGGCGGAATTCATGGGGCGCCAATGGGGTGTGCCCGCGGAATTTCTTTGCTACGGCGCTCCTTTGACATATGAGCAGTCGTGGGCAGTGGCGCTCCTTCATGACGTGCCGGTCAGGCCGAATAAATTGGACTTGGGTGTGAGGAAGGAAGAATTGCGGCTTATCAGCTCGGTCTGGAAAGTCATGGATGATTTTGGCCGTAAAGCGGCCGAATGGCTTCCTTATTGGTGCAATTCCGAGTACGTGTCGGTCAGCCCAAAAGGTGTTTACATAAGTCTTTACCGGCATCCTCAAAATGGCGTGCTGGCCATAATATCAAATATTTCAAATGGCCGCGTTTCGGCCCGGATTGATTTGGATCTTCAGCGCCTTGGATTGCATGGAAAGCAAATTACGGCGCGGGATGCTTTGAACGACAAACCAATAAAGGTAACTGGCGGCAAGATAGCGGTCAACTTGCCGCCGTTCGAGTGGAAGATGATTGACATCCGTTAAAGAAGCTGAGCAACAACCGACAACGGTTGCGAAATGAAAATTATTGAACGTAAAATGTTTAAAACATAAATGTGAAAGGACTATTATATGTCTAATAGAGAAAGATTTAAAGCCGTTTTGCATTTTGAAAAGGTGGACCGGGGACCGAACGTTGAGATCGGGTACTGGCATGAGGCTTTTTTACGCTGGCAAAAGGAGGGACTGCCGGATAATATCCCGTTCAGTCCGGTGCCCGGAGACCGAAGATATTCTAGAAACAGCCGGGAACTGACTGAGTATTTTGGACTGGATGCTCATGATATCGCCTATGGCATCGGGATCGGCGACAGGCTGGATCCCTCGCCTACCTCAGAGATCATTGCCGAGGATAAAGAAACCAAAACAGTCCGCTGGTCACATGGCTATGTTCAAAAATGTCTCAAGTCCAACAAAGGCGTATTCCAGGAATTGGATTGGCCGGTAAAAAATCGTGAGGATTGGCAGGCAAAAATAAAAAGTCATGTGTTCCCGGGGTGGCACAATGTCAGCCATGGCGCCCGGGAGCTTTTAGCATTGGACAATAGAGATTTTCCGGCCAAACTGCTTTTGCCTGGTTTCTTCTGGGAATTGCGCAATTTGATGGGATTTGAAGGCGCCTGCGTGGTATTTCATGAGGACCCGGAGCTGGCTTTAGAGATGCTTGATTTCTGGGGTGATTATCTTCTGGCGCAATGCAAATTGGTCCTGGAACACTACAAACCGGAGTTCGTCCAGTTTGGCGAGGATATGTCTTATAACCACGGGCCGATGCTTTCCCCGCAGATTATGGAACAATTCCTGGTGCCACAGTATAAGAAGGTGATTTTTTATCTGAACACCAGGGAAATTGATGTGGTGGGCATTGATTCGGACGGTCTGATTGATGCAATGATTCCGATATTGTATAAGGCGGGGGTCAACCTTTGGCTGCCATTAGAGATGGTTTGCAGAAAAGGGCATGACGATCTCTTGACCCTCTGTCAGAAATACCCTTGGCTCAGAATAATCGGCGGCATGGACAAAGCCGCGCTTTCACAAGGAAAAGACGCCATTGACGCCGAAACGGCCAAGATTGTTCCCTTGGTAAAACGGGGCGGTTATATTCCCACCGTGGACCACAAAGTCCCTCCGGAAGTATCACTGCAAGATTACAAATATTATTTAGCGCGCAAGAAAGAACTTCTGATATGGAAATGACCAACATGAAACAAAGCTCTTTAAAGAGATTCAACCAGGCGCAACTGTCTGAACCGGATGCTTTCTACTGGCCCAACTATGTCTGGCACTGGAATGATCGCCTGTCTAAAAAGGTCATTTCCTCCCAACTAAAGGACATGCATATTCACAAAGCGGGCAGTGTCTGGCCCCTTCCGTCGCCAAAAGATTTCCGGCCGACTTATATGCCCACCTTCTTGGAGCCGGATTATCTCGGCGATGAATATTTGAAGATATACCGGCATATGGTCAAAGAAGCAAATAGGCTGGGCCTGAAGGTCTGGCTCTATGACGAAGGCGGCTGGCCTTCCGGAATGGTCTGCGGCCGTCTGGTTAAAAAGAATCCGACACTCAGGCGCCAGTTGCTGGGCCGGGAGGAAATAAAGCCAAAGAAAGGTGAAAGTGTAAAGGTTTCCGAAGATTGCCTCTCCGCTTTCTTATACCAGAACGATCAATTTGTCAGGCGTTTGGCGCCCGGTACGGAAGAAAAAATTAATATTGATAATGGCCGAATCGAAATCTTTCGGGTCAATAGCATTGACCCGGCTCTTACTCGTAGCGACAAACCCGTGGATGCCGCTACCTTCTATCCGGACTTGCTCAATCCGGAATCAACCCGCGAGTTTATCCGGATGACCCATGAAGTATTCAAAAAAGCGGTGGGTGAATATTTTGGCAAGACCATTCCCTTGATTTTTATTGATGAAGCCGGGGTTACCAACCTGCCCTGGACCAACGACTTGATATCCGACTTCAAGAAGAAGCATGGTTATGATATTTCTGAAAAACTACCCGACTTATTTAGACCTGATTCACCGGAAGGAATGCTGACGCGCGTAGATTACTACGATTGGTGGAGCCGGCGGTTTGCCGAGGCTTTCTGGGGGCAGATTCAAAGCTGGTGCCGGAAGAACGGGGTTCTTCTGGCCGGGCATCTGGCCGGTGACGGCGACAGCGGCACCTTGGGCGCCAGGATCTACGGGTTTGGCAACCCGCTCCGTGTTTTAAGGAAATTGGATATCCCGGGCGTGGATGCCATCTGGAGGCAGATTTTTCCCGGCAAAAAGGCCGCGATAAACTTAACTTTTGGCAAATCCAAGCATGAAAAACGGATAAATGATAACCATCACTTTTCGAAATATGCTTCCACCGTTGCCCATCAGGAAGGAAAACCATGGGCGATTACCGAGTCTTTCGCCGTGTACGGAGCGGGACTGACACTGGAACAGATGAAATGGATCACTGATTTTCAATACGTCCGGGGCGCCAATATTATGACGATGGGCATTTACCCTCTTTCAACCAAGGAACATTTTATGGGTGGGATACGTCCATTGTTTGGCGGGAAAAACCCGCTCTGGCCATACATGGATATTTATCACGCGTACACCGCCAGGATCAGTTATCTTTTAAGTCTGGGCAAGCCGGCAATTGAAACGGCGGTCTATTATCCGGTACGCGACCTCTGGGCAGGCGGGCCGGAAATTAATAAAGTCGTGGTTGCCCATGATAAGTTGGTCAACGTTCTACTTGATAATCAGTGTGATTTCGACTTCATTGATGACGATGTTTTGGAGGAAAAATCCACCAGGGTTATTAAAGGAAAACTGCGGGTCGGGGCAATGAATTACAGTGCTGTCTGTGTTTCCTGGACCAGGTGGATGAAAGAAAAATCAAGGGAGCAACTAGCCAGGTTCATATCAGGCGGCGGCAAGGTTCTTTGGGTGGATGACAGTCATAATTCTGATAGGCCGAAAGGCGTTATTGATCTTAAATTTTCGGAATTGAAAAAGCACTTGAACCCCTTGGTGCGGATTGAGCCCCAAAATAAGGACTTCCGCGTCTGCAAGCGGAGGTTAGCCAACGGCAATCTCTACTTTATTACCAACGAAAGCCTGAAAGGGACAAAAGCCGTCTTTAAGTTTGCCGAATCTCTGCCGCCCGTTCAAGTTGACCCGGAATCCGGTGCCTGTTATAAGCCGTCAGCCGCCGCTTATTCCAAGGGGGCATGGTCTATCCCGCTTGACCTTGCGTTTGCCGGCTCCGCCATTATCTTTTTCTCACGGGAAAAACCGGCCTTGACCGCGGCGCCATTAAAAGCAACTAAGGTATTGTTCAACATAAAAGACGGCTGGTCTTGTCAAAGACGGTTTTCTTATCTTGTCGGCAAACACGATCTGGAGGTCAAAAAAATGGACGAGAAAACGCTGCCTATGGAACTTGGAGACTGGCAAAAAAAGTTCGGGAATGATTTTTCAGGGGACGCGGAGTATCTGGTTAATTTTGAATGCGACCGGGAAATCGCGGCAAAAGCCGCCGTACTGGATTTGGGAAAAGTTAACTATGTTTGTCAGGTCTTTTTGAACGGTAAAAAACTGGGCAAAAAAGTATGGCAGCCTTTTGCATTCCCTATCAAAGGGATTATCCGGGTGGGCAAGAATGAACTTAAGGTTGTGGTGACCAATACCATGGCCAATCAGTACGTAACTACAAGGAGATTTGATCAATACCCGGACAACATTATCGGCCCGTACCATAAGATTGCCGCATGTTTTGAAAAGGAATCCCTGCCAAGCGGCTTATACGGTCCGGTCAGAATATATTCTCTTTCTAGAGTTCAAGAATGATCGAAAGGAAAGCGAAGAACTGATCAAGAGGGAATATTTCCCGAAACTGGACAAATCAAAACGCGGCTGATGTGATTGTATAAAATGGTTACCTGTAATGAAATCAGTCATAAACAATGGAGGTCAGTGATGAGAATCTTTTATTTTTTAGGGATGATGACGCTGTTGGCCGTAATCATACGCGCTGAGAATGTCAAACCGGATTCGGATTCAAAGGAAGAATATAATCTTTTGAAAAACGGCGGGTTTGAAACCGCGAATGAACGGGCGCCGACCTATCCGTCCGACTGGACTTTTTATGACGGTCGTGTTTCCGTGGACTGGGAGTTGACGAAACCCGGGCAGGAAGGGAAGCAATGCGTCCGGCTCTGGTCCGACAAGCCCGACTATTATGGCGAGATCAATCAAAGGGTTGCGCTGGAAGGCAACCGGCAATATAAATTTTCCGCTTGGGTAAAAGCTAATATATCCAAAGGCGGTAAGGTTACTCTGTTATATAATAATGGGAATTATAGTTTTATACAGGATGGGCAAAAGACGAACAAATATTTGGGATGCAGTGCGGGTGTGAAGAGGGAAAGTTTTGACTGGCAGTATGTGGAGAAAACGTTTGAAACACCCGTGGATGTGGTTGGAACATTTGATGCCATGGTATATCCGGTATTGTTTCGCGGACAGGTTGAGGTCTGGGTGGACGGCGCGCGGCTGGTGGATCTTGGCCCGGTGAAACTGGGCAGGGTGATGTGCTCTGTGTCGTTTGAGGATCCGAAGATCTGGAAGTTGTCAGCGCACGTGAACGAAGAGCCGACGGAATTGCCGGAAGGGGTAAAGATACAGAGTGAAGCCAAATATATGTGCGATGGGAAACCGGGATTAAGATTGAATTATGTTTTTCCATCGGCCAAACATGACGCGGTCATGCTGACGACCGATCTTTCCATTTCCGGAGGCGCATTGCTTGGACTTCGGGTGTATGGAGACGGATCGGGCCATGAATTATTTGCGGTCTTGTTTGACAAGAGCGGGGAGGCGCATTATCTGCCGATCGGTCCGGTTTATTGGCGCGGATGGAAGACGGTGTACAAGTCAATCGCCGGTCTATGCGAGCCACCTGCCAGCAAGTGGGACGTATCGTGCAAGCATTGGGGCGGGGATGAGAACCAGACCCTGGAGTTTCCGATAACCCGGATTACCATCGGGCTGAACGATCAGCCGGATATGTTCCAGGGCAAGGGCGAAATCACGTTCGGATGGTTGAAGATTTACGAATAAAGAAAGGAACAATAAAAATGCAATTATTAAACAAATTGTTCTGGATAGGGATTGTATGTTTATTTACGGTTTGGAGCGGATTTGCGGATGTGGCGACGATGTTTGTGCCCAAGGCCGTCAAACCTCCGGAACTGGACGGTCAAATCAAAGATGGCGAATGGGCGGCCGGGGCGAAGTCCGGCAAATTTATGATTCTTGCCGATCCAACCAATGCGGCGACTGAACAAACGCAGGCGTTTATCATGCGGGATGACGAGAATCTTTATATTGCGTTTCGTTGTCATGAGTCACAGGTGAACAAAATAAAAGCGACGATAAAAACAAGGAATGATGCAGTATATTTGGATGACGACGTGGAGTTTTTTATATGCAACGGGGAAAATCCGGCAAATTATCATCAATTTACAGTGAATTCAATTGGCACTCAATGGGATGACAGCAACGGGAAGGAAAACGATTGGAAAGCCAAGTCTTTTGTGGGAAGCAACCTATGGTCAGCAGAAATGGTAATTCCATTTGCCTGTTTGGGGATCAAGGCTGAGGAAGGGATGATATTCAGGGGAAATTTCTGCCGGGGACAGAAACCAAAAGGGGAAAACAGCGCCTGGCCGACAATTGGGAGCGGTAGTTTTAATGATTTACAGAATTCCGCGCGGATTGTTATCGGATCATATAAAGCGGTTGCCATGCGTGAAATAGAAGGATTAATTAAGAAGGCGGAAGGGTTGCCGACGCCGGAGTCTCTAGCTGGCGAAAAGGCCGGGATACTGGATGAGGTGCGGAAGCTGGCGGAAGGTATCAAAGCCAGGGACAAGTTAACACTCCAAGAACTGCGCGAGAGCGGCAAGAAGACTGCGGGACTTGAAGATCGGAAGGTGGCCTTGGAGGCCAAAACGGTTCAGGAACGTTTTGGATCAGCAACCGTATCAAACAGGATATATTTAATTTCCGAGCCGTCGCGGAGCGGATATGACCTGCCGGAAGTCTGGGCAACGCGGCAGATTTTGGGCAAAGATTTTTGGTTTGATATTTTACATCAGCCGGATACCTGGAAAAAAGCGGGGTTACAAAATGAACCGTTTATCAAAGATTCCCTGATGCGGTTTCAACTTGGGGGTTGGTATCAGTTTACAGCGGGGGAGGGGGAGAGAATATTTGAATATAAATTTTTTGATCCTCGGTCGGAGATATGTCAAACACTGAAAGAAACGAACCGGCCTTTTGTCATTGCGGGACACTTTCTTTCGGGGCCAGTTGGAATAGCGCCATCGGTTTGCCGGCGGTTTTTAAAGGAGTATGGGACTCGATTTGCCGGTTTTACGGCGGACGAGTGTTATGGACATAACCCTGGTCGTGATAGGAAAAATATGGGTTTACCGCCAGCGCGCAACCGGTATGATGCTTTTCTCGGGTTTGTGGCCGCTTACTTTGATTCAACCGTCTGCAAGAACAAAAACAATTTACCGATTTTACATAGTTGGGCTCTTTTAAATCCAGCGTTTCGTCCATGGACGTCCGCCGCGACAGCGACTTATCTTGATCACTGGATACTGGAATTGGGCGCGCCATACAGCGGTCAGGAAATCGGCGGGGATTATGCAAAGCATCTGGGGATGTGTTTTGGATTTTCACGCGGCGCGGCGCGGCAGTATGAAAAACCGTGGAGAGTGTATGTGGCGGTCTATCGTCACGGAGTGGCGGGAGGAGATTCGGAACTGGATTATCGTGGTTTCCTGTCGCCGGAATGTCGCCGTTTTTACCAACCTTGTAACGATAAAGGCCCCTATAGCGGGACGCCGCTTTCATTACAGCGACGGCAGTTATATGCGGCGTATATGTCCGGAGTGAATATGATCAGGGATGAAAGCGATCACCTGTTGTTTGTGGCTAATTACGATTATCGTAACATTGACAAGATTGATCCGCTGGTGAAGGTTACGAGAGATAAGCCGTATTGTCTTTCGCCGGCGGGTGAGATCAGGAAAGAGCTATACGATAATATTGTCAAGAAACATGACCGTGGGACGGCTTATACGCCGACGGCATTGATCTTTGACAGGCACCACGGATTTATACCGACATATTACCGGAGTAAAGTTTTGGGGGTTCTGCCATTCACTGAAGGCGATTATATGATGTTGGCGGTGGAATCGGCGTTGTTTCCTCTATTATCTCAGGATCCTGATGCTGATTCGCTGGGAACGGGACCTTATGGCGATATGTTTGACGTGCTCACGAACAATGCGCGTCAGGAGACGTTGAAAGCTTACCGGACATTATTGCTGGTGGGCGACGTTGATTTGGACAAACTGTTTGTGGAACGTCTGATGAACTATGTGAGGGATGGCGGCACATTGATAATAAACGCCAAACAGGTCAAGGAAGGGGCGTTGTCCGATGCGTTTCTGGGATGTAAAATATTAAAAGAGCGCGGGGAAGGTCGGATTGGATACAGCCTGTTGGATGGGGCGGTCATAACTGAACGGAAATCGTTCGGTTATCAGCGGCTTGAGCCGAAGACCGCAATTCCTCTGATACTGTGCGCGGATGCTGATGGGGAAAAGGATGTCTTGATGACCGCGAACAAATACGGGCAGGGCATTGTGATAATGACCGCGCCGGATTATATGTATGAGGCCGGGAGCAAGAACCGGATGTTGAACATGTTTTCCTATTTAATGAGTCATCTTCGGGATGAATTACTGCCTATCAAGTGGAAGGGGGAGGTGGAATTGCTGGTGAACAGGAACAGTAAGGGGTGGGTGATAACGCTGATCAACAACGAAGGCGTGACTAAAAAAGGCGGACAGAAAGAAGTGATTGATAATGCAAAAAAGGCTGATATATGGTTAAGACTGGAAAAACAGGCCGGAGGACTGCAGGTGAAAGAAATTACGGAATGGGTTAAGGGAGAGAAGTTGGGAATGTCAAAAACGAAAGAGGGAGCTGAAACCCAAATCGCGATTCCGCCGGGCGACATCCGCATTCTTGAGTTTCGGATGGATTAACCTTGTTAAGGTTTGACAAACGATAAGAAAACGATGAAATTAACAATCAGGAATAATGTTGGCAAAGTTCGTGTGTTTCTAAAGTGGTGTCATTGTTCGAAAAACAAAGCGGGCGCAAACATTTAGGGAGCAAAAAATGCATGAAAAATGTATAATCATCGGAGTGATTATTGCATGTCTATCAGGATATTGTTTTGGGGCTACCCATTATTTGGTGACGAATGGAACACCTGGCGTGACTTCCACTGCCCCATACACCAACTGGGCCACGGCCGGGACGAACATTATTGACGTGCTAAATGTAGCCATGACCAATGCCGAGCTGCCGCGGATGGTTTGGGTGTCCAATGGAACATATTATCTGACAAATCAGGTAATTATAACCAATGCCTTGACGTTCAAAAGCGTGAACGGACGCGAAGTAACGATTGTGGACGGGAACTCCGCAAATCGCTGTTTTTATATCTCAAATGGCGTTACGCTAGACGGATTCGCTATCACTAACGGATATACCAATGACGCTGGAGGAGGAGTTTGGGCATACAATGTGAATATTTACAATTGTCTGGTCACCGGGAACCGCAGTAGTAATACCGCCGGCGGGATATATCTGAACCTTGGTAAAATAACGAACTGTATAATTAATGGAAATACTTGTCTTGCGTCGGCTAATTCGGGTGGTGGCGGTGTCGGTGCGTATGGGGGTGCTCTGTTACTGGGGAATACGATTTCTGGGAATGTGGCCACCAATAAAACCGGGGATGCGATTGGTGGAGGAGTAAGAATAAATAGTACTGCTATAATAAGCAATTGCATGATTTACGGCAATACTTCCTATGGGATCGGAGGGGGGATATGTATACAGAACGGGCCTGTTGTGTATAATTGTCTTGTGTACGGTAATCGATCTGTAATTTCATGGGGGGGAGGGATAGCTGTTCAGTCTTATAGTGCGGCGTGTTCCATTAGAAATTGCACGATTGTCTCAAATTCATCAGCTAATGGTGGCGGCGGGATAGGCCAGAGCGGTAACGTGGGTTACACCAACTTCATCCAGAACACCATTTCATATTTCAACACTGGCAGCGGTGATTCGAGTAGTAATTTAAGTAGTGGCGCATATATGGTTTCCAACTGTTGTATTGCACCGTTGAGTGTTCTGCCGGTCGGGAGCGGAATGAACATAGAGAGTGATCCGCAGTTTGTCAACAAGGACACGGGCAACTGGCGGCTGAAAGCCAACTCGCCGTGCGTCAACGCGGGAACAAATGAAAACTGGATGACAAACTCGGTTGATCTGGACGGGCGAATGCGCATTCGTTACGGCATCGTGGACATGGGCGCCTATGAAACTATTTGCAACGGCACCATTTACCGGCTTGGGTTCTAATTGTCCCCCTTTTTCCTCCGTAGCATGCAGTCTTTGAAATGTATGGAGTAAATTTCGGATTTCCGCATGTTCGGCTTGCGGGGGGCGCATATGCCATATTACGATTATCCGCGTGAGGGATGCGCCTTGTAATGTCGGGCTTAAAAATCCAAATCCGCTAAATGGTCTTGACGGGAATTCTGCCTGTGATATTTTCCTGACGAAAAGAAGGGATGTGAAATCAGATGAATACCTGGCAGAATCTTTCCGGAGAGGCGTTCGAAGAGTGGTTCCTGAATCAGTTGGCGGATTGCGCGGCAAACTTCGACCAGTTGCTGGCTGCCATAATCCATTTTCAGTCCGCAAAAAATTTCGACAGGGCCGAGGCCTGCGCCGGACTGTTGCAGGATGCCTTGTTAAAGCATCCCGCCGACGCCAAACTTCTGCTGCTCCTTGAAAAGCGCGCCTCCTGGCAGTCAAACCAGGAAAAATATGCCGCGGCCTGTTTCGACGTTCTCTCCTCGTGTTTCAAGGGAAAGAACCTGCCGCTCCTCTTTTTGACGGCCTGCGGACTCAAGAACGGCGTTCAACCCGGAGAGGCCCTGCGCAGGTTGCGCGTCCTTTGCGATTTGAAACCCGGAAAATACTGCTACGAGAAAACCTGGGGCGTCGGGAAAATCTCCGGGATTGACGAGTTTGACGGAAAAGTCGTCGTTGATTTCGAGAAAAAGAAATCGCACCGCATGGCTTTGGCTTATGCCGGGGAAACGTTACAACTTCTGGAAGACGGCCACCTGCTTGCCTTGAAGCTGAGCGATCCTGCCGCCTTTCAGCGTTTTTTGTCCGAAAAACCGGCGGAAACGGTCAAGGTCATATTGAACCATTTCGGAGAAATGTCGTCGAGCCGTCTGCGCGCCGTTTCCGTCGGCCTGTTGCTGCCGGAGGAGAAATGGAATTCCTTCTGGTCGTCCGCGCGAACCGGTCTGGCCGCCGATCCTCTGGTGCAGATGCCTTCAAAACGCGACGATCCCATCCGCCTTCTGAGCGCCAGGAAAGAATTTGACGGCGATTGGCTCGCCGCCTTTTCCGCCGAACGCGACGTGGAGCGCATATTTTCCGAGGTCGAGGACCTTTATGCCGGACGCGATCCACGGGGCCTTGAAGAGGAAATCAAAAGGGCCCTTGAAAACAGACTGGTCTTTGCGGCGCGCAGCGCCGGAAAGCGCGACCACGATCTGGTTGTCCGCGCCCTGCTGCTGGCCGATGCGGCCGATATCCCGCCGGCGCAGATGGCGGATATTTCCAGGTACGGCAACGCTGAATTTTTGCTTGAAACTCTGACTGGCATTCCGGCCCGCAATATAGGATCATTCCTGAAATATCTTTCCCGGAAAAAATGCCTGCCGTCAGTCGAGACGATGGCGGATATTCTGCCGCAAATGTCCGTGACGGTCATCAACGAGATTGTCGCCCATTATTCCGCCGAAGATGCGCGTTTCCTTGACCTGCTGCGCTCTGCCGTGCAATCTGGCGCGATCAGCGTGGCCGTGATTTCCTGGCTGGGACGCAACCTGCGGCTTGCATGCGAAAAGGGGATTTGCCGTCCTGAATCTTTCGCCCAGACGGCGCTTTCCTTTCTCAAGACCGCCTTGATCGAGAGGGACAGGAGGGCCATCAACCGGTTGCTGGCGATTTTTACCGACCGAGAACTGGTAAGGGAAATCCTTGAACCCATGGACGGCGAACATCGGCTTGAATTCTGCCATTGCCTTTATGCGCTCTCCGGCCTGACTCTTGCCGAGCAGAAAAAGATCGCGGCAAAGGTCGTGCAGGCGTATCCGGAACTGGCGTCGGCCTTCAGCGATGAAACGCCGTCCTCAGCGGCGCAGGTATTATGGACTTCGTTCCGCAGCTACCGTGAAAAGCAGGCGCAGCTTGAAAAAATAATCAACGAGGAAATCCCCGACAACAGCAAGGAGATAGCCGTGGCCAGGAGTTACGGAGATCTGCGTGAAAACGCCGAATACAAGGCGGCCAAGGAAATGCAGGGCATCCTGATGCGGCGCAAGGCTGAACTGGAAAAAATGCTCGGCGAGGTCAAGAGCACCGACTTTGCCGGCGTTCAGCATGATGCGGCGGGGCAGGGGAACAGCGTTGAATTGAAGATGCCTGACGGCACGAAACCGGTTTATCACATTCTCGGCGACTGGGATTCTGATCAAAAACTTGGAATCATTTCCTGCCGCTCCAAGCTGGCTGAAATTTTGAAGGACCATCGCGCTGGTGATGTCGTTGAAATTCCCGGCGAAAATTGTCCGGTCAGTTGCGTGCTGGAAAGCGTCCGCGAACCGCCGCAGGAAATCAGGGACTGGATTAACGGAGGATAAATTTAACCTTCTATAAAGGAAACGCTTGTGATATATTTGAAGCCATGAAGAAACGTATTGTGATGGAACGTATCGTCAAACGAGGGCAGGACAATGGCGAATTCGACAGGGAGTTCTGGCTCCGTGCCGGGCCTGAGATGCGTTTTGCGGCTGCGTGGGAAATGGTGTCGGAAGCGGATTTATTCAAGGGGCGACATGTCGTCAAATCCCGATTACAAAGATCTATTCAGAATATTGAACGAAGAACAGGTTGATTATCTGGTGGTAGGCGCGCATGCCGTGATCTATTACACGGAACCGCGTTTTACGAAAGATATTG
>JGI24730J26740_1001029_pt1 | contig 15577 bp, 24 predicted proteins | sample EPASupsiteSAE347_FD_26740 | JGI IMG/M metagenome (IMG submission 26740)
GTCACCTACCAACGACTGAAGTCGTTGGCTTGCCTCTGCGCAAAAAGTCGCGAGGCGTATGGCAGGGTGACTCTTCTCCCTGATTAGGATGTGGCACGATGATGTTGTGCTTGGCTGCCCCGGTATAGGAAGAGGCTTCATCTATCATGCAATCCGCCAGACCAGTTACCCAGTCTCGTGCTTCCGATACCGTGTCCCTGTATTTGCTTGTACGAGTCAGTTAAGCTGTTGTCTGTTCCCTGGCATCTTTCATCAGGGGGAAGTGCCCTACCAGATGATGGTCTGACTCTAGCAATAGACAATGATATATAGTACATGGTCACTATATAAGACTTATGGTAACAACGATCCAGATAACACCGGAAACCAGAGATAAACTCAAGGAAATTGGTAAGAAAGGAGAAACCTATGAGCAAATCATCCTTAGACTGTTACAGGAACACGAAACAAACAGCGGGGCACGCTCCTCCCAGGGCTGAAGCTCCTGGGATTCCGCTACCCCCTGCACCCCAACGAAGTCTTGAACGTCTGATCCGCCCCAGATGATTTCTGCTGCCCCAGATTCGGGTTTCCAGTAGATCTGCCTGTAGACAATGCTGACTGCACTGAGGGGTTGTGCGGAGCCGGTCACTGTGGTAGAGTGCCCGGCGACGGTCCGCTCCGGATCTGCCTGGACTACCGATAGAGATTCGTCAGAGGTCTTTTTACCAAGAGTTGCGGGAAACTTATTATCTATGCTTCGCAAATATTGAGAATCTATGCTAAGATCGCCGTCTTCAACTGCCATTATGATCACCCCAAGTTTATTATTCGGAAAAATGATTATCAGCCGGATTTCTCCGGCTTTTTCACCTTTTCAGGATCGATCTTGACCGCGATCGGCGCGGCATCATTCACGATGAGCTGATATTTTTTTGAATCTGCCCGTACTTTTCGATCCCTTCGCGACCCTGTTTCGAAGGATACCGTCTCACCAGTGACCAGATTCTTGTAGCTGCTTATTTTCATGGCAGCCCCACCGCAATTGCCTTTCCTCTGGTGGCATTGGACTGGAAGAGAATCGTTCCGTTGGCCTGCTTGAACCGAGATAGCTCGACCGGCCCCAGGATGTACGTCCGATTCCGGGATAGGGTGTATAGTAAGTCTCCCTGTGCCCCATTGATGAATGGCCCGCTGTGAAGCGTCAGGTTAATGCCCCACTGTCCGCTCGTGACAGTTGTATTGACTATCAGCACCTGGTTTCCATTGTCCGTTGCCCAAATGGTGTTCCATGCAGCCAGCGAGTCCCATACATCAGCCCCGCCGTTATCGGGATCTGCCCACGTCTGGTTATACTGCTGAATAGCAGTGGCTACAGTGCCCATTGCAGGAGCCGCCAGCAACATCAGAGCAAAAAGGATTGTAAGTATTTTCATTAACATTCCTCCCTAAGTCGTGTAGCAGCTCAGCACACCAAGGCACTGAGGCCGGACGACCTTTGCACCATACAGGTGCAGGCCCTTGTATGCAACGGCGAACCTTTTCTCAGGGCTGTACTGCTTTACGTTGTTGATCTGATCAGCGAACGTGATGGCCTTGTTGGTGCCGAACATGCACTTGTAGACATCATGGCTTCCGTCCCCGTCCTCGATGTACTCGACGTTATTGCTTTCGAAGATGGTGAACCCCAGGATGGTGCCCACCTCACCGGTTCTCAGGCCTGCAGTAGTTCCTGCTTTCTCGGCAGAGACGAACTTGTCTTCATTGAGCAGCAGCGCATAGAGTTCAGGCTGCACAACCATCCACCAGCCACCAGTAGGCACATTGGATTTTACCAGGGCCTTTCGGGCCAGGGTCATGAGCTTATAGACGTTCTGTGCATCGCCTGCGGTGTTGTTAGGTGCCTTCGGGGCCGCTGTGGTGCCTATCAGATTGGCAGCGGATGCATCAGCGTACTTGCCCGCAATGAACTGGTCAACCTCATCTCTGAGTGCATAAGCAGCTTCGTTCATGCCGGCGCTAACGACCTTTGGGTTGCCCTGCTTGAGGTCAACCTCGTCCACCTGGAAGTTGAAGTACTTGGATTCGGTGATCTGCAATGCCTGCTGGGCATCCACCAGGTTCTCCGGATCGGCAATGTCCGTATTCTTGGAGTAGTCTCCTATGGTGATGGGTCCGATCTCTGTAATTCTGACGGTATCGCCGCTGTTTGTGATCAGCCCTTCCCAATCGCGGTTCACAAGGCTACCAAAGACAGTAGCCTTCTGCAGGGCCTGGAGTACATCCCCCGCCCATATTTCGGGTATAAAATTCTCAAGAGTCATCTAAAATCCTCACTTTATGAGGCCTTTGTACATCTGCCCCAGGATCTCCGATCGATGTTTTTCGTACTCGACGGGGTTGTCCTTTTGCAGTGCCAGGACCTCTGCTTTCGTCCACACTTTCGGCCCGGTGCCAGGCACGCCCGGAAGCCCGGCCCCCTGCGCAGCCGCGGCTGGCGGGGCCTGTGCCGTTGGCTGGCTGTTCCCCGGCTGCTGCGCCGGTACCTGTTGAGTCTCGATTGTCAGGAGTTTCAGCTCTATGAGCTGCTTGACACTCGCTTGAATTTCCTCGCGAGTCTTGCCCGCGATATTGAGGTGCAGGAGAAGTAGTGGAATCTGCTTCGACGGTATGCCCTCAGTCATGAGGGCTTCCATCTTGGCGAGCTTCAGATCTGCCCCGGAAAGGGGCTCTCCGGTGGGAGCTGGCGGCTTCTTGGTTTTCTCCAGAGCAGCCTTCACGTCCTTGATGGGCAGGCCGATCTCTTTTTCAAGAGCGGCCATTTTATCAGCCCATCGAGCATTGAACTGATCTTGTGTGAGAATGAACTCCGCTGCCGGTGGTGTTTGCGCCGGTGGCTGATTGTTCCCCGGCTGAGGTGCCGGTGCAGGGGTGTTTGCTGGTGGTTGGTTATTCCCGCCTTGTGCTGGTGGTGCAGGAGGCGTGCCTGCGGCTGGTGGTTGTGGATCTGGCATAGAAAATTCTCCCGCCGATCAAGCCCGGCGTTGGCTGTGAATGCAAAATGTTAAGTGTTCTTGAGGGAGCTGGTGGGTAGTAAGGTGATTACACCAAGAGCGTTGGCTGCAAACTGACTAATCAGATGATAAAAATGTTATTCCGTTGTCGCCCGGATAAGGTGCCTTATGAAGGTTCTCGCCCCAAAAGATCTCATTAGGCATACCTTTAGGGAATGCTTTGCAGTAGTTGCCTTTCTCATTGTCCCATTCAAGCCGTTTGCAGTGGAGGCATGGAGAATACCCGAACAGCTCTTCGGCAACATCCCGCTCGTTCTGGTATTTATTTTCGCTCATTTTAACTCCATGTAATACAGATTAGGTCGCTTAAATCTCTCGTGGTCCCAGCCTTCTGGGGCGTACTTATCATCCCACTTGTTTGTCTTTACTACTTTAAATCCTTTGTCACTGTAGAATTTTAATAAGCTATCTCCGAGGCAATCAAGCCTTTTTGCCCCGTTCGCTATTGCATCATCGACCAATTCAGATCCGAGATGCTTTCCGGGTAGAGAGAAGACAGAGATCAACTCGTCGCCATTCAGCCCATAGCCTCCACCGCCGCTTTTATGCAGCTTCAGCTTCACATTAGCGGCATTGTATCCTTCGGTGGTGTACGGAGTAAGGTAATTCAGCAATGCTTTAGGTAGTTTATCTCGCTGCTTTATGAATTCTTCTGGAGATGCTTCCTTGATCGGATTCTTCCATCCCGCTTTCTCTGCAAGCCTTGTGATCTCCGCCTGCCTCGCAGCTTCGCCCTGCTTGCCCTGTAGCCGCTCCAAGAAGCGATCTTTGGCGGCTGGTGCGAGGCTCACCGCATGTTTGCACCGTGGGTGAAAAAGTTGTGCTGCTCTTGCATCTGCGAGAGACGGGTAATCGGGATCTTCGCCAGATATCGAAAGCGTCTTGCCGTTCCAGGGCGAGCACTTCGGACATGAACCACTATGCGAAGACACTATAATGAGGTCGTGCCCCCGCTCTTGTATGCGGTTTATAGCGCCTTCTCGGAGACAGTTGTTTGTGGTGGTGATCGCTGCCATTCGGGAATAATTTTGGAGCGTCCATTGCCGTCCAGATCGGTCCACAAAGCCCGTTATCCCTCGTTCCTGGAGATCTTTCTTGAGGTCCTTCGCGGCTTGTCTGGCAGTCTGATATCCAAGAACGGATTTCTGTGATTTTGCCAGCGCCATCTGCCGGTACACGTCGTCGATTCGCCGGGCAACCGTTCTGACAGACTTACCTATCGTCTGGTCAACTTCATCGAATCGACCATAGATCTCGTTTGCGATTTTCAAAGCTGCTTGCTGATGGACGTTGAAGAAGCCCGGCAGGACCTCAGACTCTTCGGGGATGCCTTTGTCGGCCCATTCCATTCCGGCTTTGTATGCGATCCCTGGACCCTTCGAGGAGCCGATGGTTGTATTCGTCCAGGTCCTCGCGCCCTTGAGCACGTCTGCCCGGATCTTCCGGACGTTGCTGAGAAGTTGCTTAAGGTTTCGGGTTGTTCCAGGTGCACGCCCGGACGCCTCGTAGATGCCTATCTGCTTGGTGATCTGCTCGTCGGCATCGGCGTAGAGCTTTTCGAGACGGCTGGCCCGCTCATCAGTAAAGCTTCGGGGCTCAGACATTCATGCCATCATCCAGCGCCACGGGCTCAGGCTCTTCGATCGCCGCTGGCCGGGAGGACTTGATCCTGGCCACTTCCTTCTGCAGGGCGCTCTTCGGATCGTCTGACATCTCCAAGCCCTGAGTAATCGAGACATACGTCTCCAGGCTCATGCCGTTGTTCTGGAAGGCGAGCGTGGCCCATGTGGCCTCTTGCAGTGGATCGCGCGGTACGCCGTCCTGCATGGTGACGGACACCTGAGAAGGCTCGATCGCCTTCGCATCAGGAACATGTAGTGCTACATCCAGCTTGCTCTTGAGGCTCAGGACCTTCGGAATGGCTTTCTTCAGACCTGTAGCGAACTTTCGGACCCTGGCCCTGGTTGGCAACAGTCTGAAGGCCAGTGCGGTGCCACTGGTGGCCTGCCCCAACTCTTCCTGTTTGACCAGGTCGAGCATCTGCAAGAGCTGATCCATCTTGTCCTTGATGGCATTCTCCACTGCCCCAAGCTCGGCCTGCCAGGTGAGGTACTCGGCCTTCATCGAGCCGGGCTCAAGGAATATCGGCTCATCTAAGCGGATCTCCCACACTTGTTTAGCATGATTGAAATGATTGAAAGCAGACTCCGGGGCCTGGAATACCGGCCTGGAGAACTTCGCCAGGACTTCCTCGCGCCGAGAGAACGCCAGTTCCAGTGCTTCGATCAGAGAGCACACTGAGGGTGTGTAGTCGGAACGGCCATATCGTCTCTCAGAGCTGAGGGCATTGTCCAGCCGGACGACCAGGATATCATCAACACCAGTCTTCTGGATTCCCGTCTTTTGATCGACCTGCAGGCCTGCATAGGCCGGGTAGGCGGCAAGGTCCTGCTTCTCACCTAGCTTCTTGTCATTGACCTCGTAGATGAGGTGCTGGATGGAGCCCTTTCCGTGAATAGTGAACTTGACAAAGTCACGTTTATCGGCTTTGAACTCATTGAAGAAAACGTAATGAGTGATTTTGCGGATGTTTCCGGGCGCATTGACCAGGTAGCATGTGCCGGGGTTCTGAGCGAAAATGCCGTCTTGAGTGACCTCATACAGGCCGAGGCCGTAGCGTGATGCATCGATCAGCACTTCCTCATCTGGCCGCTCCTCGACCGCATCGACATCATCAATCTCTACGTCGGGCTCCTCGCCTATGCAGAGATTGATGTAGTTACTCGTGGCCTTCTCGCCCCATCCGAGAATGATGGCAATCTTCTTGTCGTCATCTGCCTTATCTCGAAGGTAAAGGGCATACTTGCTAAAGACCTCATGCTGATTGTTATAGATGGCCCGGTTGAACTCATGCTCTTTCAGCCGGTCGGCTTCGTCATTGTCTTCAGGAGGCCACGGTTGATCGGGCGCAATGAAGCTGAGGTCCGTAAGAGTCATTCTTTGATGTCCTTAAGTTTTCCGTATTCTGCTATGGATTCGGCCCGATGAAAGAGCACCTTATGATAGCAATCCTGGCAGCATTCCATGCCAGAGAGGTTGTCCTGACCAGGCTCGCTCTGGCCGATGTAGGGCCGGAACTCCAGACGAGCGACGGGGACCGGACGCTGCTTGAGCTGTGAGATGTTCTGGCCGCAAAAGATGCATATCACAGCCGCTTGCCCCCTCGTAAGATCTCTTCGCCGTACCAGATGCACATAGCCAGGGCGAAAAGCATGTCGTCGTTTTCGCCGCTTTCGGCTTCCATCTTGACGCGGCCCTGGGCACTCATCTCAGCCCGGAAGGACAGCATTTCTCGCTCGACCTGAGGCCAGATCGGCATGTTCGGGTTGTGTTCAACCTTGCCGGCGTCGAATGCCCCCAGGAACTTGCCGATAAGGCGGGCCTTGCCTATGTGGAATTCCGGGCCGACTCGTGTAGTAGCCTCGCCGGTTGTGACTGTGATTGCCTTTGGCCGGACGCCCTTTGCCCGGAGCATGTCCTTAACGGCGACACCTACCCCCGTGGCGTCAAGCAAGAACACTGGTGGCTGCCCCTGGTTGAACTCCGGCTTATTTATAACGTTGATCACCCACTCGACGATTCTGTCATACGGCAACCCCTGTTTGCGATTCATGGCCACGAGTTCGTATCTGAAATGGGCAGGTTTTGCAGCATCCGCAGCGGTATATTTCATCTCTACAACTGCGATTGCACTCCAGTCCCTCAATTGTGCCGGATCAAGCCCTATGATGAATGTCATATTTCCACAATTTTGATATTTGTATTGGCAGACTTTAGGATCGATTCGTGAGTGATCAATTGAGTATCGGAAGCCACAAACTCGCACTCATATTCTTGAGCGAAAACGTAAGGGCCCCTCAGTTCCCGCATTTCCGCTAGAAACTCCTGAGAAATCCGCGGGTTCTCGGCGGCCCGTAGCTTATGCTTTTCCCATGCCGTACTCTCTGTGTAGATCTTGTAAAAGTGCCCGCGCTGACCGAATGGAGTCGAGCACAGGATAAATTTGCATTGCGGATAAGTTGTCATCATCGGCAGGATAGCATCGAATAGCTCCTCCGAGCATTGTGCTGCTTCATCCTCGACTATGACATCCGGCCTGCTGAAGCCACGTATTGTCGTGCCTTCATTGCCGCCCGGCAGGGTCAGAATCCGTGATCCGTTTTCAAATTGCAGTGACAGCTTCGTGAACTCATCAAAATTAGGGCAAATTGGAAAGCGATCGATGTAGTCTTGGATCTTCTTGAAGTTCTCCTGCGACTGCCTAAGGGCAGGAGCTATGATCAGCCCTAGACTCTTTTTTTTGAAGATGGCCTTATGGAGCGTTATTAGGCTCGACATGGCGGATTTGCCACCTTGCCGATGGATGTTTAAGCAGATCCTATTGCTAGGTGTGTCGAGCATTCGAACTTGCCACGGGTCGAGGGGGACGGAATTATCCTCTTTGTCCCGGATCAGGCCCAGGTCTGTGGCCCACATCGAGGGAATCCGTGCATGGAGCCGCTTAATCTTCTCGCGCTCAAGACTTCCCTTCAGTGCCGCCCTTTTCTCCGGTGCCAAGCGCATTAAGGAGCTGATCAAGTTCGACATCAGAAATGCTCTCTATCGCATCAGCCATCTTACTCCCAGGATCGTCCCCGGCCAGCTCTTGCCCGGCCTTGATGGCGGCAGACCCCATCTGGGCAGCTTTACCGTAGATCTCTGAAAGCGAATGTGGAGTAATGATGCCGGTTTCCTCCTCGCCGTTTTTATTCACTCGCGTGTATGTGTCTCCGGCATTGAAATCTAATAAAGAGTCGGCTTTTAACTTAATCCGATTTAGAAATTCAAAATCGTCTATTATGCGATCTTTGCCAGCCTTGAAGCGTTCTTCATGTCCCTTCTGTTTTTCCTGAGTCCACTCTTCGGCGGCAGCTTTCTTGAAGTCAAATACTTCTTTTTTGTAGCGATGGATTGTTCGCCACTTTTCTGGGATTCCGAGCCGACTTGCTATGGCCTGTGGGCTAAGATCCTCTGTCAATAGATCTTCAATTTTGTCAACATACTCTGCTATCGATTCGTAGGCCATATGATCACTTTTTGACAACGATTTGACAAGATTGTCATGAATTAGAATCGGCCTGGCCGGGCTTCGCTTTTCGATGTAGGAGGGAAATTACGAATCCCGGCCAGGCAAGAGCCACACGAGAGACTCGAACTCTCAGCCATCCGGTATCCTGACATTTACAGGCCGGGCGCACTTCCGATTGTGCTTGTGTGGCAGGAGGAAAGGGGCCGGTCGTCACTCCGGCCCATTGGTCTGACGCATCCTGTTCAGGATGCCACGCAGAAGGTAGGAATCGAACCCACTAGCGCCTTGTAGCGCACCAGGATAGCGGCCTGGCGCATTTCCGGTCTGCCACTTCTGCTCAGGGGCCGCCAATTATGCGCTATGCAATCCGGATCTCATTGAGTCCATGCAGGCAGCCCTTGTATAGGGTATCATTTTGATCTTTTTTCTTTATCCGCCGCGATTATCGCGGCCAGGTTCGGCAGAGGCCTGTGCCCTTCACCGTATTCAGGCGGGATCAGGGGATTGGCCCGCAACAGAGGCTTTTCGCTCGGCTTGAGTTCCGGCTCCTGTGGCTGATCTGTCGGCACGTTCCCTCAGCTCCTTGTATTTCGCCTGCACGCGCTCTGAGGCCATTCTGGCAGAGAGTTGTGCCTGAGACTGCTGGAATGCTACCCTAGCAGCGTTGCGGCCCGGTGTCCCTTTCCAGAAAAGCCGGGATTTTCGATCGGATTTCATTATAGGTCGATAGAGTATATATCAGGGTGCGGCGCTTGTGGCGCGACCCACAGAACCCCGTTTCCGGGAACGCCTGATCATAGGCGGACCCCATTCCTTGATTACCGGTATCTGGACTGGCCGGTCGTCGTCTTTTGGATTGCCAAAATTGAAGACTTTGAAACACTCTTTGCAGTATGCAAAGCCGTTATGATCGATCTTTAGATGTTGTCCGCAGTGTTTTCGAGGAATGTAGCTTGTGGCTACGGAGTCCCCTCTCCCTAGACGAGAACATCCGAAGCGACGGTAATACTGTTGTGCGGTGTAATAATTACCTGAGCGAAAATAGATTGGTTGAATTTCTGTGTCCCATTCTTGCCCTACCCGGCTCGATGGCTCGGCCCTGGCTGACCTACCTTGGCGCGAAAGTCGGGAGGACATCGGTATCTAATATCCTCATAAAGTAAATATAATTATAGGTGCTATATGTTCCGGTGCTGGGTGCTCCGGTGCTATATGGTCCGGAGTACCCAACCACTCTTTGCTTGACCTCGGCGTTTGTGTGGCAGTTCTACCCGGCCCACCAGACCCAGCCCCTCCATAATCAGCAGCACCTTTCGTGTTTGGCTGGTGTCCTTCTGGAGCTTATGGGAGAGCTGATTGATGGTGAGTGGCCGGTCGGGAGATAATGCTGCCCGAAATTCCTGCATCAGCTTATCCGAGACCATCTCAGGCCCTCCACCACATCCACCGAAGAATGCATCCCGACTCGGTGATGATCGTATCTTGCTTGCGGCGTACTGCCTTGAACTTCAGCAGTGCCTTCAGAGCATCCTCTATCTGGGTTTGCGTAGCCCCTAGCCAGATTGCCAGATCCCACGTTGACCGGGCGAACTCCTCGTTATCTGGCAGAACTGCCTCGATCCGGTCTCTGAGGCGCTCGTAGGTGACGATCATATTGGCCTCCAGCGAAGGACGTAGCCCCCTTTCGCACGCACTGCGGGGTAACGCTTCACTCCAGGGTAGCGGACGATCGTCTTTTCGCATATTCCTGCCCGGACCAACTCGTCCAGCCACTTTCGCGCCCGCTCAAGATCGGTGTCGCACTTGGTGGAGATCTGCCGAACGGTGGTAATCTCGCCCGGCCTCAGTGCGGCCAGGAGAGCTTTCAGAGTCTCGGCTTTCATGGGGTCACCCACCAACGGCCAACTCGCGCCGGATCTCCGTTTGTGAGCTGCAGAGGGGCGATCTCACCAGATTTCTTGAGACATGCGATCGCCCTCGATACCGTGGCATCGTTGCGCCCTGTGGATCGATAGATCTCGTAGCTCCTGATGGGTCCGAAGGCCGCGACGATAAGGAGCACCAGATCTTGTGTGCTCATGCCCCACCCCTCGCGTCTTTTGGCCTGCCGGACTGCTCCAGCTTTGCTATGCGGCCCTCCCAGACCTTAACGTTCTTCCGGCAGATCTTGATGTTGTCGCCCATTCGCCGGGCCGCTTGCTCCTGGGCGAAAAGCATCTCCTGGAAGTACACCAAGTGGCCGAGAGCTTCTTTCCGCTCGGCCTCGCGTTTGGCGCTCATAAATTCGCCCCCTGCTGCAAGAGTCTGCGGCGAACTGCTGCCTCGCTGTACTGGTATCCATCCTCGACGAGCTTCTCCGAGATCTCTCCGGGCTTCATGCCACCTTTCCAGAGCTTCCACATCCATTCGTCGATTTCCTGCCGAGAGAGGGCGACGATATCAGATTGCGGCTTTTCTGCAGGTGGGAGAGGCTTGCCGTTCTCTTGTTTGGCGCGTCTCCTGCTCTCGATGTAGTAGCGGTTCTCTACGTCCTTGTGGGCACAGTCTATGCCTTTTGCCCGGAGGGCTGCGAGAATTTCTGCGAACTTCATCCCGGATTCCCGCTGTGCTATGATGAAGTCGTCCTCGCTGTGGGGGATTTTGGGGCCATTGGCCGTGTCCAGGACATTCGAAATCTTTTCAACATTCCGGGATTCCCGGACAGTTGGAGTTTGGTCCTGGACGGGCGTTTCTGGTGGGTTAGATGGCAATTCCTGCGGGATTTCCGCATTTTTCGGCCCCTGATCGGCTGGAGTCTCGGCCTTTTCGGGCTCTGACAGGATTGGCGCGTTTTCAATTTTTTCAACTATTCGGGAATTCCGAGTAGTTGCCTCATCTGCAACGCCGGCCTGGGTGTGCTCTGCCTTTTCGATCGGCTTCAGCTCAATCATGATCATTTCGTCGGCTTCAACGATATGATCACCGTTTCCGTTTTCTGGCCTGCAGACGTTCCGCGGATGTATCCTTCTGGAGAGATTCTTGATGACGCCCTCTGAGACACCAGCCAGCCGGGCCAGTTCTCTTGCTGGTGCTTCGGGGTTCTCATCCATGATCCTGTATATCCGCTCGTTGCGGGCCGCGTACCACTCTGGAGTTCTGGCCGCTTTTCCTCCTGCCGGCGCGTCGTTCTGCTCTCCGTTCATGGCTGCTGCGAGCTGATTGACTGCATGTTCTACGGCGGGCCAGTTGCGGGCCACCGTGAGCGGGATTGTCTGGCCATCTGGTGGGAAGATGGCTTTCAGGATTGTATCTGAGGTTGTGGACATTGTCATTACCTCTGGCGCATGTTTATCATTTTCCAGATTTTCTTTTCAGTGAGCTTGGATTTTGGCTTCGCGCCGGGCTTGTTTGGCTGACAGTCGCCCGGTACAGGGAATCCGATTGTAGTTGTGTCTGAATAGGAACGAGATGGGGGACGGGTCATGTTTCCCCCTCCAGCAACATTTTCCGAATGCATGCCGGCATGAGTCCGTAGCCTGCCAGGAATTCGCTTAATTCCAGCTCTGTATAGCGATAGGTTAGCTTGCTGAAATCGTTCCTTCCGGGAGTGTTCAATGAGCATCCGGGCTCGTGAAACGTCGTGGACGGACCGAAGAATTCCGATTTGCATTCCGGACAGTACCAATATCCATAGCTCAGTTTGCTGACAGGATCTAGCTCTGCTTTCATACATTGCCTCCTTCGATTTCGATATTCACCGGTTCACCGACATGTGATCGGTAGTACTCCTCTTTCTCTGGCGGCCAGGCTGCTCTAATAGTGGTCCAGAGCTGGCCGGATGTGAGGAGCAGTAGGACCAGGAACTCCGGCCCGGACGGTAGCGGGAAGTTGCCGGGCTTGTCTGCGAACTTGGTATCCCATTCCAGGAACTCCGCCGAGAGCTGGGCCCGCTTGACCTTCAGCACGGCCAGGAAGATTGTCTCATGAACGCCGCCGCCTGCGACCTGTGCAGGCATCTTGAGGTATTTCGACGAGAACCGGATGGTGCACCTGCCCGATGGGTCTTCCAGGAGTTGCGCGTCCTTGGCCCTGGCCTGGGCGATCTTCTTTTCCAGCACTGCTTTCAGGCGAGGGTTGGATTCGGACTCAACTCGGCCATCCGGCAGTATCATGGCTGCGCCGTATGGATGGAAAATATGGGCGGACCCGTCCTCGTTTGTGGCGCAATCGAAGCCTTCCTCGGCAGCATAGTCTTTGGCAACTTGAAGAGGGTTCATGACAACCTCGGGGTGCGGGGGTAGCGGAAACCCTGGGCTTTAGCCCCGGGAGGAGCGTACCCCGCTGTTATCTCTTTCGTCCAATAATCGGTTAATGATTGCATCGTAGCTTTCTCCTTTCTTACCAATTTGCTTAAGACGTTCCCTTGTATTCGTTCTTAGCTGGATTACAGCGATGTCCTTTTTTGGCATAAGTCTTATATAGTAGCTATGTGCTATATATAGATTGCTCAAGAGCTTAACACTAAGCTCCTTGCAGACACCTCTCGCCGAGGGCAGGGCACTCCGATATACCGGAGAAACACGGCTTAAAGTTCTGCATGTTTTGAGTGCAAATCGCTTCGGGGGGCATGGTGGGAGTAATCCCTGGCCTGAGTGGGTGGCATGTGACGGCACTTTCCGGAGTAGGTCGCCAGGACTGTTCTCGAAGAGAACGTACCTGTGAGGATACGCCAATCCAAGAGTCAACCGGCCAAATGCGACACAACATTATCGTAGTTGCAAGCCCATGACTTCAGTCATGGGTAGTTGACGCGCTACCCGCCTTTGCACTTCGCTCTCGATTGTCTAGCCTACCCTCCAATCGATTGATCTTCTGCATTACCGTCTGCTCATAGTGATTTGTCCAGGAACCAATTCCTGGATAGTTCTTTCCAGCGATCATTTTTAGCTGATCTAAGCAGATTTGAACGTCTGCGATTTCTTCTTGAATTTCATTGGTGGCATATTTCCCACCATGCCGCCTACTCTTGATTATCGCCTTTGTCAGCTCAGACATCTCCTCAATCAGTATATCTGTTTGGGATCTGTCACCGTACGTCATGACGGCCCGCTTCAGGACCTCAAATTTCTTGCTTTCATCGATCATGCAGACTCCGCTTTCGCTTTCGGTGTCGCTTTGTTTAGCCGGGCCAGCCGGAGTAGTGCGTCCTTCTCGTTCCTGGCCCAACAGAAGTAACTCGTATGCTCCGGCGTGCCTTCCTGGATACCTTCTGTAGCGGCAGGCGGCCAGCAGAGGCTTACCGTTGCGGGAAGCTGTGGCTCTCCTCCGATGATCTCCACCAGGATCTGATAGGGCTGCAGGCCGGCCTCGATCTGCTCTCTGTGCGGGTCTGTTTCCCGGCTGATGATCTCGGCTTCGGGGTCGAGCTGCTTGACGATGGTCAGGATCTTTTTAGCGAGCTGTATATCTGTGAACGGCCCGGACCAGTCCTCTCCAAGCTCCGTGGCGATTACGTGCATTTGCATCTTGAATCCTCCATTTTAGACTGTTAACGGCGTTAATCGTTTAATTCAACGTTTAATGATCGCCCGACGTTTTGCTAGGGAACATATCGTGCTTTATATACATTATTCATACATTTATATACTACTTTAAAGTAATTGAATATGTTTTTGGCATACTTTTAGAAAGTTGCGTAACAACTTTCCGACTGCCCCTAGCTTATTCTGCCGTATCAATTAAACGTTTAATTAAACGATCCTCCTGTTATTATTCTTCTTAAGACATATGATTTTCATATTCTTGCGATTCGGATGCCATGAAATATTGAAACGGGAATCTGAAGAGATCAACTCGCGGAGCTGACATATCCTGGCCTTTTTCAGCTTCAGGATCTTGCCCGCCTCTGCATAGGTCACGCCCATCTGGCCTGCATTTGATCGCACCATAAGCTCGTTTGCTAAACGATCCAGGTGCGCTTTGTTGTGCCCTGTATCTTGGTTCTTGCGTCCAGCTTCGATACTCCGTAGCCTGGCTTCGTGATCTGTGCTACCTTCTTCCAGTGTTGCGAGCCTTGTGCTGTGCTCTTTTGAAGCAATTGCTCTTCGTTTGGCTGCTCCTCTGACCAAGACGCTGCCCTCTTCGTTTTCATCGAAGATCACTGGATCGACATCAAGGTACGTATCGATGACTAGTTGGTGGCGAGCTAGGGCTTCCTTAATGGCCTCTTTCAATCTGAACAGCCGATCATTCAGCTCAGCATTATTTTTTATGAGCTGCTCGATGGCTATGCTTTGTCGCCGCGTGATCTCTTCCAGATGCTCCAGCCTTTCTTGCAGAACAATGTTCTGTGCTGCACCAGCATCCGGTAAGAGTTCTACCATCACGAGGACGACTCCTTGGTAGAGAAATCTTCTAATAGATTGATCGATGTGGCCATATTGTTACACCCAAACCTGCCTGCGAACGGTTACAGCCGATCGCGGGCAACTTTTATTTGCCCTCAGTCTTTTCGGTCAGAATGGCTAAGATTAGCTGTCGCCACGTCTGGCCTTTTGCCTTTACTGCACTGAATTTTTTATACTCCTCGTCAGTTACAGGTATGTGAATATGTTTTATACCTAGTTCCGATCCCATATACACCCAGATGCATCAATATGATATAAAGGTTTTCTGCGGACATTGCGGATTGTGCGGATTGTGCGGACTCTGCGGTTTTTTGTCATGATTTTAGGGGTCTTTTGCACCGGCGCTTGCCCGGCCTACCACGATCCCCAGAGCTAGCCATTTCTGCTGCTCTGTGGTGGTGTTCTGCAGGAGCCGTACAAGCAGACCTTCTGCCCGACCCTGATCCATCCCGAAAATTGCAGCAGCCTCAGCCGATGTTTCGGACAGCGCGGCTTCGTAGCTTGCTTCTACATCTTCCCAATCTTCCGGAGATAATGAGAATGCGTCGAGAGCGGCCATCTTAATCCTGCCCCCACTGATCACAGTAGTAGTGCGGGCTTACCGGTCGCCGCTGAATTGGGCAGAAGCCATGAGCTGTGACTGATCGACCGCAACGATAATTTTCGCAGCCGTGGCAACACTCCGATCCCCAGGGGATAATTAGCCATTCCAGAGACATTGCATCAATTACCTGGCCGTGGACCAATGCCCTTTCTCTCCGTTGGATGATTTCGTTGTCTAGCATCACGACGTCACCTCTTCGATGAATCGATCCAGGCTCATGTGGTGAGCTTTTACGGTTTGTATACGGTTCTGCTCGACTTCTTCTGGCGTAGGAGCCTTTGAACCATGTCGGCCTAAGTGGTGGCATTCAAGACTTCGTTGGGGTGCAGGGGGTAGCGGAATCCCAGGAGCTTCAGCCCTGGGAGGAGCGTGCCCCGCTGTTTGTTTCGTGTTCCTGTAACAGTCT
>JGI24730J26740_1001034_pt1 | contig 15540 bp, 21 predicted proteins | sample EPASupsiteSAE347_FD_26740 | JGI IMG/M metagenome (IMG submission 26740)
ACATTGCTTCTATAGTTAACCTTATAGAGAAGGGATAAGAATGGGATGGAAGGAAGACTATGGTTTTATAGATAGTTCTGCTGTGACTACTGTAGTTGAGCCAAGTAAACCAACGTATAAGGTAGAGCCACTACAGGATTTATGGAGAGTGTCCGAGGAACTTTCTGCGCTAGGTACGAAAATCGACACTTTAAATAACAATATAGAACGTCTTATAAGATTGATGACTCCTCCAGTTCAGCAACTTTTAGTAGAGCCAATGACTTTTGAGCAGGCAAAAGAGCGAGTAGCTTCATATATGAAAGATAATCGCACAGCCTCAATCAGTGAACTTGCTGAGCGACTACAGATTGATCTTCAAACGCTATGCGAAGTTCTAGACGAACTTAGTGAAGAGGGCCACATCAAAGAGCGTGAATAATGACTGTCCTTTATAAAGTAGGAGACAGGATAGAGGGGAAAAAAATAGTCTGTCAGTTTAGAAAATGTGACGGCCCCCATAAAGTCTCTACGAGAGGGCGGCATAATGCTCAACAGATTAAGGCAGAGGGAAATCCGGCATTAGCTGTTATAGATAAACAATTCGATTGGGTTGATTAATTAAGGTAGAATGATATCATTGGAGGCACTGATTTCCAGGATTGCAGAGCGCGCCGGTTTGCCTGATGGCATAAGCCCTCACAGCTTCAGACATGCAAGAGCCACACATCTGGCGTCAGATCTTACAGAGGCTCAGATGAAAGTTCTTTTCGGCTGGACCGGTGAATCGGATATGCCTGCTAGATACGTGCATCTGTCAGGCAAGGACGTTGATAGTGCACTGCTCCGCATTAATGGAATAGTGCAGCAAGAAAACAATGTAACCATCAGCCCAACAGCACCTAAGCCATGTCCGAGATGCCAGACGCAGAATAGCCCCGCGGCCAAGTTCTGTATGCAGTGCAGCAGCCCGTTGGATACCAAGACAGTGCTTGAGATAGAGCAGCGCACTACAAAGGCAGAGGAGATCACTGCAAAGGTCATAGAGTCGTTGATCCAGAAAGTTGCAGCTGTGGATAAAAATGTATAAAATGGTGGGGTTTAAGGTTTACTATCGATAATCTTATTATCTATAATGCGTATGTAGCCCATGCGCCAAGGTGGCGGAACGGCTACGCAATCGCCTGCAGAGCGATTCCATTCCGGTTCGAGTCCGGACCTTGGCTTATACTACCCCTGAATTAATTCGGGGGTCTTTAACTTCAAGGGACTTTAGCGTTCTTTTTAAAATAGCTCTCGTCTTTCCCTGTATATGCCTCTGCTTTTTCCCATATGGTGAAGAACTTCTTCCTCAGCTCCTCTGCAAGCTTTGTATCCCTGATATTGACCACAGCAAAAATCTCATCAGGAGCTAACGGGTTCAGCATCTGGAGCAGGATATTTTCCCTGTCTATTATGTCAAAAGGCGTAGCAGGTATTGCCGCAAGCCTGCAATTGAGCCCGTTCCCCATGTGTTTAAGCAGCCGCTTCACAACAGGATGATCTTCAACCAGGCTGAAATCCACGTCTTTATTAAGGATAACCTTTATCTCCACACCCTTTCGTATCGTCGTGTAAAGAACATTGAGGATATCAAGTCGTTCCTCCCTCATCAGGTCTTTTTTTATTCTTTCTGACGTCATCTTGGGAGCCATGAAGAACAGCAGTTCCTTCTTCGACCCGGATATGTACTCACGGACAAGCTCACGGGATTTTTCCTCCCCTATAGCAACAGTCCAGAAAGTCTTCGCTGATCTACTTATCCTCAAACCTGCCAGCTCTGAAGCCATGTTGTTAGCCATAGCCCCAATCTCTTCACCCTCGCGTTTGAGTTCTTCCTGTTTGTTTTTCAAAAGCCGGTCAAGTGCGGTAGATGACTCGACGCATACGTATTTTCTCGGACGTGTATTCTGGGCGTGTATCAGGCGAAGCTCTTCAAGGTTTGATAGCACGCTGTATATCCGTCCCATGGGGATCTTTGCCTTTGCCGCTATTTCGCTAGCCTCTGCATCACCGAGTTTCAGAAGGGCGACGAATGCCTGCGCCTCATAACCTGTAAGTCCTAATTTTCTCAGCTTCTCGATCACGCATGTTAATTTTTCTCTCTGATATTTAAAACTTTTGAATTAAACCACTTTAGAGTTGTTTAATTTAGAACAGTTTTAAATAGAAGGAAGAATAAAGAGAAATCAACCGGGAAAGAATGGAATTTATTGAATGCTTAGGGGATTATGCCTGATATTCTTGAAACAAACCTGAAAAAACTTGCCGAAATACAGAAGAAACATACGCGATTGCTTGCTCTTTTAGTTGTTCTCATAACTATCGTGCTCGGTATAGGTCTAAAAGACCTGACCATAAACTCGGACATCAGGGAAGAGATGCCCACAGAGATGCCCATATTCAGGCTCAACGACAGGATATCTGATAAATTCGGTGGAGCGGATGCAGTCGTCATATCAGTGCAGCTCGATGAATCCGTGGACTCAAAAAAAGCGGTCAGGGATATTCGTGATCCGCGGGTGATACGGGCTCTCATGCTGCTGGATGATAACCTTCGGAACGAGGGAAGCATTACCAGTATTTCTTCGCCTGCGAGTTTTTTCAGGGGCAAGACTCCCACCGACGAGGAGATCACCCAAACACTGCGCAATCCCCGGGCACAGGCTTTTTTCAGCCGCGATTACAGGATGACACTGATGTATATTACCGCAGATATAGGCAGCGGGGAAGAGAAGATACAGGAATTTAACAGGCTTATCGAGCAGCAAATTGGATACATGCCAAAGCCCACAGGTGTAAAATTCGGCATCACGGGCGAGCCGCTAATCAGGATGACGATTTTTGACCTTCTGAAAAGGGATGCAGCTTTTACCCTCGTAGTTGCTTCCGTCCTTATATTACTTCTGCTTTTCATAATGCAGCGGTCTTTTTCCCAGGGGCTTCTCGTATTTATCCCGCTGTCCCTCGGGCTTATATGGACCATGGGTACCCTGGGCTGGCTCGGGATCCCACTCTCTGTTGCCACCGTGGGTCTGAGTTCCATGATCATGGGTCTCGGCGTGGAGTACGGAGTATTCGTTGTAAGCAGGTACAAGGAAGAGCGCGGGAAAAAAGTAAGCAGGCTTGAATCCATGAAGACCACAGTGCATGGGATAGGCACTGCCGTCATTGGCTCCGGATTGACCACAATTGTGGGTTTCGGGGTTCTGTCATTCACATCCATGCCGATGATACAGCATTTCGGCCAGACCCTGGCGCTCGGTATTGCTTACTGTCTTCTTGCCGCACTTTTTGCTAATCCGGTGCTGATACTGCTGGAAGAGGACTTTGAATACTGGAATACACAGAGAAAATTAGAGAAACTCACTGCAAGAAGAGAAGAGCAAGTTATGAGGGGAGGATAAATATGATCAATGAGATCATTGAGAAATACTCAGTATTTGTTACCCGCCGCCCGTTCATAATATTGATACTCGTTGTTCTGATCACGGCATTTGCGATCCAGATGGCAGGCACCATACAGACACGCTCCACGGAGCCGAGGGATTTTCTTCCAGGTGATGTAGAGGCAATCGGTACGCTCTTCAAAATAGAGGACGAGTTCGGGAGCACCAATATCGTGAATCTTGTGATAGAGGTCGATCCGCAGTATACAGGGTCTGATGAGGTAGCGGACGTGAGAGATCCGAGAGCTGTCAGGTATATGGATCAACTTTCATATCTTGCACTTCATACGGAAGACGTGCTTGAGGTCACAAGCCCTGCCTCGGTCCTGAAGGATATCAACGGCGGCAGGCTGCCCCAATCCATGAGAGAGGTCACGGAAATGACCTATAAAAACGGGCTGCTTGATAGCTATATCAGCAAAGATTACTCCCTTGCCCTTATAAATATCAAAACGACCGATGATGTTGACCTTATTAACCTTGAGAAGGAGCTCAGCAAACTAACCATGCAGGTGCCTGTGCCTCCCGGCATTAAAACAAATATTGGAGGCAGCATCATGGAAGGACTGATCATGGAAAAATCCATAGGTCCTGATATGGCAAAAACGTCCGTATATTCACTTATCGGGATCCTGGCGATCATACTGCTTCTGTTCCGCTCGATTAAATACGGGTTCACGCCCATGACCACGATAATATTCGGGAGCATCTGGGCGATGGGCTACGTCGGGCTTATCGGGATGGGATTGACCTCTCAGACCTCAGGCGTCCTGTCCATGATAATGGGCATCGGGATAGATTTCGGGATACAGGTCGTCACAAGGTACAGGCTTGAGCTCCCCGGCAAATCCCCGGAGGAAGCAATGGCTGTCTCGCTGAACAATGTCATAATCCCAATGTCCACGACAACGCTTGCAGCGCTCGTAGGCTTCGGTGCGATGTCCCTCGGCAAGCTGACTTTTTTAGCCGATATGGGGACTATAATGGGCTACGGGGTTGTCGCAAGCATGCTTGCGGCTATAACAGTAGTCCCTGCCCTGATTATTATATTTGATAAAATTAATATAAAAGCCGTTTATGAAAAATTAGTGAATAGATTGGAGATTTGAACATGCGAAGCAGATTACTTTCAAAGATCACATCGACAGTTACGCTGATTATCTTTTTATCAGCAGCATTGAGTCCTGTGCTCGGCGGTCCGATCACCGGAGGTACCGGGAGCCAGATACAGATGAATTTCATGTACCAGGACCCTGACCCTGCCGAAGCCGGGAAATATATAGACTTAAGATGGCAGGTAGTGAACACCCTGGGGGGTACTACACAGGACCTCAGGTTCCGTCTTGAGGCAGGGTATCCGTTCCTGTTTGAAGCAGGTGATGAGCCGGATAAGTATCTGGGTACGTCGGCGGGAACGAATGATGACAAGATCTACTATGTCCTGCATTACAAGCTAAAGGTAGCGGATAGTGCACTTAAAGGAACGTATAATGTAACGCTCGGATGGACAATCGGGGAGGGATGGACTACAAAGGATTTCCCGGTATATATCGATCCCAAAAAATCCGACTTTGTAGTAGGCGCTCTTGTGACCTCGCCTGAGAAGCTGATAGCGGATACGGATGAGGCAAAGCTTTCGGTCAATATCGATAATATAGGGAAGGGCAAAGCCGAGAATGTCAAAGTCAAGCTCCTTTTGCCTGCCGGATTTAAGCCTACGTACAGTTACTCGGATGAGGACAGCCTTGGCATAATCGATGCTGGGAGCAGCAAGAAAGCGACTTTCTACATGGATATCGATGAGAACGTCACGGAAGGGGAATACGGAGCAAAACTCAACATCACTTACAGAGACGAGAACGACGAGAATAACCAGTACAGGACAAGCACCCTTGACCTGAAGATCCCCATCAAGCCTGCCCCGCATCTTGTTATCGAATCCATTGCATCCACTCCGGAGAAGATAGTGCCTGGTGGTAAAGCAGATATCCTCATAAAGGTCAGGAACACAGGCAATGAGAAGGCCCAGTCTGTTTCCCTGCGCGTGTTCAAAGACTCATCACAGCCTTTTGAGTTCAGCGAGAAATCGGACTTCATCGGAAAACTGGAACCCGGAGAGAGCGGCGAGGCTGTGATAAGATTGGAAGTCGAAGATGCTGCAGCGGCAAAGAAGTATCTGGTTGATGTGGAACTGAGAGGCATCGACCAGAAAGAGAACGTAGTGGTATTCAGGCGGACCGTGCCGCTGACCGTGGCAGCTGAATCCGGCTCGCCGTTGAAATCCATGGGCTTGCTGCTTGGAGCGGTAGCATTGATCGGCGGTGTAGGTGCTGCGTACTATTTCAAGAACGGGAGGAAAAAGAGTTTATAACTATAATTTCAGTTCAAACCCGATAATGGGATGTTCCAGCCCGAAGTTCAAAATAACTTCAGGGTGAATCTCACCGAACACCCCGGCTCTCTCGCCTTTGATCACAATATCCGCGCGCCTGCCTTCGATGAAAGCAGGGTCGCCGGATTCAGCGACCTCGTATTCCATGCGCCTCTCTCTCATCACAGCATCCACTACAGATTGTATCTCCGTGAAATTCGCATGCGGGTGAATGGCTACGGCTCCGAGGTGCTGCCCTGTCATGCAGTTCACCACTATTTCGCCCACCTCGAATATCCGCTGAGGCAGCTCGCGGTGCTGGTTTATCGATAGTATTTCAAGCAGGTTGGGCAAAAGCGAGGTACGGACTATGGTGTGGTCCTCGCTTATGGGGTACAGGATATGTGTGATGCCTTTTTCTTTTTCCCGGCGCATCATCTCGAACTGGACGCGCTCGCTTGTCAGGGTGAAGGGCATTACCTCAAAATAACCGAGACCGATCATACTCTCACGCAGGGAGTTCCTCAGCTTTGAGATCGGGTGCGCGCTGCCGATGGTTGAAGTTGGCGGAAGGGCTGGCTTTATCTTATCAAAACCGTACCCTATGGCAATATCCTCTATCAGGTCCCAGCTGTGCAGGATATCTGCACGGTAAGCCGGGACCGATACCTCGATCATGTTTTTTGATGCTCTTGCGCCGTACCTCATCTTTTCGAGGCTGTGTGTGATCTCTTCATCTGCGAGTCTGATCCCGAGAAGCTCCTCGATCTCGCTCCTTTTTAATTCCATGCGTGCGGGCTCAAGCTGCGGGGTCTGCATTTTATCATCAATGGTAACAGATTCGATCATGCCTCCGCGCTCTGCAAGGGAGGTTACTACGATATTCAGGGCAGTAGATACGGCAGGGTCAAGCCCCGTCACTTCGATGAACAGGTCGGTTGTTTCTTCTGTTACCCGTGTAAGTTCGCCGTTGATGATAGGCGGGAACGAGAGCACATGGTTATCGGCATCAAGAATGAGCGGGTATTTATCGAATTTTTCAAGGATATGTGCGAATTTGATACCCTTTGGATGCTTCTCAAGTATCTCCTTCATAGTCATCGGTTCTGTGAAGTCAAGAGGCACGAACCTGAAATTAGGCTGTTTTGCGACATACCTGAAAGGCGGTTTTATGCTTGCAAGGTCGTGAACTCCTATGGAGACTTTCCTCCGGTTCCTTCCCACTGCCCAGTGAAGCGACTCCTGAAGCGCCATAAGCGACTCAATGCTGCGTGAATTGAACCGCATCCCGCGCACGACCGCACATGCAAGGTACGGCCTGATCTTCTCTATATCCTTATCCTTTGTTATTTTTATCGCGGATGGTGTGACTTTGAATTCCCTGATACCGGTCTCGATATCAAGGAACCCCCGCAGCGCCCGCGCCACTCCCTCCACGCTGTAAAGGTCGGGTCTGTTCGGGAAGAACTCGATATCTACGTGGTCTTCCTCGATCCGCTCTATATCGCATCCCATCATCGGGACACGCCGGATGATTGTGTCTTTATCCGTCCCTGAAAGTTCCTCAAGGTCGTCGTAGTATAATGTAATAACAGGCATTCTAATCGCCTGAAAAAGGAATGGATAATATATTAATTATTCTGTTCAACAAGCTATAGATTGCGGCCAGAAATATAAGCTGTTATTATAACTTTATATAGATTGTTTTTCTAAAAAGGGCATTTATAAACAATAAAAAACCGAAATAAACTTTATTAAACTGTAAAAAGCGTAAAAACTTTAGATAAATTTATACCAACAGTGTTCGTTCAAAGGCCTGTGGTTGTAATATGAAAAAGTGGTTGAGGCGGGCACAGGATAAAAGAGAAAAATCTTTTATAAGCATTGTTATCACACTGGCTATTGTTTTAATGCTAATTCTCTCTGGCCCTGCAAATGCTGTGCAGGTCAGTGTAAATGCCACTCGTTTGGATAACATCAGGGTGGGAGAAACCGGTTCTTTTTATGTTAATATAACAATCGGCGCCAATGAAAGGGTTCCTATTACTAATATCTCGATTGAAGGCCTTCCAGAAATCGATGGGTCCCCCGGCGGGATATTGGTTTTCAATGTAAGCGATTTCGATAAGACGGGTGATTTTAAGATTAAGGGTAATTACAATATATCCTTGATCGAACAGCACGGGCTGGTTAAAGGTTTTGGATACGGCTACGGTTATGTTAATAACAGCGGTTCACCGCCTTATTCTGGGTATGGAGACAGCTATCAGTTCTATGGATATGGCTATGGTTATGGATACGATTCAGGTAGCTCCACGTCTTACACAAAGCTCGTATATAAAATAGCAGTAAATACAACCGGAGCTGAAGCAAAGCAATACGAGGCAGCCGTAAGAGTTAACGCGGGTGACGATGTCACGGGTCGGAGCGTGGTGTTTGAGGATTCTCTAAGTTTCAGTTTACAGCCGGCTTCCCCGCATGTTCAAGCACCCGGTTCGCCGGCAATAACAGGATTTGCTCCTGAAACATCGCCTGTCATGAATTTTATCGGGGAACCCAGAAAATTCAGCATTACCGCCAATCAGACGGTGAATGTAACATGGTATATCAACGGGACTGAAGTGTTCAGCCAGACTGGTACGAACGAATCATCTTATACCAATAACAGTGCAGCACCGGGAACATGGATTGTAAATGCCACAGCGAGGAACGCCAACGGCACAGTTTCAAGAGAGTGGACGTGGATAGTGATAGAGCCGCCTTCACCGGCAAGAATACATGCCTCAGTTGAGATCAAACCTGATACCCTGAACCTTGCCAGCAAAGGAAAATTTAAAGCTTTCATCACCCTGGGCGAAGGCTACAGCGCGGCGGATATCGATCCGGGAACAGTGATATGCGAGGGTGCCCATGCCATTAAATGGAAGATTTCGAAGAAAAACGGCGGCACATTAATAGTAACGTTTAACAGGCAGGATTTAGTAAATGTTTCTGCCGGAGATGATGTCGCATTACGGGTTACAGGAGAACTTTTTGATGGAACACCCTTTGAAGGCAGTGATACCATAAGAGTGATCGATCGCGGCAAAAAACACCATCATGACGATGAATTTGAAGAAGATGAAGAGCATGAATATAGTGAGAGTGGGAATCATTACATAGACGGAGAACAGAAGCACCATAAGGAGGTGGATGGAAGAACTCATGGTAAAGGAAAGAAAAAAGATAAGAAGTAGCTCACAAATAAAATAGCTTACAGAAACATCGGGATTAAACCCCATCCTTATTTTTCAATTACATTAGACATTGTTACTTTTTTATGAGCGATAAATTAAAGTCTGTACACTGATATTTAGACAAAGTGTCCCCAGAGGGCGCGTGGCCTAGTCCGGATATGGCGGCAGCCTCCTAAGACTTTTTGGAGAAAGCTGTAGGTCGGGGGTTCGAATCCCTCCGCGCCCGTTCTTAATCCAGCGGTATCCATGCATTATCATGTAATCCTGACAAAAGAATGCAACCTCAACTGCTCCTACTGCGAGGGCGGGAGCGACTCACCTCCAAAGGAGATCCAGTATTCCATCCCTGATCTCAAATCGTTCATATCCCGGGATGATGCGCCAGTTATAGAGTTCTACGGCGGCGAACCTCTTCTCCGTATCGAGACCATGGAGAGAATAATGGACGCAATACCCACGCGTTTTGTCATCCAGACGAACGGTATGTTTTTAGACAGGGTTAAACCAGAATACCTTAAGAGATTCCATTCGATCCTTGTTTCTCTTGACGGGAAAAAAGAGGTGACGGACAGGAACCGCGGTAACGGGGTTTACGACAGTATAATGAAAAATATAGGAACGATAAGGCAGAGGGGATTTTGCGGCGATCTTATCGCGCGGATGACTGTTGCTCAGGGCGCGGATATATATGGTGACGTACAGCATCTCTCGGGATTAAACGTTTTCGACCATATCCACTGGCAGCTCGGATTTGAAATGTTCTGGGAAAGCGGGATAGATGATGGTTCCGAGCTTGAAGAGTGGATCCGGTCGTATAATGCAGGCATCTCATCGCTTGCGGACTGGTGGGTCAAAGAGATGGCGCGCGCGGGGAAAGTTCCGGGAATAGTTCCGTTCACAGGTATTATGAACTCAGTTCTATCAGGTGAAAATTCGCGCCTCCGATGCGGTTCAGGCATTGATTTCTTTACGGTTATGCCGGACGGCAGGCTCTCTGCATGCCCGGTATCCATTGATTTTGATTTCTCGGCAACAGGTTCGATATACCATGACGCACCAGGGTCGCTCTGTAACAGGGTGGTAGTGGGAGAGCCGTGCACATCATGCGACATTTTCAATATCTGCGGAGGCAGGTGTCTTTTCGTGAACCGTGCTCAGGATATGTTGAGAAGGAACGGGTATGCCCTGATATGCTCGACCGTAAAACATCTGGTCGGGGAACTGCAGGGTGTTCTTCCACAGGTCAGGGGGTTGATTGATAGGAGGGTTATAGGAAAAAAGGAATTCGATTATCCCGTATTCAACAACGGCTGTGAGATTATACCCTAAAAACTGAGTGAGTAAATTTATACGTTATAGGATTAGTGTAGGTACAATAATTAAAAACCGGAGGTACTGAAATGGTTGATATATTGAATAAAATCGGAATCGGAAAAGAGAACGTCACGGTACATAAATCCACACAGGAAATGTACGAAAGAACTTCTAAGATGAACATCCCCACCATATTTGACCGCTACAACGCCCAGCAGCCCCAGTGCACTTTCGGGTCACAGGGCATCTGCTGCCAGCTCTGCAGCCACGGTCCCTGCAGGATAACCAACAAAGCCAAAGCTGGCATTTGCGGGGGCGCTGGGGCTTGATACAACGAAATCCACGGAAGAGCTTGCCATCGCGCTGGCTGATGCTGTGATTTCCGAATTGAAGAAGGGCACGGATGAGCCGCTTATGCTTGTTGAGAAATTCGCGCCAAAGACAAGGCTTGAGGCATGGAAGAAGCTTGGCATCATACCCGGAGGCACGTACGCCGAGGTGGGCGAAGCTATGACAAAGACGATGACATCCATCGATACAGACCCGGTTGACCTTTTGCTCACAACGCTGAGAGTCGGAATAGCCACAGGGTACATGGGTCTTGTCGCCACGATAACCCTTCAGGACATACTGCTCGGTACCCCGACCCCTGCCCGCTCTACAGCGGATCTCGGTATCATCGACCCGAAAGCCGTGAACATAGTAGCTCACGGGCACATCCCGCTCATGGCGACAGCGGTCATCAAGGCCGCACAGAGCCCTGAGATGCAAAAACTTGCAAAGGATGCCGGAGCTCAAGATATAAAAGTGCTGGGCTCCATGTGTACGGGACAGGAGCTCATGCAGCGCTCGGTGGAAGCTGGAACCCGCTCATCGATGCCATAAAGGCAGGAAGCATCAGGGGAATAGTGGCTGTTGTGGGCTGCACCACGGCAAAGACGAACCACGATACNGTTTCAGTAAAACTCTCGCGCGAGCTTATCAAGCGCAACATACTGGTGATAAATGCAGGCTGCGTCAGCTCAGCCACGCAGATAGAGGGGCTTATGAAGCCTGAGGCTGCTGAGCAGGCTGGCGAAGGCTTGAAGGCTGTGTGCAAATCCCTCGGGATACCGCCGTGCATCAACTACGGCTCGTGCGTGGACATAGGCAGGATAGGCGTTGCGGTGACAGAGATCGCGGCAGCCATCGGGGTTGATCCGAGCGCACTGCCTGTTGCAGCATCAGCACCTGAGTACCTTGAGCAGAAGGCTATCGCAGATGGAGCATTCGCAGTTGCATTCGGTCTCTTGCTGCACCTGGCGCCCGCGCCGCCGGTCACAGGAGCGCCACTTGTTGCAAAGGTGCTCACGAACGATGTTGAGGCTCTGACTGGCGGAAAGGTGCTTGTGGAGCCTGACCCTGTGAAAGCGGCAGATGCGATCGAAGCACATCTTAACGCCAAGAGGACAGCACTCGGACTGCCGGTATAACTGACCGCTCTAAAAACAGCTAAAAATGGTGCGCCGGGTTTCCGGCGCATCAACAACTGCTCAATAACAGCATAGCATAAGTTCTATTTCTTTTCCTCTTTCGGCGGTATGAGCGACCGCGCCGTATTGTATACGAAGATGTAGATCGCCAGAAGCGATACGGCTCCGAATATAATAGTGCCGAGCCTGTAGCTATCGCTCTCATACCTGTAGGGCATGGTGAACGCAAGCCCCACTATGCCTATGTTCTGTAGCCAGAACTGAAGCTCAGCAAGGCGGAGGCTGTGAAGCTCCGTGCCTGCGAACACGGGCAGCAGGTGGTAGCCCACGCCGAATATCATCATGGATACCCAGCCTATCAGCAATACATGGGTGTGCGAAGGTATGAGAGGTGTTGAATTAAATGCCATGATAGCTCCCATGGTGCTTCCTATCAGGAGATATATCAGGCTTGCCCAGGCAAATTTAAGAGGTATTTCCATCGAACCCTTCCATTTTTTTATTTCTCTGCCCGTGTTATTCTATGCCAGCCCTGCCTCCCGGTTCAGTTCATCAAGCAACTGGTCGATGTTCACCCTGTGCATCCTGCTGAAGAACTCCAGGGTCTCAGAGGGCAGCCTGCCGACATACTTCGGCATGCCGTGCTTGATGAACACCTCCCGTGTCTGCGGGTACTTCGTAATCACTTCGTTCAGTTTATTGTCTTTAGTTATCTTTTCAGCCATAGTCCTTTCTATTTTTTATATACAAGTGCTCCGATCAGTACTGCCAGTATACCTATCAGTACAAATCCAAAGCCCTGCATAGCGAACATAGCATCGATCACAGATGCGATCCCCCAGAGGGTCAGGAAAAACCCGGTACCGGCGATCGAGATCGAAACCCCGATAGTAAATAGCTTCTTTCTGGATTTCTCTATTCCTTCTACTATGTCATCGCCAATTCCACGCCTGTGCGTTTCGCTTAAGCCCTGGATAATTGATTTTGAAAGACCGCAAAGGAAATCTATTGTACCTTCCTGCACTAGTCTTTTCCCCTGGACATCAGGTAGCCCACGATTAGTCCCCCAACGAACGCTCCAGCCACATAGGCAAGAGGTTGTTCCTTGATCTTGTCTTCAGCATATTCTTTTCTCTCCCGAAGTGCTTTAGATAGCTCATCAACCTGAGCACTCAAGGTTTCCAACATCTTTGATGTTTCTATTTCTTCTGACATAAAATTTTGCTCCCATGTATAATTTGTTATCCTGTGTATATAAGCTTTTATCTCAGCCTTTCTTTTCCTCTTCAGGCGGTATGAGAATAGAAAGGTAGTTATTAGATTGATTGCATACAGGTATTGGGGGTTGAATAAATGAATAGACTGAATGTTCTGGTTTCGCTTCTTTTAGCCGCAGCAGTACTTGCTGCACCGGCACAGAGCGCACCGCAAGGCGGTAGTTTTACAGCTAACCTCTCAGGTGGGGAGGAAGTTCCGTCGGTAGCCACTCAGGCAAGCGGTCAGGCGGTCTTTGAGCTGAATGAAGACGGAACCATGTTGAAATATAAGCTCACTGTAGCAAATATCGAGAACGTAACACAGGCGCACATCCATCTCGGAGCGGCAGGAACGAACGGTCCGATCGTTGCGTGGCTATATCCTTCCGCACCGCCGCCTGTCCTGAAACCGGGTATAACTACGGGCGTGCTTGCAGAGGGAACAATAACTGCTGAAAACCTCGTAGGACCGCTTGCAGGAAAGCCTCTTAGCGCGCTTGTGGATGCTATGAAGGCTGGCGACACGTACGCCAATGTCCATACGGCGCAGCATCCGGACGGAGAGATTAGAGGTCAGATCCGGGAAGCAGCACGAGTGCCCGGGGCAACTGCAGTTGGGACTCCATCCAGACAGGTATCTGTACCTGAGTTCCCGTCGGGTATACTGCTGCCGGTCGCAGGAGTGCTGGCTATGGCACTGCTGTTGTACAGGAGAAGAGAGAGCTAATCATCTCTCTTCTCATTTTCACATCGCTCTTATTTTGATCTGGTAAGCTGAAGCTTCTGCGCAGATCAGGCAATATCAAGAGAAAAATATAAAGCCTGAATAGCTCTATTTAAACAAAAAAGCAGGTGAAATCCTATAATATCCATTGAGAACCTCTCAAAAGCCTTCGGCACAAACATTGTTTTAAGAAATATCAACCTCAAAATAGAACAGAGCGAATTCCTGACCATATTCGGTCCCAATGGCGCAGGGAAAACAACTCTTATTAAAATAATCTCTACCCTGATAAGCCCCACATCGGGAAGGGTCGTCATTGACGGCATAGATATCAAAGAGAACCCGATCGAGGTCAGGAAAAAGATAGGCGTGATCTCTCATGAAACGTACCTCTACCACGAACTGACCGCTGCTGAGAACCTGCGGTTCTTCGGGAGGATGTACGACACTGCGGCTCTTGAGCCCAGGATAGACGACCTGATAAAGCAGGTGGGATTGAGCTACAGGAAGAACGACCGGGTGAGGACGTTCTCCCGCGGCATGAAGCAGCGCCTTTCCATAGCGCGTGCATTGATCCACGACCCGCCCATACTTTTGCTCGATGAGCCCTATACCGGTCTTGACCAGCATGCAAGCGCCACGTTTGACAGGATACTCTCAAGCACCAATGCGCATGATAAGACGCGCATCCTCATCTCCCACGACATAGAGCGGGGCATCTCCATGTGCGACAGGGCGCTCATCCTCACCGGCGGCAGCATAGCGCACGAGATGAGCGAGAGCGAGATACACGACCTGGCTCAGTGCAGGACAATATACGAGAAGTACGTGGAGGAGCACAGATGAAGTTCCTTGAGATCGCCCGGAAGGACTTAAAAGCGGAGTTCCGCACGAAACAGATGCTCAACTCCATGATGATATTCGCTCTTCTTGTTATTGTTATTTTCAGCTTCGCCTTCGGGAACGAGGCGTCGATCTCCGTTCAGGGCATAAACAAGAGGGTAATCGACCTGCTGGCGCCGGGGATTCTGTGGATCGCGTTCACCTTCGCAGGGATGCTCGGTCTCTCACGGTCGTTCGCAGGCGAAAAAGAAGAGGGATGCCTTGAAGGGTTAAAGCTCTGCCCTGTGGACAGGAGCGATATATACAACGGTAAGGTCCTGTCCAACGCTGTCCTGATGTTCCTGATGGAGATCATAACCATACCTGTCTTTGCTGTGCTTTTCAGCTATGATATTAAAAACCTCCCCGGCATGCTGCTGGTCGTTTTACTGGGAACCCTGGGATTCATTTTCGTGGGTACGCTCCTCTCGGCGCTTGCCGTGAACACGCGCACGCGCGAGATACTGCTTCCTGTGATCCTGTTCCCCGTACTGCTTCCTGTGATACTCTCAGCCGTTACCGCGACAGGAACAATGCTTGCATCCGGCGACATCTCAGATATAACAGGAGAACTCCGGATACTTGCTGTTTATGACATCATTTTCTTCGTAGTAGCGCAGCTTGTATTTGAATACACGATCGAGGATTGAAACCAATATTTTTATAAAGGATGACATTATTGTTACAGTATTACAACTGATGTAAAGTGAAAATAACATGCTAAAAAAGATACTTTTTACCCTGACCGCCGTACTGATGCTGATTTCAATATATCTGGTGTTCTTCGTCGCCCCCATCCCAATTAATCCAACTCAAGC
>JGI24730J26740_1001053_pt1 | contig 15332 bp, 9 predicted proteins | sample EPASupsiteSAE347_FD_26740 | JGI IMG/M metagenome (IMG submission 26740)
CCCCGCCTCGAAGCAGGACCGTTTCAGGCATCGGCGGGTCCGCTTCAATCGGCTCCTGCAGATTCTCGCCGCCCGGAAGCCGTTCCCCGGCAGCCGTTGCCGCCTCTCCGGGAACAGTGCCAATCACCGAGCCCGGGGCTCTCTCGGGTTGGGGGCGGGGCGTCTCGATGCCTTCGACGGGTTCCCCGCAAGGGGGGGAAGCGGGCACACTGCCCTGAGCTTCATCCAGCCGGGTCTCCCCGCGCCATTTTCCTCTGAGCTTGTCGAGAATCGCACGGATGGTCTCGTCCGTTTGCACTGGATCGACGGGCTGCGCAACGGAACGGCCTTGAAAAAGTTCCTTCCCGATCGCTTCCTGTAGCGCTCGCAGCTTCTCTTCAAAAATCTCCGCCGGCCATCCGGGATATCCGTTCTTCCCGCGCCGAAGCAAGTAATGGCCCAATTGAAGAGCTTCATTCCAGAGGGGAAGCCATCGCTTGTCTACACTCCTGCCCTTCGGATTCCAGAAGATGTTCTCCGGTCTGAAGGCTGCATCCGCGTCGCTCCAGCACGGGAGGCTCCCTCGTTCCGGCGTTTGTTCCATAACCCCCCTGAGGGCTTCATACACCCGCTTCACGCTCTGCCCTTCGTTCCTCAGGAGAGCGTAAAACCAGGCAAGGCCGAGAAAATGGATGGCGCAGCCGGATGAGGAAAGGAGCGGAGGCGGATCGGGAGATACTTCACATGCAACGTCCATCCGATGGAGCGAGAAATTCCAGAAATGCGGCAGGAGAGACGCCTGCCCGGTGAACCTCACCCAGATGCGGTCCAGAGACAGTCTCCAATCGGGGTATTTGCCGACTTCACCGTCAGCCGATGCAATCCGGGCAAGTCCTTCAAGGAAAGAAAGCTTGAGGTACAAGATTTCGAGGAAGTGCCGCTCTTCCCCCTTGAAGAGGAAACACCGTTTTCCGGCGAGAGTTTCTTCGGTGCTTTCAAGCGCATCGAGTCGCCCGAACAGCGCCTCTCTGCGGAGCCCCGCCCGCACGTCGCGGCAGGAAGCGTCGGATATCAGGGAAAGGAAGTCCAGCGCGTTCAAAGACATCGCTTCAAAGATCATCATGAAGAACGGATAGAAGCTGAAGGGGATGAAATCCGTTGTAGCGGAGTCTTTCTCGGACCGGCAGCCGGCACGTTTCGAACAAGCGCAGCAAGGTGAACCTGCTTCAAGCGCTCCTTTTTCCAGCAATCGAGCATATTCCCTCACCAGACCTCGCCAGTCTTCGATCCCCTGAGTCTCCCACCCATCCATCTGGCAGGCGTAGAATCGGCCTCGTTCTCGAGTAAGCGAGCAGGAGGGGCAGAACAGGTAGCGGTTGGTCGAACTCGCATGGGCGGGGAGGTTCCACTGCCCGAGCAGATCGTCGTCGCAACACTCTTCGAGGGGCGATCCGCAGGAGGGACAGGGAGGGTGGAAGAATACCAGACCCCTCTTGCAGAAAAAAAGAGGCGCCAGCGGAACCGGTCTGCCCGTTCGGTCCAATTGACCGGCCAGAACGATCGGAGGATTTGTGCAACGGGGATCGGTGCAGTTTGAAAATGTTCTCAGCCAGCACGTCGCGATGTCGCTATTGTTCATCGGACGAAGAGCTTCCTTTGGCAGCGTGCAAACGTCCTTTTGGAGAACGAGAAAAACATCCCGCACGCGGGAACCCGCATCGCTTGCGAAACGTGCATGGACTATCCGGAACAGGGGATGGGAAGTATCCACAATGTGGAAGGGGAAATCCTGCCGGTCCAGATATGCGGGGTCTTCGCTGATGAGCGGGATTTCGAGACAAACACCCCGCGCCGATCGATCCAGATACGGCAGCAGGGAATGCACCGAAGACTCCTTCCTCACAACCAAACCCTCCTATTGGAAGTAAAGTTCTTCGCAGCACCGGAGAGAAAACAACAGTGAGAGCGCGCCTGCATGAGGCAACACTACGGATCAGGAGGCAAGTCTCTAGGACGCTGGAAAAGCAAGAAGATAAGGCAACGAGATTCGTTTCGACTCAGCAGAGGTCCGAAAAAATCCTACCCCGCTCGGCGAAACGCTTTCCTTTCGAGTCCTTATCTTCAGGCTTCAAAGGAAAGCCAGTCGCATGACGAGTCCGTGACGGGGTCCATGCGGTCATCTCTCGAGACATGAAACCGGCATCAAGAGGCGCAACTCCACATCACGAGCCGCAGGTTTGGCGAACGCTGTGACGTGGGCGTCCGAATCATCCTGGTTGCACTCAGAGCAGCTGGCCAAACCTCAGGCAGATGCGCTCCGCCCCCTCCAATCCCACCGAACTGACAAACTCCCGAAACACCCGTTCCCCGGGCGAATCGCCGATACTCATCCGATACCGCCAAGTCTTCCCATATTATAATTAAGCAAAAACACATTTTATTTGATTATCGGAAAATGGGCGTTTGTTGTCAAGTTGGAACTCAGGGCACGGTGAATTCAATTGGGGAGGGATTCGGCAGGGCACGAATCTTTCCTGAATAACATTTATTGGCATCAAAGACGAGTTCAACGCCACTGAAGAGATCTTCCAGAGCATGCCAACGATGGCCAACATCACCGAGCCGATTCGACGCACCTCTACACGGGGCGTTCGCATGGGATGCTGTCTGTTTCACGTAATCCGGGTGGCCCAGACAGCTTGTTGTCCAGGCGCGAAGCGCAGGAGGCCCGCGGCCCAAGTGAGGGATGCACCTCCTGAACACCAACGATCCGACCCTGCGCCAGGCCCGGTGAACGGCGCGCGGGCCGGAGATTCCACATCGATATCCGCTATATACACCCTGAAAACAGGCTGGTTGCCTGCGGATGGGTCTCGAAAGCTTCATGGATACATGGCGGTAATGATGATTCGTAAGAATTGGCCGAAACGCCGAGTCACGGCACACGGCAGCACCATACATGCAGAGAAAAATCAATTGGTCAGGCAATTGATTTCTGATAGTATGCCTGCAAAATCGTGGTGAATCTTCGTCGGTTTTCTGGCGAGCGGCGCGGTGGGGCAGTGCAAAGGGGATTTTTCTTCGCACGGGGGCGATTGCCCGCACCGTACGGTCGCCGTTGCGGATGGTTGCAGAACGCATAGCCGGGACTGCGGATGGTCTCACAATTGATGAATTCGGACTGAGTGCCGCCGGTTCTGCCGGTGATTTTGGCGAGGGGAGACAATGTCTCGATCTCCCGTCATGATGTCCATCGAGCTGAACGACATTTCCCGTCAGGGTTTTCGGCCATGAACCCGATGTGTTGCGTCCCAACTGAAAAAGTGTGTATTTCTCGGCGCGCCAATGAACTTCGCCTGGCGTCAGTTGCCAGTACAGCCTGGCGCATGTGAACTCATAGGGGCACAACACCCGTTCAAGGCCGGGTGTCGATATGGTTGAACTTGGAGCGCGTGGCGCTGACGTTTGGGTGGAGCAAAGATGAAAGTTCTGGTAACAGGCGGTTGCGGTTTTCTCGGTTCCCATGTGTGTGAGTTTTATGCGAGAAAAGGCCATGAGGTCGTCGCGTACGACAATCTGACCAAGCATGAACTTGCAAGAACCGGTTTCGCCGCGGATAGCGCGCGAAGTCACAATTTAGATTTCCTCAAGAGTCTTGGGGTTGAGACGGTCAAGGCGGACATCCGAAATGGAGCCGAACTGCTGGATCGTGCAACCGGGTGCGGCTATATCGTACACACTGCGGCCCAGCCGGCCATGACCATCAGTTGGGAGGACCCTCTGCTGGATTTGTCGACAAACGTTGCGGGCACGTTCAATGTACTCGAAGCGGCAAGAAAGCTGAAGGTTCCGGTGGCAAGCTGCGCAACCGTACACGTTTACGGCAACAAGATCAATGAGACCCTGGCGGAGCAGGACATGCGCTACACCAGGACTCCCGAAGGAATCGATGAGAACCATCCCATACTGGAAGGAGTCCTGACCCCTTTGCACGCATCCAAGGCGTCCGCAGAAATTTACCTTAAGACCTATGTCGATACCTACGGGGTTGAGGCGGCAAGTTTCCGCCTGACAGGGATATACGGCACAAGGCAGTTCGGCGGTGAAGACCACGGGTGGGTGGCGAATTTTTCGATCCGCACTGTTCTGGATTGGCCCATCACGATCTTCGGGACGGGCAAGCAGGTGCGGGATATCATATACGCCACGGACGTCTGCGAAGCCTTCGATGCGTTTTACAAGACTCGAAAGTCCGGTATCTACAACATCGGCGGAGGCCCTGCCACGGCCATTTCCCTCCTCGAATGCATCGGCGTTCTCGCGGAAATCAAAGGGAAAAGACCGGATGTGAGGTTCTCACCCGACCGGCATGGAGACCTCAGGTATTTTGTCTGCGACATAAAAAAGGCGAAAGCAGAGCTTGGATGGACACCGCGAATCATGCCGCGTGACGGGATCCGGAGGCTGGTGGACTGGATTGGCGAAAACGGGGCATGTTTCACGCAATCGTAACCATCAAAGGTGACCTATGAAAGCGCTGATCCTGGCAGGTGGAAGAGGGAATCGCATCAACGAGTTTTCTGAAAATCAGAACAAGTGCATGATTCCATTTCAGGGCAAGCCCCTGCTTGAGCACAATCTGAAGCGGATAGCACGTCAAGACGTGACCGAGATCGTCGTTGTAGTGGGCTACAAAGCCGAGGACATCATCAATCACTACGGTATTCGGTTCCTCGACAAGAGAATACGATACGTTATCCAGCGGGAACAAAAAGGCCTGGTCCACGCCGTCGAATGCGCCCGCGATGCACTGGAAGGCGAGGACTTTTTCCTGATGCTCGGCGATGAGATCCTGGTCGCATCGAGAGAGGCGGAGATGATCCGCTACTACAGGGAAAACGATGGGGTGTTTGTGGTTTGCGGGATTCTGCGTGCCCAACAACCCGACCAGATACGCCGAACGTATACCCTCGTCAAGGACGATCGGGACACCGTTTTTCGACTCATCGAAAAACCGCGGCGTCCGATCAACGAATTCCAGGGCACGGGCCATTGTATCTTCAGGAATGACATACTGGACTATGTCGACATCACGCCCATTCATCATGAACGTCACGAAAAGGAGCTTCCCGACCTCATCCAGTGCTGCATCGATGACGGCAAAGTCGTGAAGGCATTTCTCATCTGCGACCGGTACGCCAATGTCAATTCGTCTGAAGATCTCAATTCTGCGGAAAGCCTGGAATAATTGAAACAATTGGATAAAATGAATCCTGCCCGCAGGGTCGTCAAGAACGCCTCATTCCTCATCTTTTCCGGAATGACGTCCCAGTTGCTCGCGTTCGTTGGCGTTGTATACCTGGCTCATGTTCTCGGGCCGGAAAAGTTTGGTACACTCAATTTCGCACTTGCCCTCACCGTGCATTTCGCGCTGCTCACGAACCTCGGTCTGACCAGGCTGGGCACGAAGGAACTCGCCAGGCATCCGGAGCTCATCGGACAATACGCTGCCAATATTACGGCCATGCGCCTTTGCATGTCCGTAATAGGCCTGCTGGCATTGATGCAGATCGTTTTCCTGTTGGATAGACCCCTTGAGGTCAAGTACCTGATTGTACTGTTTGGCGCCGGGCTCCTCCCCGGGGCCATCCTTCTCGACTGGGCTTTCCAGGGAACCGAAAGAATGGAATACATCGCTCTTTCGCGAATCCTCACGATCACGCTCTATACGGTTTGCTTGCTCGTCGCCGTCAAGGATCCGAGCCAGTTGTTGCGTATCCCCTGTTTTCAAGTGGGCGCGAACCTTGTAACCGCACTGGTCTTGATCGTCCTCTTCAAGAGGTGTTATCCCCATGTGTCGCTGTGCCTTGATTTTTCTCTCTGGAAACCACTGTTTCAAAACGCGCTGCCTCTTGGAATTGCTTTGATCTTGGTCCAGATGATCTACTATATTGACACGGTCATTCTTGGGTTTATGAGGACGGACGTTGAAATAGGATACTACAATGCCGCCTACAAGATAATCATTGTATGTATTGGAACGGCAGGGAATTTTTTTGAATCCATGTTTCCTATGATGTCCAGATATTACCAAACCGATATACAGAAATTTATACAGGTTCAGACATTAAACTTAAGAATAATGATTGCTATTGCGATCCCGTTGGTTTTTGGCGGAATATTATTGGCGCAACAGATAATTATCTCTATATTTGGTATTGACTACGGGGGAAGTATTTTTGTGTTTAAATATTTAATATGGATCCCGGCAATCGCTTATATTAATACGGTTTATGCCTGGGGATTGTGGGCCATGGATATGCATGTTCAATATATGAAAGTAGTTGCATTACAGGTCGTTGTCAATATCGTATCAAACATACTGTTGATACCAGATTATGGTATATTCGGAGCTGCCATTGCGACAATTCTATCGGAATTGATTGGTTTTCCGTTCTATTTTGTTCTATTCAATCGTAAAGTTCAGTTGCCCATGGCGCTGGGATATATTACAAAACCACTGCTATCCTCATTTGTAATGGGGATAATTTTGTATATTATGATAAAGACCTTTCTGTCGAATGCCTTTCTATTGGTTCTATCCGGAGGTGTCGTATATATTGGTGCGATGTTGCTATTGAATGGTATCACCAGGGATGAGTTGAAGATGTTCAGAAAAATGATCGCGACCGGATGACGATACTCCATGGCATCCCTGGCGATACAATCACGGCCAGAACATGCGGGCTGCATGCACCACGGTTTTGTCACGTAACCAGTCCGTGTGATGACGCGGAGCGTATCTTGTGGGAGGGACCACTACTATCAATGGCATGATAAACTGAAGTATGCAGTGCTCACTGACTGTAATGATAATAACAAGTTTCAACGAATGGTACGAAAGAACAGAAATAGAGCTTCCGTTGAGAACGGAACCTTCTACCTGCAACGTGTCAGGGAACTGAACAAGTTATCGCAGAGTTTATAATAGATTGTTTTGAACACAATTTTCGCCAGCATATACCGTATGCTATGAGGATGAACTCAAATGAGTCGATGCGAAGCGCTTTGTAAAGAAATCAAGAGAAGTAATCATCAGGGATTGCCAGTCACTAATATTTTTCATGTTCTGAAAGAATATTGGCCATCAGGACAATATATGTTGAAAAAGTTTGGCTGGAAGAGCTGGTATTCCTTTTGGTATACGAAATTGTTTGTTGCAGATGAGGGTGGAGAATATGCACTACTGAACCATATATTCAAGCGATTTCCATATTTGCTTAGAAATCCGTATAAATTAGAACTTGAGCATACTACTATTTGTGACAAGCAATGCCTATTCTGTGAGCATACCTATTGGAATGAGGCCAAGGCCAGAATTACTCAAGACAATTTTAGAGCTATTGTCGATACCCTGCCTGGCCTAAAATGGACCAATATTACAGGAGAAGGTTCCAGCTTTCTGAACAAGGATTTTGTACCAATAATCAAATATCTTAGAAGTAAGGATATTAACGTCAATTTTGTAGACGAATTTGACTTCTTCGATGAGAAGACTGCCCGGATGGTCATCGACATCGGGATCAACAGCATATACGTCTCGTTTGATGCTGCTTCAAAGGAAACCTACGAAACGATTAAGAAGGGATGCAATTACGAACGTGCTTTGCAGAATATTCGTACCCTTCTCCGACTGAAGAAAGAGATGAACTCTCCATTTCCCGTGCTGCATTTCAGATTCGTTGTGACCACGTTGAATTATATGGAAATGCCGGATTACATAGAACTCATGGCAAGTCTTGAAGGCCGAGGAGCAAGGGCCAGAGTGGAATTTGTGGGACTCCTCGCTTTCCCTGGGATAGAATCCTATTATATGCCCCTGGAACGCATACCGGAACTGATACTCATCAAGACATACGAGAACGCTCTCAAATATGGAATCAACCTGTATCTTACGCATGCCGGAACCGCCCTTCCCTCGATGAATCGATGTTCTGCGTGGACGGAGCCTTACGTATTGATTGGTGGTGAACTCATCTCTTGTTGCGCCATCATCATGTCCAACAAGAGGCAATTTCTGAGGGAGAATGCTTTCGGCAATGTTTATCAGACTCCTTTTATGGATATCTGGAACTCAGCCAAATACCGAAATTTCAGAAAATTGGTCAACTGTAAGAACGGTAAGGTACCCATTACCTGTTACGGCTGCAGGGCATTCGATACCGAAGAGAGAGCCCAAAAATTCGGCATTGAAGACTGGAGCTAGCCAAAAGACCGCGCAAGGATTTTCTACATGAGAGTACTGATCGTTGCCCCCAAAATGTCCATTTATGGCGGCGCAGAAATACTGGTTGTCAGACTTGCCAATTGTCTCTCACGAATTGGCATAAAGAACGCTGTATTGACCACGGATATCCTGCCGGAAATTGAAAGGGACCTGATTGACACTCCCATTTTCAATTATTCTTTCAAGAAAATGACGGGGATCTTAAAATTTCTCAATTTATTCAAGATGATCTATAGCCTAAACAAAGGCATTCGGGAGCATCGCAAGAATTTCGACGTCATCAATGTTCATAACTATCCGGCTGAATTCGCAATTTTTCCTTACCGGACCCCGTGCGTGTGGATGTGTAACGAACCACCCATGGTTGAAATCGGATTCCTCCAGACTCCAAAGGGAACGCTGAAACACCTGGTCCTGGAAGTAATTCTGGCTCTGGACAGGCATGTCGTGCAACGATACGTCAAGAACGCCGTTGTCGCTGATGAATTCAACCTGAACAGGTTTTTGGGCATCTACTGCTTCAAGCCTGCTATCATCCACTATGGTATAGATCATGATTTCTTCGCCGAGGGCGGCACACGACCCGGCAGTGAAATTCAACGTGAGTTCCGCGTGTTGCACGTTGGGATGCTGAGCCCGCTCAAGAACCAGTTGGCCAGCGTGCAGACGATTGAGAGGCTGAGGGATTCGATTCCCAATGTCAAACTCATCCTTGCCGGTTTCGGGGAAGGAGACTATCTGGCGACGATCAAGAAATATGTTGCCGAGATGAATCTCGAAGAACACGTTCTGTTTACCGGACACGTGAGTAGATCTCAGCTTAGAGATTTCTACCATTCGTGCGACGTCCTCCTTCATCCCATTCGGTCGCAGGGAGGATGGCTGTCGCCTTTTGAAGCCGTCTGCGCCAATCTGCCCATCGTTGTCTCGGAGGAGATGACCGCGGCGGCCCTCGTGCGGGAATACGATCTGGGAATTGTGACCAATGACTTTGCGGGCGCCCTTTTGGAGATTCACGGGAACAGGGATGAACACAAAGGAATGGCTGAGAGGCGCGCGCGTTGGGTGCGCGACAATCTAAGCTGGGATCGGTTCAGCGAGAAGCTTGTCGAATCCTTTGCCGCCGCGCTGGAAGCAGCGGCCGCCGTGCGGTAGAAAATGCAGGGAGCTTATGGAGCAGTCGAATACTGTGCGTGAAGCCGGAGCGCCTGGACCGGGACAGGAGTTCGAGATCATTCAGCAGTGGCAGTATATGGGTAACGTTCAACCCGGACTTCTGACAGATGCCGCCATGGAGAACTGCAAGAAGATCGGCATTACCAGCCTTCAATCATATGTTACATGGGCAGAAATCGAAAAAATCGAGTGCACACTGGATTTTTCCGCTTATGACCCTCTTGTTGAGGCATTGCTCAAGCACCGCCTCAAGTGGGTTCCTTTCCTCATCCTCGGGCCATATTACGCCACGCCCGAGTGGTTCCGGAAATCTCCCCGCAGCCTCTACGCCAAATGCCTCGAACACGGCAGGGAATCCAAGATCCAATCCATCTGGAATCCTCATCTGCCACGTTGCGTTGAACACTTTCTTCATGTGTTCTCGGAACACTATGGAGATGCCAATCTCTTTGAAAGTATCTGCCTGGGGATCAGCGGGAATTGGGGGGAAGCCATCTATCCGGCCACCGGCTGCTTTCTCGGCGGCTTTCATGTCCATCCCGGCTGGTGGTGTGGAGATCGCTATGCCATCGAAAGCTTTCGCCGCCATTGCGTTCGAAAGTATGCCTCACTGGAACATCTCAACATGCAATGGGGCACGAATTTTTCGGATTGCTCCGACGTGGGTTTCCCGCAGCTCTCGCATTCCTTGATAAAAGACCTGTATTTTGAAGCCGTGAAACGAATGCCTTATTCTTTCAAACCTCCTTTGAAAAAAATGAAATCTGCGTTGACCGACATCACGACTTCTTTCATGGGGCCGAAGCGGCAATCGGGCCGGGCGCAAGAAGATTTGTGGGGCGCGCGGGAGCGACGGACAATAGATTTCGTCGAATGGTATCAAGGCAGTATGACGGCCTGGGCGGAATTCTGGCTGAAGACGGCGAGGAAGTGCTTTCCTCGGAGCAGGATCTATCTCGTCACGGGGGGTGAGGGGGAATCCTGCCTCGGCGCTGACTTCGCGGCTCAAGCCGCCGTTGCGGCCAGGTATGGCGGAGGGATCAGGATCACCAATCAGAGCGATGACTTTGGCGAGAGTTTTGTCCGGGCGAGGCTGCTTGCTTCTGCGAGCAGACATTACGGCGCTTATCTGACGACGGAAGAGGCGGGCATCAACAAGCCGGAGGGAGTTACGGTGCGCGCTTTTGAGGCTCTCGCATCGGGCGCGAATGGTTTGTACTGCAAGAGCCTCATCGGCGTGGGACGTGACCTGTGCACCGGAAGATACCTGCCTTGCGGCGAGGTGAGCGGGGGCGGAACGAACCTTTCCCGTGTCAGGCATTGCCTTGTGCCGTCGCAGCCGGTTCTTGATGTGGCGGTGTTGTTTCCCAATGCCTCGATCGGAGTCAAACCATCGTTACTGTCAGTCCTGTACGGCCATGGCGCGAAGTTGAGAGGCTGGGTGGATTTCGATTTTGTGGATGAATCCATGGTTAGGGATTCGTGCCTGCAAAAATACGGTTTCCTGATTGCTCTCGCGGGTCACCTGCTACAGCCTGATGTAGTTACGGAAATAGCTGATTGGATTGGCAGAGGAGGCGTTTTTGTTTCATCCGCACATTTACCCGTCACTTCGGTTGTGTGCGATGCTGCGCCTGTCGGGATTACGACGACATTGCCCGATGGGCGCGGTATAATGAAAAGCATTCACGGTGGCCACATGCTCACCTTTGAAGGCGAGAGGGGAGACTACCTCCGCTTCATTTCAGAAGCCGTTTTCAACAGCGGGAAACGGTATCCCTGGAATGGGGTCCCCGGGATTTTGAACGGGCACGGCAGACAGTACCTTACGCGGTTTTCCGATAAAGTGATCGATTATAACCCCGCCACATCCCGGATGCGGATACATTCCCTCAGAGAAGAAGATGGAGCCGGCGATGGGAGTCGAACCCGCGACCTGCTGATTACGAATCAGCTGCTCTACCACTGAGCTACGCCGGCTCAGATTGTGCCTGGCCTTATAGCATGCCGATTTGTGGACGGTCAAGGGAAAATGGGAACTGTGTCAAAATGGGTCAAAATGGGCACTATGGGACGCGAATTCCGACCCATTTCCGACCCATTTCCGACCCATAAAATAGGGTCTCACCGCCCCACTATTCCCCTGCTCCGCCTACCTGCCCTCCCCCTACTCCCCAAGCAACACATCCTCATTCACCGTATCGTCTACGTCCACAGCATCGTCGGTAGACGTCGTGTCGTTGTACTCCTCGAGGACGTCCCCCACCCCCTGTATCGCAAGCCATTTATAGACCTGGGCCTGCGGGTTGTGCGCTTCGGAGGTGTAGTTGAAGAACCGGATCGTGATTGTATCTGCACCGGGGTAGGCTCCCAGGATGCCGACGCCTGTCGGGAAGTACCGGGGGTTCACAAACACGACCATGCCCACTTTCACGCCGGTGGCCGGAATCGTGACGTCAAGTATCCCTCCGGCCGCTATCGACCCCGTATCGACTTTGCACCGGCCCTTGATAATTTTCGTTATATATCTGCCCGTGTCCTCCGTCTCGAACCTCAACCGCCCAAGCGTTAGATCGGGCGAGAAGGCCTGATAGAGCCCCCTCACGTCCGGCCGGAAACCCCTCTTGTACGTCGGGCTGATCGTCTCCAAATTGGACGTCAACACGCTGGCATCAAGCACAATCGTGGTATTTGGAGACGAATACGATACCGAAGAGACCCGAGCGGACCTCCAGCCGTTATCGCCACAATCCACCCACACCTTACTCTCCACCGGATACGTGGCGTGGACATCCCCCGCAACCGTCAGGGTGGTCCCTGAAGAATAGACCGCTGTGTGGCCGTATCTCGATCCCGTAGCCGTGGCCAGGTCTGCTATCTGGTTCGGATACCGGAGCCCCGGATTGTACGAGGAGACATTCACGGGAGGGCGCTTCGTTCCGGTGGAATTGCCGTCGCATTTTACCAGTATCTCGTCGGCGCCGTCCTCGAACCAGTTTCCCGAAAGCTCGTTAGCGTACCCGTCGTAGAACACAATCCGATGATTGGTTCCCCCTCCAGCGAGTAAGGCCGGATTGTCATTCGGGTTGAACGTGCAGTTGATGACCTTGTTCCCGACGCCCCCAACCTTCAGCGCGACTTTGTAATCCTCGAACTTGCACTCACTGACAACGTTCTGGTTTGCTCTTCGGGACTGACTTCCGTCTCCTTCGAGGAAAACGCTGCCGTTGGGCGACTTGAAGCCGCTGAAGTAGCAGTGCGAGATGTCCAGGAAATAGATCTTGTTAGCCCGGGAATTTGGATCGGTGTGGTAGGCATGAAACGCGCATTGCTCGGCCGCCGGATTCCCGACGAACCGAATGTACTCGAACGTCAACATGGAAAGATGCCGATCCAGGTAAATCAAGTCGGTATCGTTCACGTTCGCGGCGTTGTCGATCACGAGGTTGCGCAATGGGCACCAATACCCTGAAGAGGAATAGAGATCCTCGTAAGCCGTGAAGAGGGGTTCAGCCCCTATATATTTCAGGATTGTCTTTTCGCCCATCCCCTCGACGGTCACACCGAACCGGAGCGGGATCGACGCGCCGCACTCGAACGTGCCAGCACCGATCGAGACTCGAGGAACTCCACCGGCCCGGGCGCATATAACCGCGGACAGAATGGGTGCATAGAAATCGTCCGTTCCATTCCACCACCATTCCGGGCACACATAATCCATTGCCGAGGAGAGAACGAACCTGCCCGATACCCAGGGGTTAAAGATCTTATACCTTCCGGCCATAATCTGCCCGAGGATCGTAACGGTAAAGTAAGTATTGATCTTCCCGCCCGGGGGTATCCAGAGGGTTATGTTCGCCGGAACGGTTACTTCCGTAGTTTCGATTTCCGTATTGATCAAAAGGAGTTTCTGAGTGCTCCCGATAGCCGCAACGGCTTCAACAAGCGAGTTGCCGTAGTTTCCGATGTGGTCTATCTCCGGGACTGAAATTTCTGTGGTGGGGAGGTTCTGCCATCCATTCCCCGAAGCATTCCAGGCCAGGAGATAATTGGCGCATGGAGTAAGCGTGGAATCACACACGCCGGACATGGCGGATGCCTGCAAGGCGCGGCTCGCCTTCTCGTTTACCTGCTGGATCTGCATCGCAAGTTTATCCAGAGCGTCGTTGATCGATGCCGCCGTGAACTCGTTCAGATCCGTCCAGTTCTGTTCCTGAAGGATGGGCGCCCCACGGCGGATGAGGAGATGTTCCCCGGTGGCGAGAGCGGTCGTGAGTGTAACCGATCCGCCAGAGGAAAGTCCGGCGCCGAGCACGGTATAGCCCACGTCGAGTTGGAGAAGGGTTTCCGTCCCATTCACGTCGGATCGAATGACGTCGAGGTCATCGTTTTCATAGAACTTGAAGGGAACCGAAAAGGGTCCGGCCGATCCCGTTCCGGCGTAGGTGATCTTATTCGTTTCGAGCGATACGGTCATGATGTGGGTCTCCTCTGTCTCGGGACAGACGATCTTGGTTTCTGGGATATCTCTTTTTCAAGGTCTCCAAGGGATTCAATTTCAAAACCATCCGGCAGCTTAAATGTACCTGGAAGATAGGTAACATCTCTTTCGAGATGGCTTCCGATATTCTGTTTTTCGGATATTCCTAGGAAAATTTCCTCAATAGGGGTTGCTATCTGTTCCGAAGCTTGTTTCTTGCGTGCGTTACTTTCCATTCGATTTAACATTCTGCCAGCCAATAAGAACAAAACAGGAACGAGAATAAGGTTTAACCAAAGCGGCCCACCCCAAATACATTGGAACGTAGCTCCAAACCCAATGATCCACACACAAAACAGACAAATCCCAAAACATGCGCCCAAAATATTGCCAAGATTAATCATGATCCACAGTGTAATTTTCCAAGCATACTTCAGGAATACCATGCATCCCTCCGGCTTAATACTTTGGTTTCAATGCCTGAGCCTTTTCTTGCCTCGTTGCCTGCGCGAGTTCGCGTAGATCTGGGAATTCCTTTAGCATCTGAGCTTCCGCAAGTTCCCGGTAAGCGTTGATCGTGTATCTAATATACATCGCTTTCCCGCCTTCCGGTCCGTCAGATTGCCGTTGGTAGAGATTGGATGCAACGAGTTTTTCAAGAGCGTCCTTGCACCCCAGGCCATCCCCCGACTTAGCTTCATTCCCAGCCAGTACAACATATCTATCCCATTCCTGAGGTGTCAATTCAACTCCTTTGATCTGGGGAGAAGGAAGCTTGACAGCAACTTGATGCTTGAGCATCTCATCATCAACGGGGGAATCCTTTTCAGTGCTTGAATAAATCGGAGATACTATATCAGGCCCGATACCTCCTTCAAGGATAACTGGTTCACCCCATAAATTTCGTCTCGGGGGTAGATCGTCAGACCATCCGGGAATGCGTGCCTTCAATTCGGCGATTGTGGCGTCAAATCCCTTATACCTGGACGTCTCACGCATTGCGGGATCAACCATGGTTCTATTGATCTGGGCCGAAAGAGAGGGAATAAGAGAAGCGAATTGCTTTCTAATCCATCCTTCGCCCCTGTTTGCATTCTCGTACCGTTGCGCCTCTGAAAATATAGCGAAAAAATCAGATAGCCCCCGGCAATAGGTCTTGCTCAAAAGATTTTGAGAAACCGACGTAACGGCTGCCCCGGCCAACTTATTGGCATCCATCTCCCCGAGCTGTCCCATGATTTCCGCTGAATCCGCAGCGATGGCGAGAATTCCACCGATGGGATCAAGGCGATTATAGGAATAGTACGTGTCGCCAATCTTGAGGGAGTACGGCTGCCATCCCTTGCGTCTCAGGATCTCCTTCATATCTTTATCGGCAGGCCCAGCGCCGGTAATAACCCCAGACCCGGC
>JGI24730J26740_1001063_pt1 | contig 15215 bp, 11 predicted proteins | sample EPASupsiteSAE347_FD_26740 | JGI IMG/M metagenome (IMG submission 26740)
TACTGGAAGAGCGGCGTCGACCCTTCGACGGGGAAGATCACGTCCAAACCCCAGATCAACATAATGAACCATAGCTACGGTCAGCTCACGCCCTGGCACGTAACCGACGATCTCCATGGCGCCGATGTTACGACTGCATTGAACCGGACTGCGGCCACCGGTATCATCCATGTCTGGTCGGCGGGGAACGAACGCGGCAAGGCCAATGAAGATACCAATAAAGACAGCGTCCTCGCCAACAGGAACGTCATCCCCGTGGCTGCCCTCGGCAGCAACGGGACATTCTCCGATTACAGCAATTATGGCTCAAATGTCTTCGTCACGGCACCGTCAAGCAGGAGCGACTCGACCTCCGGCAACTACGGGTTTGGTATCACGACTACAGACAGGACCGGGGATGATCTAGGATACAACCGTTACTCTGACGACAATAAACATGGCGACTCCTCCGATGCCTTTCCCAACACGGCCTATACAAGCACCTTCGGAGGCACGTCTTCCTCCGCGCCCCTTGTGTCCGGCATTTTGGCCCTGGGTATGGAGGCGAACAAACTGATGGACGTCCGGATGGCCAAGCACGTCCTTGTCCGCACAAGCACCAGGGTAGACCCCGACGACGCAAGTGTAATGGGCAAATGGGTGAAGAACGGGGCCGGCAACTGGTTCAACCCCAATTACGGTTTCGGCCTCATCAATGCCGGCAAGTTCGTCCAGACCGTAAAGAGCGTACTCTACGTGACCGCGCAGACTTCCTACACGACGGGGACGCAACTGGTTGGCGAACAGATAAAATACTTCGACAATGGCGCCAATACGGGCACGAGCAAGGAATTCACCCTGACAACGGCCCAACTCACCCCCGCACTCAGGCAGCCCCTGGAGGGCGTTGAGGTAAACCTCGACTTCACCCACACAAATCGGGGCGACCTGACGGCCTACATCACCTCCCCTTATACGACAAAAAGCCGGCTGTTCAACTCCACCAAAGACCTTGAGGCCAGCCAGAAGGATACGGCGAATGTTACCAATTTTAGCTGGACCTTCCTCACCAACGCCTTCTGGGGCGAAGATCCGCTGGGTGGGAAAGCGAACGCAAGCGGTAAATGGACCATTACCATGGGTGACGTGGTAAACAACAACGTCGGCACCTGGAACAGCTACAAGGTCACCTTTCTCATGGGAGACATCGCGCTGAACAGCGGCGGGACCACGGTTCAGACCGAGAACATAAAGGCCAGATCGCTGACAATCCTGAATCCCGATACGCTTTTCATCAACCCCGCCGGATTGGATATGGAATTAAGCGAGAAGGCCCAGGTTTCCAGCGGGGAACTGAAGGTAAATGGAAGCATCAAGATGGCCAGGCCCGTTGATGATGAAGACCCCGAAGACGGGTTCTTCGTACTCGACGGCGGTATTGTTTCGGGAACCGGTGTGATCGAGGCGCCTTACGGCTTCTATCATCTGGACGGCACCATTAAACCCGGCAACTCCATCGGCACTCTCAGCATAACAGGCGATTATTACCAGGAGCCGCAGGCCAGACTCCTCATCGAGGTAGCCTCACCGACAAGCAACGACGTACTTGCGATCACCGGAGGGGCCTTCCTGAGCGGCATCCTCCAGACGTCATGGCAGGGCGGCGCAACGCCTGCAATAGGGACTGTCTTCGGGGCCTTCCTGACCGCCACAGCAGGCATAGAAGGTGAGTTCTCGAGTCTGCTTACCAACATCACACCCACGGTAGTCTTCAAACCAAAATATAACATCCCCAACCAGGTCTACCTCGTGGTTGAGCGCGACTATATGAACCAGGTCCTCCTGGCCTACCTCAACACAAACCAGAGGGCTGTGGGCGCCATGCTCAACAGCGTCAGCAATTCCGCCGCGGGCGACCTCGACACCGTTCTCGGGACCATCGACGCCATACCCACTTACGGCCAGGTGGCGGGCGCCTATGACCAGATAGCCCCACGGGGCAGTGAGGCCCTCTTCAGCATGGGTATCAGTTCGTCGATATTCCAGGGAGGAAATATTTCCCAGCGCCTGAGCGATGTAAGGCGGGGCGTCAGCGGGGCAAGCCTCGACGGCACGTTGCTCAGGAACAGCGACTTCATACGGGAAGGCAGAGACAAACCGATCCTGCTAGCCTCCGCAGGCTCCGACCTCAGGGGAATGCTGCCCTCCGAAATCGATGAAAAATGGGGCATCTTCATAAAGGGAAACGCCGTTTCCGGCGATCAGAGGGACACCCCCGACCAGATGGGATACACATTCACCAGCGCCGGGGTCACCGCAGGCATGGACTACCGGTTCACCCGCAATCTGGCTGCCGGCCTTCTGCTGGGATACACCGGCTCCCGCGCGGATATCGACGATTACGGAAGCAAGGTGAAGATGGACGGTTACACCCTGGGTGCCTACGGCACCTGGTATTCCCGGAATTTCTTCGTTGACGGGCAGTTCAGCTACGGATGGTCGGACTACAAGAACACCCGTCGCATCGTCTTCCCGGGCCTCGACCGCACCGCAACCTCCAAGCCCGGCGGCCGGCAGATGACCCTTTATGGCGGCACCGGCTATGAGCTGAGCCTGAACAGATGGACATTCGTGCCGACGCTGTCTCTCCAGTACATCAAGCTCAACATCGACAGCTATACCGAATCGGGTGCCGGTGCCCTGAACCTCAACGTAAACAGACAGGACACCGATTCACTCCTCGGAAACGTGGGGGGCAAAATATACTACACATGGGACACGGGCAAAACCCTTCTCATGCCCGGCATCCGTGCATCCTACGGGCACGAATTCCTAAGGACCGGCCAGACCATCATATCCCGCCTTGCCCAGGGCAGTTCCCCATTCACCATAGAGGGCCCTTCCGCCGACAAGAATTTCCTCTTTTGCGGCGCAACAATCGCCATGTTCCTGAAAAACGGCGCATCCTTCCACGTCGGCTACGATGCCCAGATAAGCGAAAACAACTACATCGCCCACAGCGTCAACGCCGCCGCGAGAATGTCGTTTTAGTGAACCGTTCTTTACCTGTCGACTGCTCTGCAATCTGAGAAACTTGCCAAAGTGCCTGAGTACGAAGAATGAGGGAGGTAAATGGTAATTGGTAATTGGAAAACAAATTCCTATAAACTATCACCCGTGACTCATTGCCCGTCATTCTAAATGCTATTTCTGCTTGTTCTTGTTACGGGAGGTCCGCGAGGAGCCTCAGCCCCCAGGGCAGCCACGCTGCGAATCACACCCGTTAAGCACTTTCGGCGCACTCGATGCTCATTGCGGACAGAGGTAGGTAGACATTGTTAACTGGAAATCCGCAGAGATGAGATAGCAGGATATCGCAAACCTTGTATAGTCAGACGCATCGGTCCCGGCCACTTTCGTGCCCGGTCCGCGTGCCCCGAAAGTGCAACGGGTCCCGTGATCCTCCGCTAACGGCTGCCCTGGGGGCTGAGGCTCCTCGCTCGATGGGTTAAAGAGAGGTTTTGACGACTTAGAAAATGCGAAAAGCAGATCGGAGAATGTGAAGATATGACGGATATCCCCAAAGTTACCCCTTATATCAAATAACCCATACATCGGCGGCCAAGTCTGCCAAATCCGATTGACGTTTTTCTATTGCGGTTTCAGACCAATCGGATATCTGACACAAGTCTCGAGAAAGCTTGTATTTTGAACCCTTGTAAATCTTTTTTTTGAATGAGAATTCTCGACTTTCACAATCGCGATTCATTGGTTCAGTTAAGATTGTCAAATTGCCGATCTCAGATAAATGCTCTTTCAAAAACTCCGGAGATCGCATTTTCAAAGGCCATTTAGGACATGGCTTTTTGGGCAGCACATGTTCAACCGAAACGGTTTCAGGATTCGGGATAAGGCTATCGTCTCTCGAAATGGTGACCTCCAGTTTTGCCAGTAAGTACTTGATTATGTGTGGTGAAGAGAGCGTTTTCTTCTTAAAGGAACTCTTAAATTCATCGTCATCCGGCCAAATGTTCAAGAGTAATTCCTTTACGTCTTTCATTTTTGAATCTGATTTTCTCATGGTGCTACTGGCTCTTGCGTAGGCTGTTTCAAGATTTCCAGTGCCCTTAGCACAAATAATACTATAACGAACAGTTAGGTTGGCAATCCAGTTCAAGACCGTCGGTAGGTCCTTCGGCTTCGAAAAATACGTAGAGAGAATCAGGGGATAACATTGGATTGGTCCCAGCAGTAGGATATCCTCTAGGAGTTGTTGACACTTGGGGCCAAATGAAGCCCAAATTTCGTGATCAGGGTTACGTATGGCATCATAGATTCTTGCGGTTTCATGCAGATTCGTTATGTATTCTATGGCTTTTGGATTACTGCGAACTTCTGCCTTAATTTTCTTATATAGTTCTTTTTCCCTTGTTTGTCCGTACTTGCTCATCCATTCGTGTCTGATGAAGGTCTTCATGTGCTCTTGACCTATCAGTGTCACAATCTGAGTCCATTTGTTCTTGGCTTCTTCAATCCGTTTCCCCGCTTTGCTAAAGAGAAAATTCTTCAACATATCTGACAAAGTAAGATCTATACCTCTGTCGTTCAAAGTTTCGAATAGAACATATGCCGAATCTTCATTATTTGTAATAATCTGAATGCCTGAGATACCGTCCGTTATTGCTTCCACGAGATTTGAAAGATAAGCCGTGTTGGAGAAATCAGTCGACCCTTTTTTCACCAGATCGAAAAATATGGCGTAAGCGCGCGCTAATAGACGATTACTCTCTACCACGTCTTTGTTCCGGGAGATTGTTATTATTTCCGCGTACTTCTTCTTCGCATCTATTATCTGGCAATATAGCTCATTATCTGTCTCGTTGAGAGAGAGTTTGGGGGCCGCCTCCAGGGTCTTTAAGTCACGCGAACAAAGATAGTGCGTCTCTACCTGCTGGGCTCGCGCTTTATCATCAACAGTTGCAAATCCATCTCGAATGGCCGCCAATAGAAGTGACAGTGTTGCTAATCTTTGCTGTCCGTCAACAACCTCCAATGAATTGTCGGCCTTCTGGATAAAAACCATCGAACCCAAGAAATATGGTTCTTGTCCATCGTATAGAATGGTTTGAATATCCTCCCACAGGTCATCAATCTGAGCTTTGGTCCAAGAGAAACTTCGTTGATATGCCGGTACCCTAAGAAGTCGTTTATCGGCCAACATCGAGCCTATCGAACGCTCATCAGATTTGATTGAAGAAGATTGGCTTTGCTGCATAAGCTCCTCCATTTATATTTCCAAATATGTATTTTGCTCACAAGATTAGTTCAAAAACATACCTAATATCATATAACAGTTAGGAAAACGCATCCAACAGAATAATATCATTCTATAATATTCTACATTTGTTCCATTTTAAACCGACCATAATTTAATGATTTCTGGCGACAATACAGAGAAAAGCCAATGTACTTGTTTGTGAGTTTTCTTGTGAAAGTCATTTTCCAAGTGAAATCATGCGGTCTACACAGACACGAGTCTGTATTGAGTATAGGAAGCTATATGTAACATATCCTGCTATTTTCGTTATTCACTGTTCTCCATATAATAGAAATGGAGCCCAATAATAAGGATGTGGATATTTTTTCTTCAGTCCATCTCTCGCAAGAGACAGAGACTCTGTTTTCATCTTCCCCTCTTTGAGATTGGAATAAAAGATGGTCATAAATTCGACGGTTTCGTATGAGGCCACCTCCCAAAGAGACGATACTACACTTCTTGCCCCGGCATGTTGAAAAGCACGTGCGAAATTCATCACGCCTTCGCCTTCCATGGCCTTACCTCTCCCGGTAAGGCATGCAGAGAGCACTACCAAATCGGCATCCAGATCTAGATTTAGAACCTTCGTGAGTGTAAGAAACCCATTATCTTCAGGATTATTTTCAACCTGACCGAGAAGGAGAAAAGGTTCATTGATTCCTTGAACTTTTCCCGCCAGGTCTGCATGCGTTGCAAAATGAAGGTAACGGTAGTTTCGCAATGGGATTTTACGAAGACTGGTTTCATTTGCATCGAGATTCAATAGGATGTCGGGGGGTTGCAAGGGCACTCTGAAAAAACCGGCAATTGCGTTGACCTCAAGCGCTGTTTCGGGAAGGGGAGGATATTCCAATTCTTTCTCGTTCTTGTCATCGCCCGTTGTCTTCCCCCAGTCTTTATGCGTAGCAAGCGCCCGGAATGAGGCCTTTTCGTTCTTCGTATTTTCAGAGGAACCAAGAAAGGGCTTCCCATTCTTAAATGCAACGTATCTCTCGTCGTCAACACTATAGATCGGATCACCCAATGCAAACAGACTCTTTGGCGCTGTGCTCGGATTAAGCATACGGTTTAAGGCAAGTATTGACGCTGATTGAAAATAGGTGATCCTGTGACGGTCGCCGACATAAATAGTATTTTTCCCGTCCGTCGATTGTTCTATTGTGAAAGCTTCAAAGGGCAGTAACCCTAGAACACCGTCCGGAACAATAATAAGATTCATGTTGGGAGGAACACCTTTAAGCGGTTTTTCAAGTAGTATTTCGTAAAGCCATTTCGCGTGCTTTGCCAACTGGTCCTGTGCTGAACTCGGATTTCGTAAAAGAAGGGCGAATTTGTTAACAATTCTTCCAATCTCCTCCTTTCCTTTTTCAATCTTATATACTTTTTCAAGCCCCCTTTTTCTAACTTCGAAAAGATACGTTGCATCGTCGCTTATAACGTACTCCAAGAGGATTTCGTTATCTTTCAGGGGTACTGCCTCTGGAGGAATAGGTTTCGGATAGTACAGGGCAGCATATTTTGGGTATTTGAGCCTCATCTCGCTGATCAAGGTGTCAAGCTCTTTCTTTACCGCCTTCTTCTTCTCTATGATGATACGGAATTCTTCCTCGTTCCCTGTCTTGTAGACGTCTTCCCAGTGGTCTTGTATGCCAGACAGTTTATCCAAGATGTTCGCTTCCCGTAACCGCAGGCTGTCAGGAATAGCAACCACATTTTGTTGCGTGGACGATGCTGCAATCTCCTCAAGAAGAACCCTTGCTTTTGTTGATTCAGCAAAATAGAACGCAGCAGACGCCAAGTTTTTCCCGTATGGTAAGAATTGTGTATCCGTACTGTCTCCCCTTAAGGCTCTTTCGGAGAGCAATGCAACGAGTGATCTAAAGGGACGTATATGGCTGCCGGCAAACCCACCGCTGAAGAAACCTTCTCTTTCTTTCAATCCTCCTCTCATTTCTTCGGATATGCTTGCAGCTTTAAGAAATTCTATTGAAGCTTCTTTCAACAAGGCTTTCCCTTTTAAGGCAGAACCATACTGCGTATGAAATAATATACGATAGGGATCATCGGAATACAGTTTAGGCTGCATTTTCTTTAAATATGAGAGGGCGTCATCGTATCTGCCGGTTTTGATGTAGAGTTCAATCAAATATGGCACTCCCTGCCACATATGACCCGTAGCCTTCCTCCTCATTCCCTCAACTTGGAGAAGCACTTTCTCTGCTTCCTTGTAATTCTTCTGTAATGTATATGCTAAGCCCAAGCTCATCAAGTACATGGGGTCCTGCTTGCGACCTCCCAAGGCTTTCTCTAAGAAAGTAATCGCCCTTTCATTGTCGCCGAGAGAATTATGGACCAAGCCAATATTGAAATTAATCGAAGGTGTTTCTCCCGCTTTCAGAACCTGATCAAAATAACGCAACGCCTTGTCATACTGCCCCATTTTGTAATAAGTGAACCCGATGCCTTGTAAACAGACCAGCGTCTCCCTTTGAGCATTGAGAGAAGTGTTTATTGAGTAGGCTTCTTGGTGATTATCTAGCGCCTTGTCGTACTTGCCGATGTTGTTGTACGTACTACCTAACCCTTTGTGACATTCCGCGATACCTTTCTTATCACCCAGTTCCCGATAGATTCTGAGTGCTTCCTGCAGATAGGAAAGTGATTTGTTATACTGACCTATGAATTGGAACCCATATATGCGCCCGGCCCTTGATAGGCTTCGAGCAATGTCAATTGGCGTACTGGTTTGCCGGTGGATTTTTATTGCTGTTTCGAGGGACGCTAACCCCTCAGCAAATTTCACTTGTGAGCAGTAGCCAACACCTATCCTTTCAAGGAAGCGACCTGTGTCAATCAACAAAGCGGCGATTTCAACTAGGTTTTTGTCCCTAGAAATTCTTAACGCTTCTTCATAATTCAACAAGGCCTCGGGTACTTTGTCCCTTGTGACTCGAATTTTTCCCATAGCGAGAAGCAACTTCGCCAACTCGGCGTTCCTACCTAATTCTCGCAATAGCGACGCCTCTGTGTCAAAGTAGCGAAGGCCTTCTTGGGTTTGACCCATTGAAAAATAGCTGGCTCCTATAACGTCTGCGGCTATGGCTTGGTTCGTTCTGCTATTGGCTTCTTTGAAGGCTGCATAAGCCTTCTCCAGGTAGGGAAGAGCTTCATGAAACTTTCTTAGAGAATAACTTGTAATTCCGATGTTTAGTTCCACCATCGCTTTCAGCTGTTTGTGGTCTGAATATCGCAGCATCTCGTAAGCTTTCGTCAAGAGAGAAAAGGCCTCATCATACTTCTTACTCTTGTAGGCAGCGCTTCCTTTGCCAAGAAGTTCGGTTATTTCACCACTTTGTTGGGCACAAAGAAAAAAAGGTAACAACAATGTTGAAAGGAAAAGCAGCACACAAAAATAGAGTACGATTTTCTTCATTAGCACTCGTCCTTTAAAAGATGATGGGAACTCCCCATCCCATCTCATTTTGGTGAACAAAGGCTACTACAGTCTTACTTCCAGATATAGTGACATTATATGTAGCTTAAGACTCTTTTCCAATCTAAAAAGTTCCATATGAGATTCAAATCGAGCATGGGATTGCCAGGAAGAACTGCGGATTACAGAAGAAGATACAGCATAATGTTTCACATCAGCAGCGCGGCTCCGCTGCATCCGTCTAGGTGTGCTGATTGGGCAGGGCCGAAACTATAGCTTCACCAACGGAAGCTAAACCCTGTTGATCGTTCTTGCCCGATACAAAAATGAGCCGGTAGTTCGTGATTCCTCGGATTCCACGCAGTGACAATACGTCTTGTATTTGCTTCTCAATTAGTTCAGCCTGGAAGTTTTTCTGGGTGCCCCGTGGAAGGCACTTCGAACCATCGAGTACTTGGAGAAAGAGGACCTCCTCGGCATATGGAATTGCAGCCTCTGAACGAGAGTCATGAATGAAATGGGTTGCAATGGCCGCCTGGAGGAACTTTCCGCATATTTTGGTTGGAAGGAACCCCGACTCCTCTATCTCAATGATTGCACGTACCGTTCCAGACTGGAGCACCAGCAGGTCAACACAGCACATACGTGTGTCACGTGCTTTCCGTTGGCCTACGAACAGTGGCAATTGCTGATTGCCCCCACATGCCGGATCCCGGACAAGCTCGAAACGGCTATCGAGTCGTTGGCGAACTTCCTCAGCGACGGCACGATGAAGTGGATGATCCATATTTCATCCTTTAATTTACTACATGCAGTGATTTTGGAAACATTACTATTTATAGAGTATATTGTCAACAATGATGGCGTCTAGGGGACGAGAGGGACGTTCCAAGGAAAGCAAGAAACTCCGCTGACCTGTCGGCGAGGTACGTAAGGGATTATCGTCTGCAAATTGCTGTTTCAGTAAGTCTGTCGAATCTGAACCTTAAGGGTAGGGACGGGGACGCCCTTCGCATTTTCACATTCTACCGTCTTGCCCAATCCTGCCAACGGAAAGATTCTTCTTGACACCGCTTGTCAAGTTGATAGACTTACCTACAGAAATTACTCAGTGTAGGTAAGTCTATCATGACAACTCAAAACGCCAATAGCCGTGGATCCCGGTTTGACAGGGCTTTTTCCATCTTCAAGGAACATGGTGGCATTCTCCGGACCACCCAGGCAATTCACGCCGGTATTCATCCTGACACCCTCTATACCATGCGGAACTCCGGTTCCCTGGAGATGGTAAGCCGCGGCGTTTATCGGCTCTCGGGTAATCCGCCTCTCGGCAATCCGGACCTGGTGACTGTGGCTACTCGTGTCCCGGGCGGTGTGATCTGTCTGATCTCGGCGCTGGCGTTCCACGAACTCACCACGCAGATACCTCATGCGGTCCACATAGCGCTGCCTCGCGGCGCCGAAGAACCACGCCTTGACTATCCGCCCATTAGAACATATCGATTCACCGGCAAGGCATTCACCGAAGGCGTGGAAATCCACGAACTCGACGGCGCAAACGTGCGCATTTACAACCCTGAGAAAACACTGGCCGACTGCTTCAAATTCCGCAATAAGATTGGGCTCGACACGGTTATGGAGGCGGTTCGTTTTTATCGTGAACGCAAGAACACCAGGATTGATGACCTCATGCGTTATGCAGACATTTGCAGGGTTACCAGGATCATCCGTCCTTATCTCGAGGCGCTCCTTTAATGTCCAAAAAGATCAGGAACGTCTCCGCATCCGTGCATCAGCGACTTCTCAACAAAGCGAAGGAATCTTCCCGTCCCTTCAACGAAGTGTTACAGCACTTTGCCATAGAACGGTTTATATATCGTCTCTCAGTTAGTCCCTACGCAGACAGGTTCATCCTCAAGGGGGCCCTGATGTTCCCGGTGTGGAGCGGCCCATCCTCACGCAGCACCCTTGACATTGACCTTCTCGGAAGAATAGACAACGGCCTCGAAACAATCGTCGCCGTAATGAAGGATGCCAGCAGCATGGATGTTGAAGATGACGGCATGTCCTTCTACGCACATACGGTTACCGCTCATGAGATCACCGAGGACGCCGATTACAACGGGGTGCGTGTCCGTCTTCAGGGAACGCTCGGTACTGCCCCATCGGGGGCCGGAAGGTCCACCTCTTCGAGGGAGAGAAGAACGGCATGTGCCGGGTGGTCTACTTAAGCGACGATGTGCTCTTTGTCCTCAACCAATGCCTCGCGCAGAGAGATACAGGCAAGGAACGCATCTTCTACACCCGGTGCAGCAGCGGCCTGTGCTACAGCGCCGCCAAGATACTCTTCTTCGCGTATCTGAATAAGGCAGGGTTCGAACAAAGGGGCTGCACGATCCACTATCTCTGCCATACCTTCGCTAGCGAGCTCTTCAACGCAGGCAAGCGCCTGAAATGCCTCCAGCAGCTCCTGGGCCGCCAGGACGTAGAGATGACGAGGGAGGCGCTATCACCGCCGGAATTGTAAGTCTCTAGAACAACAGAAGGGTCACCACACCCACATCTCTCGCATCTCCCTCCGTTTCTCCATTACTGATCCTCCGTGCTTTCCTTATAGGTCTGAAGCCGTTTCTGCACTACGGGGAAAAGCGCACTCATAAGCATGAGGACTGCAATTCCCAAGGTGACAGCCGAAATAGGTCTTGTGAAGAAGCTCAAGAAGCTACCTTCGGAAACGATCAACGCCTGTCGCAGGTTCAAATCGAGCAGGGGGCCTAGAACAAAGGCAAGCACCAGGGGAGCAGGCTCATACCCAAACTTCCTGAAAAGATAGCCGAGCACGCCAAAAATACCCATGACAAAAATATCGAAGACCGAGTTGTTGATGGTGTACGCGCCAATCAAACAAAACAGGAGGATTAATGGATAAAGATACCTGGGCGGTACCTTCAGCACCTGGACCCACATAGGTATGAGTGGAAGATTGAGCACCAACAGCATGATATTTCCAACGTACATGCTGCAGACAACACCCCAAAATACGTCGGCGTGGTCCTTCAGCAAAAACGGGCCGGGAGTAATGCCATGAATGAGGAAGGCACCGAAAAGGATCGCCAGAACAACGTTGGGTGGTATCCCCAGAGTCAAAAGAGGGACGAAAGACGAAGAGGCAGCGGCATTATTGGCAGATTCAGGTCCAGCGATCCCCTCAATGGCACCCTCGCCGAATCTGTGGGGTTCCTTCGCACAGCGCTTTTCGATGCCATACGAGAGAAAGGATGCCAGAACCGGCCCGCCCCCGGGCAGGAGGCCCAAGAAGAATCCGATGACGGTACCCCTTACCAGGGCCCATCTCGATTCAAACCAATCAAGTCTTGAAGGGAACATATCTCTGAGTTTTGTCTTCACGATCTCGACCTTTTCACTCACTTCAAGATTGGCCAGCACTTCCCCTACTCCGAAGAGGCCCATGGCAAGAGGCGCAATGTTGATGCCATCAAAAAGTTGCATAAAACCGAAGGTTACTCTGGGAGATGCAGTGATGGGATCAAGGCCCACATTGCTCAACATGAGACCTAAACAACACACCATGATCGATTTGATCAGCGAGCCATGTGATAGGTAGGTCACGAAAGTCAGCCCCAGAAAGATCAGTGCAAAATACTCATGGGGTCCGAACTTGAGGGCCACTTTTGACAGCGGGCTCGCAAAGAGCATGAGGCCGATGATACCTACCGTCCCGGCAATAAAGGAACCGAAAGCAGCCATGCCGAGTGCGGCTCCCGCCCTTCCTTTAAGCGCCATCTTGTATCCGTCGAGGCAGGTCGTAACGGAGCCGGCTTCGCCCGGGATGTTCACAAGAATAGAGGTCGTGGAACCGCCGTACATTGCGCCGTAATAGATGCCGGCCAACATGATGATCGCTCCCGTTGCCGGCACTTTGAAGGTGATCGGCAGCAGGATAGATATGGCGCCGACAGGACCGATTCCGGGAAGAACCCCGATCAAGGTACCCAAGACGGTCCCGATAAGGGCAAAAAGCAGGTTATCTGGCTGAAGGGCAATTGAAAGGCCATAAACAAGGTTCTGCAGAATCTCCAATTTCCATCTCCTTCCGCACAGCTCTAAAAGGGAAGTAGCCCTGCGGGGAATTGTATCTGTAAGCCTTTATGAAAGACCAGATACGTCACGAGAACCGTTAACAGAGACCAGCCCACGGCGACCCATGGTTTGGGCCGGCCGAGGCCGACAAGGAGCAGCAGTATCAGGAAAGTGGCGAGGAGAAAACCAAGATAGTCCAAGAAGGCGGCGTACAGAAAAAGAGCTACGGTTGCGGCCAGCGATTGATGCCACTTCAGTCCTTTGAAAGATTCAACAAGCTTCGTCGGTTTCTTCCTGCCGATCATTCCCCCGAGTGCGAGGATGATGGAAAGCACTCCGAGGACCGCACCGGACCAAAAGAATACGAAACCCGGACCCGGAGCCAGAAACGTCCCCACACCAAGCTCCACGGCTTTCATCAGAGCAAACATCGCAATCGCTAGCAAGAAGAAACCACTTGCTACATCATGTCTGTTCATGCTCCCTCCACGCAGAATTCTGATGGAAACGCGCCTCGGCATGAGCCTCTTTCATGAGTTGAAAGTAATGTATGTCTGCGCTAAAGAGGCCCATGCCTTTCATGACCATTTGGCCGGCACTGCTCAGTACGGGCTGGTTGCAGGTTCTTTTATCAGACCCGTTTCCTTCAGGCTCTTCTCCATTCTATTCCAGTAACTATTGAGCCTGTCCGCGTATGCCTTACCCACAAAAAGGACAGGCCGAAGCTCCAATGTGCCAAGTACGGCTTTAACCTCTTTGCTTTCGGCAGCCTTCTGAAAAGCGTCTTCTACCTTCTTTGCTATGTCTGCGGGCAGTCCCGCAGGCGCCACGATGGTGAAAAAAGCATCATTGGAGAATTCATAACCAAGTTCCGTCATCGTAGGGACATTTGGGTAGGAGGGATGCCTCTTGTTCTCCGTCATCGCCAACAGCTTCAGAGAACCCGAACGCACGAAGGGATAAAGCTCGGGACCTGCTGAAGCAAAATCGAGATGGCCGCCCATAAGGGCGGTCAGCGCATCGGCATTCCCCTTGTAAGGCACATGAATCATCTTAATATTTCCCTGACGTTCGAGAACTACAACGGCATGATGCATTCCTGTGCCGACCCCGCCAGTTCCGTACTTCACCTTACCCGGATTGGCCTTGGCGTAGGCGATCAACTCCTTAAGCGAATTCCACGGCGCATCTTTCCTAACCACTATGCCGTTCTGGACTGCGGCATAGGCAATAAGGGGGGTAAAGCTCTTCAACGGCTTATAGGTGACTTTTTGAAACTGGGGCTGCCTCACGATAGCGCTGTCCGTTGCCGAGGCGAGAGTATATCCGTCTGGTTTGGCATTTGCGAGCAGGGCCAGAGCGACCGTTCCGCCTCCTCCCGCCTTGTTCTCTACGATTATCGGTTGTCCCAGTATCTTTGCTGCAATTGGGCAGATCGTTCTTGTTACTGTATCGAGACTTCCGCCTGGAGCATAGCTTACCCAGATGTTGATCGGTTTGGTTGGATAATCTGCGGCACAGGCCTGTCCGCTATAAAGCATGAGACCAAGCACCGATAGGACGCAAAATAGAAGTGTTAACGCTCCCTTCTTCTCCATATATCCCTCCCTGTTAAAACTATATTTTGTTCGTCTTCCTCAAAACCGCACCAAATATCTTCACGAAGTCCTGCCCAGTCTAACGATCTCCTTTCCAGGCGTCAGATACCGCCTCCATTTGTCTTCGACAAGATTGACCCCGAGGCCGGGACCTTGAGGCGCCTGAAGATGGCCATTCTTCACCACAGGCGTATTGTCCGTAATGTCCCCGTCGAATCCGACCGTATCGAACCGTCCGGCCATACCCATCAGACCGGCTGCGTAACCGGCAGGCCAGCTCAAGGTCGGCGTAGAGACTCCGAAATGAGCCTGAGCCGATACTTCCACACCGGACCCGAGCTGCTCGGAAGCGACCACAAAGAGACCCGCTGCTTCAATCATTCGAACTGCCTGTTTTGCCGGGAAGAACCCTCCGGATCGGCTCATCTTGTAGTTGAAAAAGTCTGCCGCCTCCAGCTGTATCACCCTCATCACCTGAGGCAGGGTCAGGGCGGATTCGCAGGCGCCGATCGGTATATCAACGCTCTTCTTAACCAGCGCCATCCCTTTCAGATCGTCTCTGTTCACCGGCTGTTCGACAATGCACGGCATACAGTCAGCAACCCTGTTGAGGACAAAAATGGCTTGTTTCGGCGTATAGGCTCCGTTCACATCGATGTCGATAAGCGCCTTCTTCCCTATCGCGGCGCGGATCGCCTTTACCCTCTCAATATCTTCAAGGGGATCGAGTCCGACCTTCATCTTGATACCACCGAACCCCTTGTCGATTATCGATTTTGCCAGACCT
>JGI24730J26740_1001078_pt1 | contig 15010 bp, 10 predicted proteins | sample EPASupsiteSAE347_FD_26740 | JGI IMG/M metagenome (IMG submission 26740)
GCTGATAAAATGCCCCCTCCCCGCCCTCCCCTTCAAGGGGAGGGCGGGGAGGGGTCATAAACCCGCTCCCGAAAACATCAACTTGCTTAAAAGAGATAAGCAGTTTTTTAATTATTGCCAAATACCTGATTTACATTTTCACTCAATCATTCAATCAATCAATCAGTCAATCAGTCAATCAGTCATTATATTCTTGAAACGGGTTAGGTGATTTGTTACCGGCACACGACCTTCATAAGTTCGGAGGCTTCAGTGCTGCCTGATTTCACAGCTTTCAGCAGATCCCTGCAGCCGGCCTCGGCCATTCCGGCTTCGACTTCGATCCCGCCTTTGAGGTACCACAGCCGGGCATCGAGGGGTTTAATTTCCAAGGCTTTGGAGAGATCTTCAAGCGCTCCGGTCAGATCTTTCATCCGGTACCGGGCTAATCCACGGTTCATATACAGGGTGTATAACTCCGGGCAGAATTCCTTTGCCATGTTGTAATCGCTCAGGGCTCCGATGAAATCACCGAGTTCGTATTTGGCGTTTCCGCGATAAAACCAGGCGGCCCCGAAAACGGGATTCATCGCGATGGCCTGGTCGAATTCAATAACGGCTCCGGCGAAATCGCGCAGATCCGATTTAGCATTGCCCCGGTTGAAGCAGGAAAGGGCCTCCCAGGGATGGTCGGCCGGAGTGGCAAGCATCGGATTCAACCGCACCGCCTCCCGGTAATCGGCCACCGCACCGGCAAAATCCTTCGTGCCATAACGGGCCAGCGCCCGGTTGTAATAAACATTGGGAACCGTCGCGTTCAGGGTGGCAGCTTTCGTGAAATCTTCCGCGGCGCCCTTGAAATCCTGCACGACATACCGGGCAATGCCCCGGTCGTACCAGGCCGAAAAAAATTCCGGCTTCAGCGTCAATTCCTTCGTGCGTTCCGCGATGATGCGCTTATAATCATCCGCCCCATAATGGGCAATGGAGGTGTTGAGAACCGGCAGACCCTTTTGTCCGTAACCCATGATCCCAATTAGCAACAAGGCTGATAACCCTAACAATCTATTCATGAGGATGTTTGTCGGTGTAACAAAAACCCTGTAAAAATAATAAAAGTCATGCTTGTTAGGAAAAAAATCTAATAATTTGTAAGGGTCTTGAAATCAGGAAAATATTCATCAACCGGTTGGAGGGAAGCCGGGTTTTCACTTTAATACAGTACCCCGGAAGGTTCCCGTACAGGTTCCCTGGCATGAGATGGAGGTGAGAAAGTCCGTTCGCCGTGGGATTCTGTACGATACCGCTTAAATTCCCCGGCTTCCCGGGTCAGAAGCAATGTGCCGGGGTGGACCCCGCGGGCGGCAATCCGATTTATTTTGATAACAGGGCCGTCATCGGGTTTCTTAGTCCCCGGGCTTCTTTGAGGTAGATCTTCACGGTGCCCACCTTGAGTTCGGCCTCCACGTATACCGGAAGTTTGTTTTTATCGGCGGTCATCCATACCACCACATCCGACCCCTCTTTGAAATAGCTCACCGTGGCGTTCATCTTCACAATGAACTTGCTGCAATGGTACATCTTCCCGTCGCGGTCCTTGATGATGCCCTTCCCGCCGGCCACCATCCGAAGGGCGGTGGGCTGATCGTTGTACAGGATCGACAGGGGGAAAACCGTTCCCGGGCGCTGGTTCTCGAGTTCGAGGGTGCGCGGGAAGAAGACCGACGACACCATGTCGTTCATACACTTGCCGATGCTCCCCTTGCCGTTCGACACCGGCTCGTTGTTCAGCTTGTAGTTGTATGTGAAAAACGATTGTGCCGGGTACATAAACAGGGTCATCAGCACCGTGTTCTGGTTGTGCATGGTATAACGCTGGAACTTTACGGGCGCCCAGGTTGCCGCGTTTATCCACGATTCGTAGGAGTCGCGCACCTTGAACAGGTGGTCGTACATCGGGTAGGTACGGGCATTCAGCTTCAGGTGGAGGACCTCCTTGCCGCCGGCCGTCTCCCGGGCAGTGGTCATGGTAAGCGACGCGACGTTCGACCACACTGGCCCCACCTGGTACGAAACATCGTAGGCGAGGTATTCACCCGGACCGACGGCCGTATTCCCGCGGAAACACTGCGCCGGTAAGCAAAACGGCGTCATCAGCAGTCCGGCGGCACATAAAAAATACAACATGATCCTGGTAAACATGGTATTGTTATTTTGAGGTTATCTTTGAAAAATTTTTGCAAAGGTACGAGAGATTTTCTACTTTCAAATGCCGACTCTTCTGAAATTTAAAAACCTCCATAGCCTGATTCAATCACAACAATATTATATTCCTTGTTACCCGGTGGAACCTCCATGAAATTTTTACACAGAGAACCACAGAGAAATTACACGGAGAACCACTGAGAAATCCACGGAGAGCCACTGAGAATTACACAGAGAGCCACTGAGAAATCCACGGAGAACCACAGAGAAATTACACAGAGAACCACTGAGAAATCCACAGAGAGCCACAGGGGGAATATTCATGAATTATCCACGTTAAAATTCAAAGACGCTGTATATATAAAACCTCCGCCGGAAAGATTATTGTAAAAAACTTCCTATCTTAGCACAAAAAAAGCCAAAACCCCACACCCATACCCTACACCCCAATTCAGTCAATCAGTCATTCAGTCATTCAATCAATCAATCATTCAGTCAATAAATCATGCTCCTCTCCTCCACCCTCATCCCTGTCGATCTCCGCTTCCTGGTGATCATCACCCTCTTTCTTTCGGTGGCGGCCTTTGTCATGAGCGCCTTCTCGGTGTTCCTGTTCTACAAGTTCTACCGCGACACCATCAAGCCCCTGCCCGCGTTGATCCCCTCGGTGACCGAAAACAACATCTCCCTGCGACTTTTCAACAACGGGAACAGCCCGTTTTTCATCTCGGGATTCAGGGTTTCGAAGCATGATAAAAGTTCCGGATCCATTTCCGACTTCCTCCCGCTGATCGATGAAAACACCGGCTACATCTCGGTTACCATCATCCGCGAGGGATTGAAGGTGATGCCCGAACAGTCGCTTAAAATCTTTGAATTCGACCTCACGGGCTTCGACACGGGCATCGACCCCGCGATGGTACGCGAAATTCTCCGCCACCTCGACGGACTTTCATTCGAAGTTCAATGCCGCGACATCGGCAAACGCTATAAGACCGTTATCTGTAAAACCATGACACTCGGGGAGAAGACGAATTAAAAATCAGGCATTAGGCAATAGGCAGTAGGCAATTGACAATGGAAAATTGAAAATTGAAAACGGATAATTCAATCATTCAGTCAATCAGTCAATCAATCAATCATTCGTAAATCGTAAATTTTGTCAATCGTAAATCAATTTTTCCGCTTTTGTACCCGTCCCCTCGTCGATGGCCTGATCGTGCTGGCCTCGGTATTCCTGGCCTACCTGTTGCGGTTCAACTTTGACATTCCTGCCGGTGAAATGGTCGAAATTCCGATCGTGCTCGCCATCATGGTCGTCGTTCGTGTCGCGTTATTCCTCACATTCCGCACCTTTGCCGAAACCGGTCGCCATCCCGGACTTGCCGGCGGTTTCCGGCTGGTTTTCATCCTCATCTCCGGAAGTTTTCTCTTTATCCTTACCGACTTTATCACCTACTATTTTATCAACCTGCGCCTCTTCATCCCGCTTACCATCATCATCCTTGAGTTCCTGATCACCACAGCGCTGATCTTCCTCTTCCGCTCGCTGGTCTATGGCGGTTTCGACACCCTGCTCCGCAGTGTGAAACCGGCAGCTGTGGCTGAAGAATCCATATCTGCAACCAAAAATGCGGAACCGGGAACCGTTGAATACTCCTTTTCGCCGGAACGGAAAGAGGGAATGGAACGCGCTATCCGGGGTAAGCGGGTGCTCATTGCCGGTGCGGGAGGTACGACAGGCGCTGAACTGACCCGCCAGATCCTTGCCTTAAGACCCGCGTCGCTGATCCTTGCCGACCGTTCCGAAAAGGCGCTAATGCAACTCCGTGCTTTCATTCAAAACCCGGAACAGGTCCCGGTGGTTCTCAGCCTCACCGATATTACCGATGAACCCGGATTGGCCGGACTCTTCGAACACCACCGCCCCGAAATGGTCATCCATGCCGCCCTGTATCACGATGCCGCCCTGCTCGAATCGAATCCCGGCGAGGCATTCCGGAACCATGAAGAAGGGACCGGAATCCTGACACGGTATGCCGCCCGCCATGGCGCAGATCGCTTCATTCTCCTTTCGTCGTACCGTGAAACGGGCGGGGACGGGGTGAAACAGCGCTCTATGCAAAAAGCCGAAGAGGCCGTGTGCGGACGCGCGGATCAGCTCCCCGGATGGATGGCAGAACTTCCGCCGAATGCTACCGCTGCATCATCACCATTGGCCGCGATGATCCTGCGCCGTCCCGATACCACAACCGTCCCGGTTTCGCTGCCCGCCTTCTGCACCCTCGTGCTCGAAGCCCTTTCCACCGGCACGAACGGCGACATTTTCACCGCTTCCATCCGCGAACCCACCCGCAAACTCGACCAGGCCCGGCAAATGATCCTCCAATCGGGACTGCAGCTTTCGGGTGATGACGAAAATTCCGATACCCCATCCAGGCTCCCCGCCGCAACAAAGTTGATGGAAGCTGTTCTAAAGAGGATTTGAGGATTTGAGAATGTGAACATTTTTAAACTGCTTATCTCCTTTGAGCAAGTATCAAAAACGGCAACCGGCGGCGGCTGATAAAAAGACCCCTCCCCGAAAACATCAACTTGCTTAAAGGGGATAAGCAGTGTATTTTTTTCCCTATTGCCTATTGCCTACTGCCTATTATGCCCGTGCTATGTTTTTGATTTTATGAATTTTAGATTTTCCTATTTCTGATTTTCAAGATGTTATGTTTTAGCCCTGACAGCGAAAAGTTGAAAAAAAGGCACAAAAAAACTTGTTTTTTCGAAAAACATTTGAGTACATTTGTTACTCGATTGAAAATCCCCCGGTTAATCTCCTGTCCCAAGGATCAAAACCGGGAGTCGGGAATTCGCCCGGGCTGATGCCACAAATCGTTTCGGATTCGATCACACCCTGTGACCGAAAGGGCGAAGCCATCTTTGCCATTTAACGTACGGCGGGAGTTATTAAGGCATTAGGCAATGGGCGTTGGGAATTAGGGGAAAAAATTCAATTCAAAATGCAAATCAGTCAATCAGTCAATCAGTCAATCCTTCATTCGTAAATCGTAAATATATTTTCACATCCTCAAATTCTCAAATCGTTTTCCGTTTTCCATTTTCCATTTTCCATTGTCAATTCTTGTCTGCCAGTCCGCTCTTCGTCCAACTCTTCGTCCAACTCTTCGTCCAACTCTTCGTTAACCCATGCTCGAAACCCTTATTTCCAATAAAACCCGTTTAAAACTGCTGGTGCGGTTTTTCCTCAATTCCGACAGCCGGTGTCACCTCCGCGGATTGGAGGAGGAGTTTGACGAATCGACCAACGCCATCCGGATCGAGCTGAACCGCTTTGAGGAGGCCGGACTGCTCTCAAGCAACATGGTTGGAAACAAGAAGGTATTCCTGGCCAACCACGGGCACCCCCTGTACAACGACATCCACCGCATCGTGCGAAAGCATCTCGGACTCGACCGCATCGTCGAACAGGTGGTCGAAAAGCTGGGCAGTGTGAACCGCGCCTTTCTGACGGGCGACCTGGCCGCCGGCATCGACAACCGGACCATCGACCTCACCCTGGTGGGCCGCGATATCGACGCGGAATACCTCGACGCGTGCATCCGTAAAGCCGAAACCCTGATAAAACGTACCATCCACTGCCAGGTACTCCACGAAAAGGAAGAAAAACGTTACCTCCGCGACTATCCAAAGTCCCTGTTGATCTGGGAAAGAAACGGAGAAAAATTGAAAATTGAAAACGTAGATTGAAAACAGGGGAAGATTTTAAACGTTGAACCCTGAAACCTTGCAGCCCTCTTCCTGATTTTGAATTTTGAACTTTGAGCTTTGAACCTTGAACTTTGAACTTTTTCCCCTAATTCCCAATGCCTAATTCCTGATTAACGCTTTTCATAATTCCATAAATATGAAATACACCTCCACCCTTTTTACTGCACTGTTTGCATTGTTCTGTCTGGTAGCCGGCGCCCAAACCGGCGATAAGCAGGGCATTGCTCCACAATCGACCGAACAGGGAAAACCAAAGGTCGATACGGTATATGTACCCGAACTGGTGCTTCCCGCTACCACGAAGCAGGAGGCGGCTGCCGAGGCTGCCCAGCGGGTGGTTCAGAAAGCGGCCTCTCTGGCAGGCGGCCCGCGTATCTATGGCCACTCCCTTTTCACCGACCAGTCGCTGGCGGTTTTCCGGACTACCGACGGTTCACAGGCCCCCGACACCTATGTATTGGGTGCAGGCGATGAGGTGCGCATCACCATTTTCGGGGCATCGCAGACCGACATGCAGCTCAAAATCAACAATGAGGGATATATACAACCGGCCGGAACTCCGAAACTCTTCCTACAAGGTCTCACGCTGGCCGAAGCCCGGACGATGCTTGCAAACCGGTTATCAAATTCATTCGCTTTCGGCCCGGGACAGATCTCCATCGTCGTTGCCACAGCCCGTACCATCCTGGTCAATGTTTTCGGGGAGACAAAACTTACCGGGGGATTCACCATTTCGGCGCTGAACTCGGCGCTGAATGTCATTACCGCAGCGGGCGGCCCCACCGCCATCGGTTCGGTGCGCGACATCCAGCTTATCCGGGGTAAACAAAAGAAAAGCATCGACCTCTATGCCTTCATGACCAACCCGGCCTACCAGTTCCAGTTCGACCTGCTACAGAACGATATCATCTTCTTACCCGTTGCACGGAAACTGGTCACCGTCGACGGCGCCGTCAAGCGTCCGATGATCTATGAAATGAAGGACGAGGAGTCGCTCACCGACCTGATCCGGTATGCCGGCGGGGTGAATGTGGATGTGTATCCCGATTTCGTGCAGATCCAACGCTATACCATCGAAGAGATCTCCCTCCTCGAATACAACCTGAAAGAGGTGATGGAAGGAAAAACAAAGGTGCCCTTGCAAAATGGCGATGTGGTCAGGATCCGTTCACTCAACAAACCCATCGAAAAATTTGCTGAAATATCCGGCGCCGTGTATTACGGCGGCCGTTACGACCTCACCAGAAACCCCAACCTGAGCGCCCTCCTGACTGCAGCCCAACCTACCAAACAAGCCCGGACCGATTTGGTGGTGGTAGAACGGTACCGTCCCGATGAAACGGTTGAAGTGATCACCCTTGCATGGGATGCCCTTAAAGCCCAGGGGAAGGATTTCGATCTGAAACCCCGCGACCGTGTAACTATCTCCGAACAATCGCGTTTTCGCGACCTCGGTACCATCGCCGTGAGCGGCGACGTGCGCGACCCCTTCGAAAAGACCCTCGCCCTCGGCGACCGGCTCACCGTGAAACAAGCCATTGAACTGGCCGGCGGACTGAAAAACACCGCCTACCCGGTGGCCTATATTTTCCGTCGCAACCTCGAAAACCCGGTCGAAATGAAATACATCCGGGTTGACCTCCCCAAGGCCGACGAGATCCTGCTCCAACCCGGCGACCGCCTCAACGTGTATGACAACACCCTGTTTACAAATGTGGGAGAGGTACGCGTTAACGGAGCAGTGAAAAAGGCAGGCGGACTCACCTATAACCCTTTACTCCAGGTGTCCGACCTGATCACCACGGCAGGCGGTGTTACCGTCGGAGCCGTGTTAGACCGGGTTGAGGTTTTCCGGAACATTCTTTCACCCGACGAGCCCGCACGCATCGAAAGGATCACCCTTTCCATTGACTCGGCATACCGGGTTACAAACCCTGCAGGATTCAAAATTCAACCGTACGACCAGATCATGGTACGGCAGACACCGGGATTCACCACCGGCAGAACCGTGGAGATATCAGGAGAAGTGACCTCCCCGGGAATTTATGTGTTGGGTTCGCGGCAGGTCCGCCTCAGCGAAATCATAAAGATGGCCGGCGGATTGCTGGATGGCGCCGATGCCACCGGGAGCAGGCTCTTCCGCACCAAAAATTCGACTGGCTCCATTGCCATGGATGTGCGGAAAGCGGTGCGCAGAAGCGGCAACATACGGTTCGACCCCGTCGTTATTGAAGGGGACGTGATCAACATCAACCGGATGGAAAACACGGTATCGATACGCAATCAGGCTACCGGTCTCGAACAGACCAACGGCCCCGACAACACTGTGACACTGGTGTATCAGGGCAAAAAATCGGCCCGCTGGTACATCCTGCACTATGCCGGCGGCTTCGGCCCCAAGGCTGATAAAAACAGCGTTATGGTTGTGCTCAAAAATGGCCAGGTGAAAGGAACCGGCCGAACAATCTTCGGAATCCGGAAATACCCCAAAGTCACGACGGGAGCGATGATTATGGTTAGTAAAATGGAGTTCAAAGATCAAGGATCAAAGCTCAAATAAAGAAAAATTGATTGGATGAGTGGCCGGCAATTTGAGGATCTGGAGGTTTGGCAGGAGGCCAGGGTATTTTCTAAGTTGATTTTTCAGATGACTTACTCTGAAAAATTCAAGAAGGACTTCAAATTCCGCGATCAGATAGTGACTTCATCTGGTTCAATCATGGATAATATTGCTGAAGGATTTGAACGGGATTGAAGAAATGAATTCCTGAATTTTCTTTAACTGCTTATCTCCTTTGAGCAAGTATCAAAAACGGCAACCGGCGGCGGCTTATAAAATGACCCCTCCCCACCCTCCCCTTCAAGGAAGCTGCTTTTATGCGCCCTTTCCCGAAGTCTAAATGACCTCACCCCGGCCCTCTCCTTCAAGGAGAGGGAGACCCTTTACCGGAAAGAAAAAAGGGATCATTACAAAAACCTCAGTATCATGATTCCAAAATCTTTCATCGCTCCATCTCGTTGTTCTTCATGTTGTTCCCGGGCAAGTCTGGCAAGTATCGGACCATCAACTTCAATTGCAAGTCTTACTTCATGACAATAGAGATCAGAAGGCAGGAAAACACGTGAATGTTGAAAACTTATCATGTTTTCCGGTAACGTCATATCAAATTCCGAATACTGAATTCTTTGAAATGCTGTAATATCAAGAATATAAATGTCTTTGTTTTGGTCCAGGGTCACCCTCTCCTTGAAGGAGAGGGCCGGGGTGAGGTCATAAACCCGCCCCGAAACCCGAAACCCAAAACGCGGAACTCAAAACCCGAAACGCAAAACGCAATGCAATCGCTTTCTCCTTCCGGCGAATCTTTCGCCCTTCCTGCCAAGGCAGACTATGAAAATGAACTGAAGCGCATCGAAGCGCTGGTGACCGACGCCCGGGCCAACGGCAAAGAGATCGTCGTCGTGATGGGCCTCGGCTTCGTGGGCGCCGTGATGGCCGCCATTGTGGCCGACACCAAAGACGCCAACGGTAAGAACAGCAAGTTCGTCATCGGCTGCCAGCGTCCCAGTCCGCGCAGTTACTGGAAAATTCCCCTGATCAACCAGGGGCTTTCGCCGGTGAAAGCCGAAGACCCGGAGGTCGAACTCCTCATCGAACGGTGCGTGCTGAAGGATAAGACCCTCGTGGCCACCTACAACAGCGACTGCCTGCAGTTTGCCGACTGCGTGGTGGTCGACGTGCAGTGCGACTTCGCCAAGAAAGAGTTGGGTAACATGCGCAGCGGCGATGCCGACATGGCCGCCCTCGAAGATACCATGCGCACCATCGGCAAAAAGATCAAACCCCACTGCCTCGTCCTCATCGAGACCACCGTGGCCCCGGGAACTACCGAATTCGTGGCATGGCCGATATTGAAGAAGGAATTTTCAAAACGGAAAATCGGTGACTTGCCGCTGCTGGCCCACTCTTTCGAACGGGTCATGCCGGGAAAACATTACGTGGCTTCAATCCGCGACTTCTGGCGGGTCTGTTCGGGCTGTGAACCCATCGCCCGCGCCCGGGTGGAGAAGTTTCTCCACGAGGTGCTCAATACCAAAGATTTCCCCCTCACGGTGATGGACCGCCCCATCGAGTCGGAGACCACCAAGATCGTCGAGAACTCCTACCGCGCCACCATCCTGGCCTACCTCAACGAGTGGAGCCTCTTCGCCGAACGCAACGGCGTGGACCTCATCAAGGTGATCGACGCCATCAAAATGCGCCCGACACACTCCAACATAATCTTCCCCGGACCGGGCATCGGCGGCTATTGCCTGCCCAAGGACGGCGGACTGGGCTACTGGGCCTACGAGAAGATCCTCGGCTTTGAGGACGGCGACAAGATCTTCCGCATCACCCCCACGGCCATCGACATCAACGATACCCGTGCACTCCACGTGGCCGAACTCACGCGCGATGCCCTGCGCAACATGGGCCGCTACATCGCCGGGGCCAGTGTACTGCTGTGCGGCGCCAGCTACCGCCAGGACGTGGGCGACACCCGCTACAGCGGCAGCGAACTGGTGGTGCGCAAACTCACCGAGATGAGCGCCGAACTCCGCGTTCACGACCCCTATGTGGATCACTGGTATGAACTCGAGGAACAGGATACCTACCCCGCGCCCGGACACTCGTGGAAACGCTTCTTCCACAACCAGGAACAACTGAAAGAGGTGCGGGTTGAAAAAGACCTGGCCGCCTCCCTGAAGGGCGCCGAAGCGGTGATCCTCGCCGTGCCGCACAAACAATACCGGAACCTGAACCCCGACGACATCGTGAACTGGGCCGGCGGACCGCTGGCCGTCATCGACGCCTTCGGAATCCTCACCGATAACCAGATCCGCCGCTACTTCGAACTCGGCTGCGAAGTCAAAGCCCTTGGACGCGGACACCTGGCCCGACTGAAAAGGGAGACGCTGAAAAAGTAAAACGAAATTTATTTACGATTGCCAAGATTTACGATTTACGAATGAAGGATTGACTGAATGACTGAATGAATTAATGACTGAATGACTGAATGACTGATTGACTGAATGATTGATTGATTGAATTTTCCATTGTCAATTGTCAATTGCCTATTGCCTGATTTGATCTTTTCCGACCAATAGATTTTTCATATTGAATAAAAAAGGTTATTTTTGTTCAATATAATGCCATTTATGATTAAAAACATCATCCATCAACAAAAAGAAGAGCGGGATACCCTACTCAACATGCCCTATGTTGAAAGGCTTGAGGATGATGTCAAAGCAGACTGGCTTAATTCCTCCCTGATCAAGTTAATTACCGGGCCACGGAGAGCAGGCAAATCGGTTATGGCGCTTCAGTTATTGCAGGAACAACCTTTTGCCTATCTCAATTTTGATGATGATCTTTTATTGAAGGATTTCGATGAAGATGAAGTTGTTCAGGGGTTGCGTGAAGTGTATGGAAATTTTAAGTACCTGTTGCTGGATGAAATTCAAAATCTCGCCGGTTGGGAATTATGGGTGAACAAATTATCCCGGCGCGGGTTAAATCTCGTGATAACCGGGTCAAATGCCAGGCTCCTGTCGCATGAGTTGGCTACATCGTTGACCGGGCGATACCTGTCGATACCTGTTTTGCCGTTTAGTTTCAGAGAAACGCTGAAATATAACAAGGTTTCCATACCCCGGTCAGCCTCCGCGATTACTCCGGGTGATCGTGGGAATATCCTTCATTTGTTCGACCTCTATTTGCGCAATGGCGGATTCCCTGAAACAGTATTGAATCCCGGCATCCTTAAAAATTACCTTTCATCACTTTTCGACTCCGTTTTACTTAAAGATATTCTGAAACGTTTTCGTATCAGGCAAACGAGGCAACTGTATGATTTGTCCAACTATTTACTGGTCAATTACACCAACCTTTATTCCTTCAATCAGTTGAAAAACGATTTGAATTTCAATAGTGTAGCGACTGTTCAAAAATTCGTTTCGTACCTTGAGGAGCCATACCTGTTCTTAAACCTGACAAGATATGCAACAAAGATAAAGTCACTGCAAAAATCGCCGGTCAAAACCTATATCATCGACAATGGTTTTATTAAAGCCCGCTCTTTTGAATTGTCACCCAATTCGGGCAGGTTGCTCGAAAATGCTGTCTTTGTTGAACTTCTGCGTAGGAACTATCGCCCACGGCTGGATCTCTTTTACCATCGCACCCGTAACGATAAAGAGGTTGACTTCGTGCTCCGGAAAGGTCACCGGGTTGAACAATTAATCCAGGTGTGCCAGATCGTGGACAGCAGCAGGACCCTGAAGAGGGAAACAGATGCCCTGACCGAGACGGCTGCCGAGCTCAATTGCAACAATCTTCTGCTCATTACCTGGGACCATGAAGAAACCATTGAAAAAAACGGAAGAAAAATTAAAATCGTCCCTGCCTGGCAATGGATTTGCGAATGACTGATTGACTGATTGACTGATTGACTGAATGATTTGAATTTTCTGCTTACCTCCTTTAAGCAAGTATCAATATCTGGCAAAGGGACTCCCTCCCCTTGAAGGGGAGGGCGGGGAGGGGTCATAAACCCGCCCCGAAACCCTGAAACTCTGAAACCCTGAAACCCTGAAACCCCTTAATCTAAAAACCCTTTCTGTCAAACTGGAACGCCGGTTCCCTGAGGTGCTCTTTGCCTACGTGTTCGGCTCGGCCAGGGATGGTTTGATCCGTCCGGGTGGCGACGTGGATGTGGCGGTCTGGATCAGGGATGAACAAACAAAGCTTTCCCTTATCCCGGTTTTATCTGAACTGGTGGAATCCTGGTCGGGGGGCGCTCCCTGCGATCTTGTATTTTTGAACTCCGCGGGTGATCAGCTTTCCTTTGAGGCGTTGCAGGGAACGGTGTTGTTTATCCGGGAAGAGGCAAAGGAGTTGCATGCAACCTTTTATTCGCGAACCTGCCGGGAGTATGAAGATCGACTGGCATGGATGAAAAAACAACTTCAATACCGGAACTATGAGGTACAATGGGGTCATTGAGGAATATGAAGAGATGGTCAGGTTCAGAAATTTCATCATGCACCGGTACGAAAAAATTGACCTGGAGATCCTCTATGGCATCCTGAAAAACAAGCTTTTCCTTTTTCGTGAATTCATAAAAGAGATCAGAGAAAGTTAAAAGGAAAAAATTTACGATTGACAAGATTTACGATTTACGAATGAAAATTTGAGAATTTGAGCCTTGATCCTTGAGCTTTGATCTTTGAACTCTGAAACCCTGAAACTTGAAACCTGAAACCTGAAACCATGACAGATATCGATAAGCAGTCCGACGAAATCGACCTCGTTGAGATCGTGCGCAAGCTCTGGGCCGGCCGTAAGACGATCCTGATCACCACCGGGATCTTCCTGGCAGTGGGGATCTTCCTTTCGGTGATCGCGCCGAGGAAGTACCGCTCGGAGGCCACGTTGCTGATCGAGACCGATGCCGGAAGCCAGACCGGGATGAATATGCTGATCCAGCAGATCGCCGCCGCCTCGGGGATCAATATTTCGCAAAAGCAGATCAACGACGCCCTCACCCCCGATCTCTACCCCGTGATTACCCAAAGTACCCCTTTTTTATTGGAGCTTTCACAAGCGGAGGTGACCGATCCCATAACCAATAAACCGGTTTCGGTGGTGCACTATCTTAACCAAAATCCTCCACAAACCCTGAGCGGGATCATCATGGAATACACCATCGGTTTGCCCGGGAAAGTGATCGGACTTTTTGGAAAGGATGACCGGGATAGCTTAGAACAGGAAGCCGTTCTGAACAGCCGTGGCGCTAAAAAATATTTGTTGGGGAAGAATCAGCAGGCTATGGAATCGCCCTTGCCGGATTCGCTGTTACACCATGAGAATCCGGAATTAAACAACGCCGAAACCCGCATTCAAAGTCCGTCGGAGGGAGCGATGCTGATGCCCCTGACACCTGGCCAGTTGCGATCGATCGGGCGGCTGAAGGCCTGCATTACTGCTGAGGCAACCAGCAAATCGAAGCTTAAAACCGCCGCCCCCAATATGCTGACCGTGAGCGCGGAGGTGCATGATGAATCGGTAGCCGAGGAGTTAACCGGGCTGGTGGTTGAAAGCCTTACCCGCTATATCAGCGAGTACCGTACGCGCAAGGTGAAGGGCGATCTGCAGTTCATCGATGACCAACTGGCCGAGGCGGAGGTTAAATACCGGCGGACACAACAGGCCCTGGCTGCTACTACAGACCGGAATCAGAACATCTTGCTGGCCACCGCCCGCACCGACGCCAACCGCAGGCAGTCAGAATACACCCTCGCCTTTAACGTGTATAACAGCCTGTTGCAGCTCAAAGAACAGGCCAAGATCAAAGTGCAGGAGAACACCCCTGTCTTTACAATGATCGACCCGCCATCGAAAGCAGTCAGGATCAGTGAAGGAAACAAAATGGTAATGATTATGCTGTTCCTCGGAATCGCAACCGGCATCGGCATTGTCTTTGGCATCCCCGCGCTGCAAAAACTCACAAAAACCCTAAAATCCTAAAACTGAAGAAGCCACTGGTTATAAGCGACTATCAATTCCTTAACACTTAATCACTTGACAATTAAAACTTTTTAACCTGAATCTTGAACCAAAAAGTCAAAACATATAACTATACAGGATAGAACGGGGTACTGAAACATACAAAATCAGTTACTAATCAGTGTTAAATCTTAACGTTATTAACAATTTTGTGCGGCATTAAACAACAAGTTTTGTTGGTATAATTTTTTGCTTTCCAAAATCCAGAACATGCTAACAAATATTATTTTATAAGTTGATAAACAATCGATTGCGTTCTTTGAAATATTGAATTTCAGGCTTAGTTTTGCAATATAGAATATGCAAACTCCTGAGCAAATAATTATCGGTGAATGTAAAGGGTTGGTAAACTGCATATTGCTTTGATAGTTCTGGCGGTTGTAAATTTGTATCCAAAACTTATAACCCATGAAAAAGAAAAACCAATCGAAGCTG
>JGI24730J26740_1001084_pt1 | contig 14944 bp, 10 predicted proteins | sample EPASupsiteSAE347_FD_26740 | JGI IMG/M metagenome (IMG submission 26740)
CAGGATAGGTTTTTTACATTTTATCCTGTTAATCCTGTTAATCCTGTCTAATTATTGGATGGGCTCGATAACAGGCAATTTTTAAAAAAGTCCATAGTTACTAAATAGTACTATGAATTTTCACTAAACGAGTTCAATAACCAGTAGCTTTAGACTTGCAGATTATGTTTTTGTTAGTAAATTTCACTTCATAGTTACTAAACATTCCGATATTCAGGATAAACAAGAATCTCAAAGCGACAGGGATTAAACTTGGAGTTTTAGTTAATTTCAGCAGAGAAAGAAATACAGTGGACATTGAACGGATACCAAATTTAATTTAACTTTTTTCTTTGTCATTCGTTTATGTTTGTAGTGTATATACACTACAGAACTTTTTGCCTTAAAGGAAGAGGCTATATTGGGGCTGAGCCTACGGCTTTTTCATAAAAAAATAGGATGGTATTTTGAGAAATTACAGGACTAACTTGGCGCTATGGAAATTTAACGCGTGTGTTCCAGTAAAATATTTATCCACCCTACTTCTATACTAACCGCGGATTCATGCATAGAAAATCAGGGATCGACATTTTAGGCAACGTCCCATGGGGCACGCACTTCTGTCAGTTTTACCAGACAAGAGAAGATTTGGTCGATATTCTTGTACCCTATTTCAAAGCAGGATTGGAGAACAATGAGTTCTGCATGTGGGTCACTTCTGAGCCTCTTACTGAAGAAAAAGCCAGAGAATCGATGAGAAAAGCAATGCCGGATTTCGATGAATATCTGAGAAGAGGGCAAATAGAGATCATCCCGTATACCGGGTGGTATCTCAAAAACGATAATTTCGATCATGAAAGAGCTCTCAACGGCTGGCTTGAAAAGCTAAACTATGCCCTGGAGAGAGGCTATGACGGTTTGAGATTGACGGGGAACACTTTCTGGCTCGAAAATTATCTCTGGAGGGATTTTGCTGATTACGAGGAGGAAGTGAACAATGTCATCGGCAAATATAAGATGCTGGCTATATGCACCTATTCCCTTGATAAATTCGGAGCAAATGAGATCCTGGATGTAATGAACACGCATCAATTTGCTCTCATCAAGCGTGATGGCGCATGGAAACTTATAGAAAGTTCCGAACTCAGGGAAGCAAGGCAGGCACTGCGGGCTGAAACAGCAAAGCGCAGGCAGGCTGAGGAAGCACTGCGGGAGAGCGAGAAGCGGTTCCGTTTACTGGTAGCGGGAGTGAAAGATTATGCAATTTATATGCTTGATCCTTATGGATACGTTGTTAACTGGAACGAAGGGGCGAAAAACATCAAAGGTTATGATGCAGAAGAAATAGTTGGCAAGCATTTTTCCCTGTTATATACGAGGGAGGATGTAGATGCGGGTAAGCCGGAACATGAACTTCAAGCAGCCCTGTCCGAGGGACGATATGAAGATGAAGGCTTGCGTGTACGAAAGGACGGCTCAATATTCTCAGCCAGTGTGATCATATCACCGATAATGGATGAAGATGGGAGTTTAATGGGCTTCACTAAAATAGCACGGGACATCACCGAGCGAAAGAATATCGAAGAGACGCTGCGGGAAAGCGAGCAGCGCTACGCCACCACCCTGGCGAGCATCGGCGATGCGGTCATTTCCACAGATGCCGAAGGCAGGATCACTTTCATGAACTCAGTGGCTGAGGCATTGACCGGCTGGACGCTCGCTCTGGCTTTGACAAGACCGGTGACTGATGTATTCAACATCATCAATGAGTACACCCGCAGGAAAGCTGATAACCCTGTCCCCAGGGTGCTAAAGGAAGGGACGATAACCGGTCTTGCCAATCACACTGTCCTGGTGAGGAAGGACGGAACTCTAGTCCCAATAGGCGACAGCGGTTCACCGATAAGAGACCGGGACGGCAAGACCATGGGCGCAGTGCTCGTCTTCCGCGACATCACCGGGCGCAGGCGGGCGGAGGAGGAGCTGCGCAAAGCGCATGACTGTTTAGAAACAAGAGTTCAGGAAAGAACCGCAGACCTGGAAGAAGCCAGTAAAGCATCGCAGGAGAGCGAAGCCAGATACAGAGAACTTGCTGAAAGCATAGGTGAAGTCTTCTATGCGATGGATAAAGATCTAAGATATACTTACTGGAATAACGCATCTGAACAACTTACAGGGATTCTGGCAAAAAATGCTATTGGGAAATCTCTTTTTGAACTTTTCCCTGAGCTAAAAGGTTCAAGAGCGGAGAAGCTGTACAGAGAGGTATTAAAGACCCAGCAGCCCCAGCGTTTTGTGAGTAAGTATCATGTTAGCGGTAAGGACCTCTTTTTTGAGATCAACGCCTATCCCTCCAAGTTTGGCATCTCTATTATCGCCAAAGATATCACCGAGCGAAAGCGTGCAGAGGAGCAGCTCAAAGAATCTCTTAAGGAAAAAGAGGTACTTTTAAAGGAGGTTCACCACAGGGTCAAGAACAATATGCAGGTCATCTCAAGTCTGCTGATGCTCCAGGAAGATTTGAGTGAGGATGGAAAGATCATTGAGATGCTTAAAGACAGCCAGAACAGGATATCATCCATGGCCCTTATTCATGAGAGACTTTACCGTTCCCATAACTTATCAAAAGTCTATCTCAAAGAATATATTGATGACCTGGTAAGCGGCCTGTTCCAGTCTTACGGGGTAAGCGAGAGCAGGGTTGCATTAAATATAAATATAGAGAATGTTTTGCTCGGGATCGATTCCGCCATCCCATGCGGACTGGTGATCAATGAACTGGTTTCAAATTCTTTAAAACACGCGTTCCCTGATGACAAAAACGGTGAGATCAAAATATCCCTTCGTTTAACAGATGAGAATATGATCGAACTTGTGGTCGGCGATAATGGTGTCGGCATCCCGGAAGATATAGATCACAGAAAAACCCAGTCTCTGGGTCTGTACCTGGTCACACTGTTAGTGGAAAACCAGCTCCACGGCGAGATCACACTGAACAGGGACAGAGGAGCTGAATTCCTGATCAAATTCAGAGGAGTGAAATAAAACGAAACATTAAAGAATAGTTATGCGTTGTAAATGATATCAAGCCGTTAGACTCCATAATCAACTTCAGTGGATCAGGCGCATGATAAAAGATAAAACCCCGTCCGTCTATCATTCCCCCTATCGATTACTTATAATACTGGTTCTTTCGATTTTCATCACAGAAGCCTCTATAATGATATTCCTGTCTCTACTACCGACTTTTCCCCTCTGGCTGGAAGTGTTCATCGATTCTGCTCTTCTTGTTGCTCTTCTTTCCCCTGTGCTTTATTTTTTCCTTATCCATCCGCTTGTCACGCATATAGCGGAGCGCAGGCGGGCAGAGGAAGAGCTGCGCAGAGAAAGGGACTTCAGTTTAAGCGTGATCCAGGCATCTCCTATATTTTTTGTCGCTATCGACCCCGACGGTAAAGTTTTGATGATGAACGAAGCGATGCTTCAAGCGCTTGGATATACAGCAGATGAAGTTCTTGGTAAAGATTATCTCTCTAATTTCATTCCTGAGCCTGAACGTGATATACTGTCCGGGGTCTTTAAAAAGCTTATAAAGCTGAGCAAGCCGTCACTGAATGAAAACCATGTACTTACGAAGGATGGAAGAGAATTCCTTGTTGAGTGGCATGGAAGGCCGGTATTTAAAGAAAATGGGGATTTTGATTATCTCTTTGGTCTGGGGATTGATGTAACCGAGAACAGACGCGCTGAGGAGGAACTTCGGGAGAGCGAGGAGCGCTACCGCAAGCTGGTTGAGCTCTCCCCTGATGCCATCGCTGTGCACAGCGATGGCAGGATCGTTTTCGTTAATACTGCAGGGTTAAGACTGTTCGGCGCAGCATACCCGGAGCAGCTCGTCGGGAAAGAAATAATGGAGGTCGTGCACCCGGATTACCGTGAAGTTGTCAGAGAGCGGGTTCGTCAGATGAGAGAAGAAGGAAAGATAGTACCCCTCATTGAGGAGAAATTCGTCAGGCTCGACGGCTCTGCCATTGACGTTGAGGTGGCGGCTATGCCTCTTGCCTATCAGGGCAAACCTGCGATACAGGTGGTCATCCGCGACATCACGGAGCGAAAGCGTGCAGAGGAGCAGCTCAAAGAATCCCTTAAAGAAAAAGAGGTACTTTTAAAGGAGGTTCATCACCGGGTTAAGAACAATATGCAGATCATCTCAGGTCTGCTGATGTTCCAGGAAGATCTGACTGAGGATGGAAAGATCATTGAGGTGCTTAAAGACAGCCAGAGCAGGATATTATCCATGGCTCTTATTCATGAGAGACTTTACCAATCCGGGAACTTATCAAAAATCGATCTCCAGGAATATATTGATGATCTGGTAAGGGGTCTATTCGAGTTTTATGGAGTGAGCGAGAGCAGGGTTGCATTAAACATGAATTTAGAGAATGTTTCGCTCGGTATTGATTCTGCTATTCCCTTCGGACTGGTGGTCAATGAACTGGTTTCAAATTCTTTAAAATACGCTTTCCCTGGGGACAAAAGCGGCGAGATCAAAATATTCCTTCGTTTAGCGGATGAGAATATGATCGAACTTGTGGTCGGCGATAATGGTATCGGCATCCCGGAAGATATAGATCACAGAAAAACCCGGTCCCTGGGCCTGTACCTGGTCACACTGTTAGTGGAAAACCAGCTACACGGCGAGATCACGCTGAAGCGGGAGAGAGGAGCAGAATTCCTGATCAAATTCAGGGGAACGAAGTGAAGCCGTGTACTTCTCATTTAAAGTCACCTGTATAAGTATGAGTTCGAAATATCCAGTATAACCTGCGCTCTATACCCCGGGAATTTTTTTATTAATTGCTGTTTTAATTCGTTCCCTTTATCCACACTCTCAAATATTTTTTTAGCGTATTCCAGGTATGCGATGTTCCTGTCGAATACCGACATGTCGTTTGTCTCTCCATGTCCTACGAGTACGGTATCGTAACCTTTGCGATTCTTCAGGTCTTTTAGAACTCTTATCCAGTTATCAAATGCTTTCTGCCCTGTGAACAGGTGAACATTATTGAAGGCAATATCCTGTACAATCATGGTAGCTACTGCAGGAAGTTTGATCAATAACTGAACACCCGCTTCAGCGTCATCTACCTTCTCGAATTCATACTCCAACCCATCTATATTCTCCACGCCGCCTTTGATCTCATACTCAGGTAAGATGACCCTTGTGGTTACCGCATTGCCGAATAATTTTTGTTCGGCATTTATGAATGTCCCGCCGAATTTTTCTATTTCCTCCTTTGTCTCTGCAAGAGAATAGATAGGTAACCTTTCAAAATATTCAAGGCCGAACCAGTGGTCAGGGTGGGAGTGAGTTATGATGACCCTGTCTATTGGTTTCCCCAGGCTTTCGCCGTATTCCTTCGCCTCTTTTGCATGCTCCCTCAATAGCTGCGTGTCCACCATGACAAGCCTGTTTTTTGTCTCGATTATGTGCGAGTTCACAAAAATCCCGTCCTGCGAACTCGTGAATGTGTGTATTTTGATGCCTCTTCTATCAATTACTGAAATTTTCCCTTTCATTTTTATCTCTCCTGTCCACTTTTATCAATAGAATAATTGGCATCTTCATATTTAATCGCTACTGCGGTTCACCGGTTTACTTTTGATTTCCCAGACTATATATATTTAAACGGCTTAAACAAGATAAAGCCGGAACCTATGAATATCATCCGCTGAGGCAAGGAAGAATGGAGAGTCAAAACCCAGTTTATAATATGGCTTGCAGGGGATAGTGTGATGAGATGAAGCAAATCGGCATTAAATCGCCAGAGGGGTTTGCTTCGGTATCTATCGCTGTTGTTGCGATTCTGGCGATAGTTTTCAGTTCATTGTCTTACCTGGATTCCCGGGGAGAATATACAGGAAAGACGGAATCAATCACCATAGGTACCGCACCCCTTGAATCATCTGCCTTGATCTATATCGCCGAAGACCAGCACTTCTTTACCGATAAAGGTCTCAATGTGACCATACGGGGTTATGATACAGGAGCGTCAGCACACAATGGATTACTGAAAGGAGAAGTGGACATAGCGGTCCCGGCAGAATATCCCCTCATCGGCAGTGCGTTCAAAAAGGAAAAAGTCCGCGCCATCGCGAGTATAGACAAAGTCCAGTACTTCTATCTTATCGCTCGTAAGGACCGGGGAATTGAGAATACTTCATATCTCAGGGGGAAAAAGATAGGTGTTGTCCGGAAGACGATAGCAGAGTTCTATCTCGGAAGGTTTCTTAACATTCACGGCATGAACATGGGGCAGGTAACCCTTGTTGATATTGATCCCTCCAGATCCGAGGATGCCATCATGAACGGCGACATAGACGCAATCATATCCAGACCCCCTTACGTCAATGGAATTGAAGAACGACTGGGTGCGAACGCGGTGATCTGGCAGGCGCAAAGCGGTCAGTTATTGTACGCCATTATGGTCGGCAGGAACGACTGGATAGCAGAGCATCCGGAACCGGTCAACCGGCTCCTGAGTTCTCTGGCTCGGGCTGAAGAATACATCATTCGTCATCCTGCCGAAGCAAAGGCAATTCTGAAGAAGAATCTGAACCTTACAGACGATGACGTAAATAGAATCTGGTCAGAGAACCAGTTCTCACTCTCGCTTGACCAGTCGCTCATCCTCGCAATGGAAGACGAGGCGCGGTGGATGATAAATAATAACCTGACTACGGAGAAAAACGTACCCGATTTCCTGGACTACATCTACGAGGACAGCCTCAAAACAGTAAAACCTGAAGCGGTGAATATCATACGATGAAAAAAAATGTTTCCGTATTAGCTGTTATAGTTATGATGGCGCTGGCAGGATTTGGCGCATTGTATTTTATGAAATCCTCGATAACATCTTCAGAATCACCCGCGTCCATCATCGTCGGGGGTCCTGCCCTTGAACAATCTGCATTCATATATATAGCCGAAGACCAGGGCTTTTTTGCCAGCAACGGCCTGAACGTAACAATACGGGATGATTATCCCAACGGGGTGGAATCAGTCAAAGGAATGCTGAATAATGACATAGACATATCGGTATCGGCAGAATACCCGGTCGTCTCAGCAGTGTTTAAGAAAAAAAAGATCCGTGTGATCGGTACTATTGACAGGTACCAGAATGAAAATATCATAGGCAGGAAAGACAGGGGAATACGAAATATTTCTGATCTCAAGGGAAAAAAGATGGGCTATCCCAGCGGGACGATAGTAGAATTCTTCCTTGGCAGGTTCCTTGATCTGCACGGCATGAGCCTGAAGGATGTAACCCTCGTAGATGTCAAAGCATCGCAATCCGTGGACGCGATTGCACATGGAGATGTAGATGCGATCATCTACTTCCAGCCGTACGTCTACGCGATGAGAAACCGGCTGGGCGACAATGCTATAATCTGGGAGGCTCAAAGCAATCAACTGATGTTCACGGTCATTGCCGGCAGGAATGACTGGATAGATTCGCATCCTGAGATGATAAACAGGTTCCTGAAATCACTTGCTCAAGCTGAGGAGTATTTTATTGGTCATCCTGATGAATCAAAGGCGATCGTACAAAAAAGGCTGAATCACAGCGATGCTTATATGGAAGCAGTCTGGCATGACCACCAGTTTTCTCTCACGCTTGACCAGTCTCTCATCATTGCCATGAACGATGAGGGGCGGTGGATGATCAGTAACAACCTCACTGGCGAAAAGACATTACCTTATTTCAGGGATTATACCTATACGAAGGGCATGGAGGAAGTAAAGCCGGAAGCGGTGAATATCAGGTGATGAAGGAACTATGAAAATCAGAACACAGTTGATCAGCAGCATGGTTTTCTTCAGCATAGCCCTGCTCGTCATTTCCGCATCGGTGATTACCACAAACCAGCAGGTAGAGAGGCTGAATAAGCAGGAAGAGCTTGTAAAAAACATCGAGCTCAAAGCCAATGAACTCAGCTATTTATCCAACGATTTTCTTCTGTACCATGAAAGCCAGCAAATCGATCGATGGGAGTCAAAATATTCTTCCATCTCGGATGACGTGTCGAATCTGACCGTGGACAGGCAGGATCAGCAGGTACTTGTCAATAATATTAAAGCAAATCAACAGCGGTTGAAAGAAGTCTTTGGCGATGTAGTATCGAAAATAAAGAGTTCGCCTCAGGCTCAACAGAATACGGTCGACCCGGCATTTATTCAGGTCTCATGGAGCAGGATAGGGGTTCAAACGCAGGGGATCGTCTTTGATGCTTCGCGCCTGTCACAGAAGCTGGATGAAGAAGAAAATCAGCTAAAGATGATAAATTACCTGTTCATCAGTATCCTGCTCGGGACATTTGGAGTGTTTCTCCTGACCAGCTATTTCCTGATTTACCGGCGCACGTTAAAATCAATAGCGAACCTGCAGGCAGGGACAAGAATTATCGGCTCTGGGGATCTTGATTTTTCCATCGAAGAGAAGAAATATGATGAGATCGCTGAATTATCTCATGCATTTAACCGGATGACAACTAACCTGAAAGCTGTCACTGCTTCCAAAGAGGATCTTGAGAGGGAAATTGCCGAGCGCAAGCATGCGGAGGAAGCACTGCGCAAAGCGCATGATGAGTTAGAACTTCGCGTTCAGGAAAGGACAGCAGACCTGAAAGAAGCCAACAAAGCGCTGCTGGAGAGTGAGGCAGGCTACAGGGAGCTTGCCGAAAGCATAGGCGAAGTCTTCTATGCGATGGATAATGACCTAAGATACACCTACTGGAATAACGCATCTGAACATCTTACAGGGATTCCGGCAAAAAAAGCTACAGGAAGATCTCTTTTTGAGCTTTTCCCTGAGCTAAAAGGGTCAAAAGCTGAGAAGCTGTACAGAGAGGTATTAAAAACCCGGCAGCCCCGGCGTTTCGTGAACAGGTATCAGGTTAACGGCAGGGACCTCTTTTTTGAGATCAATGCATATCCCTCCAAATCCGGTCTCTCCATCATCGCCAAAGATATCACCGAGCGAAAGCGGGCAGAAGAACATCTCAAAGAATCCCTTAATGAAAAAGAGGTGCTTTTGAAAGAGGTGCATCACAGGGTCAAGAACAATATGCAGGTTATCTCAAGCCTGCTGATGCTCCAGGAAGATCTGAGTACGGATGGAAAGATCACTGAGATGCTAAAAGACAGCCAGAACAGGATATCATCCATGGCTCTTATTCACGAGAGACTTTACCGGTCACACAACTTATCAAAAGTTGATCTCAGGGAATATATTGATGATCTGGTAAGCGGCTTGTTCCAGTCTTACGGGGTGAGTGAAGGCAGAGTTGCATTAAATATAAATGCAGAGAATGTTTCGCTCGGTATCGATTCTGCCATTCCCTGCGGACTGGTGATCAATGAACTGGTTTCAAATTCTTTAAAACATGCGTTTCCTGATGACAAAAAGGGTGAGATCAACATAATCCTTCGTTTAAAAGATGGGAATATGATCGAACTTATGGTCGGCGATAATGGTATCGGCATTCCCAAAGATATGGATATTAGAAAAACCCACTCTCTTGGTCTGTACCTGGTTACACTGTTGGTGGAAAATCAACTCAACGGCGAGATCACGCTGAACCGGGAGAGGGGAACTGAATTTCTGATCAAATTCAGAGGAGGGAAGTGAAGCCATGTCCTTGCTGAGATCGAAGCAGTTTGTGTCAATATCTGTGGCTTTTGTCGTAATTTTGGTGATGACCTTCGGTTCGTTGTCTTACCTGAATTCCCAGAAAGACTATGAAGGGAAAGCGGAATCAATCACTTACGGACACGCGAACCCAGGGCAGGCGCAGGCACTGGTGTACATTGCCCAAAACCAGCATTTCTTTCTGGACAATGGTCTCAACGTTACTATCAAATATGACTATGTTTCAGGCATCGACGCACTGAACGCGCTTGTGAAAAATGAAGTTGACATCGCAAGTTCGACTGAATACGCTGTCGTACAAAAGGCATTCCAAAAAGCAAATGTAAGCATCATGGCAAACCATAACAGGCAAATGTTATTCACCATTAGCGGACGCAAAGACCGGGGAATCGAAAACATTACCGACCTCAAAGGCAAAACGATCGGGCTTGCCCCTCAGACGATAGAGGCTTTCTACCTTGGACGGTTTCTCAAATTGCACGGTATCAGCTTGAAGGATGTGAACCTGGTTAATGTGCAGGGACCCCAAAAGTTGGCAGCCATAAGCAACGGCTCTGTTGACGCAGTCGTCTCCCCGGAACCCTACACGTATCAAATACAACAAAAACTAACAAATGAAGTAGTTAGCTGGTCGATCCACAGTGATCAGACATCTTACGGCGTTTATGTTGGCAGGAATGAGTGGATAACGCAGCATCCTGAACTGGTTGATCGCTTCTTAAAATCGATCTCCCGGGCTCAGGATTATCTCATCAGTCACCCCGCTGAGGCGCAAGCGATTATGCAGGGGCACTTTAACTATAGTGACGAGTATATGGCATTTACATGGTCTGAGACCCGGTATGGGCTTTCGCTTGACCAGTCGCTCATTCTCGCCATGGAGGACGAAGCAAGATGGATGATAAACAATAACCTTACCGGTGAAAAGAAGACCCCGGATTTCCTAGATTATATAAACTCAGGCGGCTTAAACACGATAAGACCGGAATCGGTGAATATCATCCGCTGAGGTGAGTGACCAGAGATCAGTATCGAGAGGAAGTGAATGCATGAAAAAAAATGCTACTGTAATGGCTGTCATCGTTGCGATAGTGCTCTTTGGATTCGGCGCAGGGTATTTTGCGAATTCACCTGACACATCTACAGGTAAGGTGGAATCGATCACTATCGGTCTGGCATCCTCCGCACCAGCATATACACCTATTTACATTGCCCAGAGCCAGGGCTTTTTTGCCGGGAATGGTCTCAATGTGACTATAAGGGAATATGATTCAGGACAGGATGCAATCAAAGGAATGCTGAACGGCGAAGTGGACATTGCAGGAGGAACTGAGGGGGGCATTATCGGGAGTGCATTAAACAAAAGAAAATTCAAGGTATTCTCAACCATAGATAAGAACCAGGGCTTTTATCTTACAGGACGGAAGGACCGGGGCATTGAAGATATTTTGGACCTCAATGGAAAAAGAGTTGGCGTGACTCTTGGGGGGATAGGTGAATTTTATCTTGGAAGATTCCTTGAACTTCATCGATTGAAGATACATGACATAAGTCTCGTTAATGTCAAACCGCCGTCAACGATGGACGCGATCACAGGTGGTGACGTTGATGCAGTCGTGGTCCATCAACCCTATTCGCACAATATTAGAGAACGATTGGGCGCTAACGGGATAACCTGGCAAGTACAGAGTAGCCAGCCTATCTATACGATCGTGATAACCAGGAGTGACTGGATATCGGGTCATCCAAAGCTGGTCATCCAATTCTTGAATGCACTTGCTCAGGCTGAAGGTTTTATTCTCAATCATCCCGCGGAAGCAAAGGCAACTGTACAGAAACTTCTGAACTATGATGATGCATTCGTTGCGGAGAACTGGCATGAGCACCAGTTTTCGCTCTCGCTTGACCAGTCGCTCGTTCTCGCAATGGAGGATGAAGCACGGTGGATGATTAATAACAACCTTACCAGTGAAAAGCAAGTGCCAGATTTCTTGGATTACATTTATCTGGATGGCCTTGAGAAGATAAAGCCCGAATCGGTGAATATTATCCGTTGAGGCAGGGAAGAATGAAATGAAACAAATCGGTATGAAATCGCCAAAGCAGTTTATCCTGGTAATTATCGTTATTGCCGCGATTCTGGCGGTAGTCTTAGGTTCAATGTTTTACCCGGACCCCCGGCAGAACTATACAGAAAAGACGGAATCAATCACCGTCGGATATTCGCCGTTTGAGCAAACCGCACTTCTCTGGATTGCCGAAGACCAGCACTTTTTCAGCCGGAACGGCCTCAACGTAACCTTGCGTAAGTATGATACCGGAGTAGGTTCACTGGATGGAATGTTGAACGGTGAAGCGGACATTACGGTAGGGGTAACCGAGTTCCCCACGATAGGAAGGGCGTTCCAGAAAGAAAGAATTCGCACAATTGGAACCCTCGCTAAAATTGAGCAGATATATCTTGTCGGACGGAAGGACCGGGGAATTGAGAATGTTTCAGACCTTAAGGGAAAAAGGGTTGGGACTACCTTAAGAACGATAGCGCATTTCTATCTCGGCAGGTTTCTCGAACTTCATGGCATGAATATGCAGGACATAACCCTCGTTGACGTCAAAACACCGGCAGAATGGGTGAACGCTGTTGCAAACGGAGACATTGATGCAATTGCCACCGCCCAACCGTATGCTAATTCAGCCAAAGAGCGTCTGGGCGCTAACGCCGTTGTCTGGCCGGCACAGGGTAGTCAGCCCATATTTGGATTGATTGTTTCCACCGATGAGTGGATAACAAACCATCCTGAACTGGTCAACAGGTTCCTTAAGTCTCTCGCACAGGCTGAGGAATATGCCATCCGTAATCCTGCCGAAGCAAAAGCCATCGTACAGAAGCGGCTAAACCTGGATGCCGCATATATGGAAACAGTCTGGTCTCAAAACCAGTATTCTCTCTCGCTTGACCAGTCACTCATTCTGACTATGGAAGATGAAGCGCGGTGGATGATAAAGAACAACCTTACCACCGAAAAAGCGGTTCCCAATTTCATGGATTATATATACGTGGATGGGCTGGAAGCGATAAAGCCAGAATCGGTGAATATCATACGTTGAGGTAAGGAAATGAAAATCAAAACCCAGTTTATCAACAGCATGGTCATCTTCGGCGTAATGCTGCTCATTATCTCCGCGTCGGTGATCTTCACAAATCAGCAGGTACAGCAGCTTAATAAGCAGGAGGAGATCGCTAAAAATATCGAACGCACCGCAAGCGAGCTCGGTTATCTATCGAATGATTATCTTATTTATCACGAAAGCCAGCAGCGTGCCAGGTGGGAATCAAAATTCTCCTCGCTTTCCGATGATCTCTCAAACCTGAAGCCGAACAGTCCTGAACAGCAGGCGCTTGTCAATAATATCAGGGCAAATCAGCAGCGGTTGAGAGCAGTTTTTACCGATGTGGTATCGACTTTTGAAAGCACACCTGCGAATCAGAGCGCTGCTACCGACATGGCATTTCAGATTTCATGGAGCCGGATGGCAATTCAAAACCAGGGAATGGCTTTTGATGCGGAACGGCTGGCGCAGACGTTGCGTGATCAAGCCCATCTATTGGAGCGAACGAATATCACGCTCATTTTTGCGCTGCTGGGAATATTCGGCGCATATTTTCTCACTAATTATCTGATAGTTTACCGCCGCGCATTAAAATCGATATCGGATCTCCAGGATGGAACGAGGATTATCGGTTCAGGTAATCTTGATTATTTCATCAAAACGAACAAGCAGGACGAGATCGGCGAACTATCCCGTGCCTTCAATCAGATGACAGCCAGTTTGAAAGGCGTCACCGCCTCCAAAACGGAACTGGAGAGGGAAGTCACAGAGCGCAGGCGGGCAGAAGAGGCGCTGCGGGAAAGCGAGCAGCGCTACGCCACCACCCTGGCGAGCATCGGCGATGCTGTCATTGCCACTGACGTAGAGGGCAGCATCACCTTTATGAACGCCGTGGCGGAAGAACTGACCGGCTGGAGCCTGGCTGAGGCTGCGACCCAACCCGTTCCTCAGGTATTCAGGATCATCAACGAGCAAACCCGCCAGGCAGTGGAAGACCCGGTCTCCAGAGTGCTCAGTCACGGGATGATCGTCAGTCTGGCAAACCACACCCTTCTTATCCGGAAGGACGGAACAGAAATACCCATTGACGACAGCGGTGCACCGATAAGAGACGGGGACGGAAAGACCATGGGCGTAGTGCTCGTCTTCCGCGACATCACAGAGCGCAAACAGGCAGAGGACGCTCTGCGGGCAAGCGAGGATCAGTTCCGGCGGGCGGTTGAAGACGCGCCGATCCCTGTCATCATGCACGCCGAGGACGGGGAGGTGTTTCAGATCAGCCGCACCTGGACGGAGTTGACCGGCTACACGCTGGAGGATGTGCTCATGCTCGATGCCTGGCTGAATCGGGCATACGGCGAAGGAGCCGACGCGGTGCGCGACCATGTGCGTGAGATGTTCAGGGGCAGCCAGCGTTCCATCGGCGTAGAGTTCCCGATCCGCACCCGCGACGGCAAGACCCGTCACTGGAGCTTCAGCGCCTCCTCGCCCGGGAAGCTGCAGGACGGCCGCTGCTTCGTGGTCGGCATGGCTGTGGATATCACCGAGCGCAAGCAGATGGAGGAGGCGCTGCGTAGAGCGTACGAAGAATTAGAGATGCGCGTTCAGGAGCGAACTGCTGAACTGGGAGAAGCAAACAAAGCACTGCAGGCTGAAATCACCGTGCGCAAGAGATATGAGGAGCATCTCAAAGAATCCCTTAGAGAAAAAGAGATACTTTTGAAGGAGGTCCATCACAGGGTTAAGAACAATATGCAGGTTATCTCCAGCCTGCTGATGCTCCAGGAAGATTCGAGTGAGGATGGAAAGATTATTGAGATGCTTAAAGATAGCCAGAACAGGATATCATCCATGGCTCTTATTCACGAGAGACTTTATCTATCAGGGACCTTATCAAAAGTTGATCTCAAGGAATATGTTGATGATCTGGTAAGCGGCCTGTTCCAGTCTTACGGGGTGAGCGAGAGCAGGGTTGCATTAAATATAAACGTAGAGAATGTTTTGTTCGGGATCGATTCTGCCATTCCCTGCGGACTGGTGATCAATGAACTGGTTTCAAATTCTTTAAAACATGCGTTCCCTGGTGACAAAAATGGAGAGATCAAAATATTCCTTCGCCTAATGGATGAGAATATGATCGA
>JGI24730J26740_1001090_pt1 | contig 14867 bp, 18 predicted proteins | sample EPASupsiteSAE347_FD_26740 | JGI IMG/M metagenome (IMG submission 26740)
CCGGGAACTACGTTTCAGGCTGGAAGGATTACTTTAGTAATATTAATGAAATGATCTGGGAGACAGGGGATACCTATACCGCCAGATTAAACACATCTACAAATCTGGATGTTTATATACTGAGTACAGATATGCGCACGGTGATTAAATGAGATTCCTGAGCTCAGAGAGAGCAGATGTAGAGATCATAGGTCATATAATCATATTAGGTTTGACCATGACAGGAATAGCCATGATAACGCTTGTTGGTGTGCCTGCGATATATCAATTGCAGGAAAGGGCAAATATTCAAAACATAGAGCTGACGTATACAATGCTGGATTCGCGTGCAAGCAAAGTGGCGCTTGGAGATACACCGCGGCAGGTTATCGATATTAATCTTGGAGGAGGCTCTTTCTCTGTTAAGCCTAACTCATCATCCGAACCAAGCTTTATTTCAATTGAGTTCACAAACGGATCGGATATAGCCCGCACACCCATACCTATGGGAAAAGTAGTTTACAGGATGGGAGACAGAGAGGTGGCTTATGAAGGGGGAGGGGTGTGGAGTAAATATCCTGCTGGAAGCGTTATGCTTTCACCTCCTGAGTTTAATTACAATGGGGTTACCACGACATTTCCGATTGTGAGTATTTCCGGGAACTTCTCTGCAGGAGGGAAGGGAGAAGCTTCGCTTAATTTTGAAAAGAAAGATGAAACGCAGATAATATTACCCACTCCTGTTACTAAAAATCCCCTTGATGCGAATATAACAATTGTTAATTTCACTATAAAAAGTGAATATTATGATGCATGGGCAGATTATTTCAGAAGCATAGCTTTAGTAAAAGTCAATGAGTTCCCGGGTGAGAAAAAGGTCACGGTCACCCTTGAGACTCCGCCCTTATTCACTAACTTTTCATACGGCGCACTGGCGTCGAAGAAGATAAAACTGAAACCAAATGCAGAAACAGATAGCTACAATTCTTCCGGGGGAAAAAATTATGAAAACAGTAAATCCGGGAATGGGAGCATCCGTGCAACCGATGAAATAGAGATAGAGAACAATGCATTAGTTAATGGAAGTGCCATGACCGGAGGCGATATAACAGGCGGTGGTGAGATTACAAAAGACGCCTATGCTGACGAGATCGATGATGACATCACAGTTGGCGGGGACACATACGGACCTATCGAAGGATTCAGCACAGGAAGCACAGCAAGCACGGTGCAGCGCAAGATAAATGACTATATTTCTTCTAATAATAATAATGATTCTTCGGCAGGATCGTGTCTAAAAGGTGTGGGAAATAGAACATTAGATAGCAACTTGTGGTCAGGGGACACCTGTACAATATCTACAGGCAACTATTACCTTACAACATTTTATCTGAATAATAATGATATACTAATATTTGATACAGCAGGTGGTCCAGTAAATATAGCGGTTGATACGGATTTTAATCTAGCTAAACCAGGTTCAAATATTACCGTTAGCGGCAATAAGCCGGTAAAATTATACTTAACCGGAAGAATCTTTGTAAAAAACGGTGTAAAAATAAATCCCACCAATAATGATAACTCAAGCCTTTTCCAGATTACCAGCTCATCTCCCCAGAATATAGATCTTATCAATAACGCATATTTTTGCGGTTTTATATGGGCACCCGATGCTAAAATAACAGTTAATAATAATATGCAGGTCTATGGTGCTCTTGTAGGTAAGGAATTTATTCTAGAGAACGGAGAGAAAATGCACTACGACGAAGCCCTACAAAACCTCAATATTCAGGTGACGTCGGGTACCACCATAAGGTACCTTTATATCACCCGCAATAATGTCACGGCAAGTGCAGACTGAGTTAAAAAGGTACAAGTTCTGGCCGGGCTTATAATCCCTTTATGATCATATGATTATAATCTAAAATAAGTATTAAATACCATAACATCATTATACTCATAAGAGACTGAGGCAAGGTACATCATCATATGATTCTGGGAAAAAAGAAAACCGTACTTGATATCCCACCCAAAGAAGCAGAGCTGTCGAAGGGCAACGGGTCGGATAACAACGGCGGTAATGCAGCCAAGGAAGATAGCGATGCCAGCATATGGGGCAATAAGGGCAATGCATTTGTAGAGAGCAGCATGTATGCAGAGGCTATCAAGTGCTACGACAAAGCCATTGAGATAAACCCGAAATCAATGGAAGCTTGGAACAATAGAGGCCTGGCTCTGGCAAGGACGGGAAGGCTGGCAGAAGCCGTACAGTGTTATGATAAGGCGCTTCTGCTAAATCCCGGCGACGTGGAAGTAATGTACAACAAGGGCATAGCTCTTGCGCTGCTGGGCAAGTCAGCAGAGGCAATAGAATGCTACGATAAGCTCCTGGCAATAAATCCCGGCGATGCCGATGCATGGTGCAGCAGGGGCGATGTGCTCTTCGAGAGTGGAAGGTTTGAAGAGGCACTTGTTAATTATGATAAATCCATTGCGATAGATCCGGAGGATGAGACCGCCTGGAACAACAGGGGGATGACGCTTGTAAAGCTGAACCGGCTTGTTGAGGCTATAGAGTCATACGACAAGGCGCTTGAGCTAAACCCCAGGATTGAAAAAATATGGAGCAACAAAGGGCTTGCTATTGCAAAACTGGGGGAAAATAATAATAATAAGATCGATCTGCGAAAGGTAGCAGCTTCCCTGCCGAAGGAGGATATATCAGCAGTTGCAGGAAATGGGCCTTTAAATAACCAGGCAGAGGCACCAGCTAACAAGGAACTGGAAAATGAAGTATCCACTGCCAGTACAGGCAACATTAGCACCGATACAGTATGCGATACCGGAAAAACGGATCCATGCATCCCGGCTTTGACCAGCGATACTGGAAAGGCCCCTGTGACAGAGGTGCCCCAACCGGGGCAGGCAGAGATAAAACCCGATAAATCCGAGCCCGAGGTGTTTATCGAGAAGGCAGAATCAATAACCAATGATAAACTGGCAGATATAGAGAATTATCTCCTTTCACTGCCGATTAATAAAACGGCTCCTGCCGCAAAGGCAGCTTCAACAGGGCTGGAAGGAGTACAGGCGATGGCCGTAGAATCCTCACAGCCAGGCGATAAAGCAAAAGACGCTCCAGCAGTCGATGCTCAGGTTCAAGAGCCGATAGGTTCCCTTTCCGACAAAAATACATCCGAACTCCCGGAGCAGGCGGATATGAGTTCTATCGGGCAGGAATTAAAACCTGAGCCTTCTATCGATAAAGCTGTATCAGTCTCTATCGATAAAGCCACAAATGCAGGAAAATGCGTAGTCTCTGTACCGGTAGATGCTTATATAACAGCCCCCTTTATAGATAAGCACATGCAGGGGCAGGCAGAAATAGAGACGGGAGAACAGGGGCCGGGTATAGAGCTAACTGCTGAAAGGGAGAATCCCGATGAAAGGACAGGCAAATCCGAGGAAATTAATAAATCGAAGGAGTACCTGGTCATGGGCAATACCCTGTATTCACTGGGCAAGTACGAGGAAGCGGTCGATTCTTACAATAAATCGCTGCATATAGATCCGGGAAATAATACGGCATGGAACAATAAGGGGCTGGCACTCGGCAGGATAGGAGAGCTCGATGAAGCCATTGATTGCTACGATAGGGTGCTCGGGCTCAATCCAGCTGACCATATAGTTCTCAACAACAAGGGCAGTGCGCTCTATAAAAAAGGTGATATTGAGGGAGCACTGCAGTGTTACAGGTCAGCACTTGGGTTAAAACCGGATAGCAAGACTGCAAAAAAAGGCATAAAGATCTGCACGGCGTATATAAATAAATCCAGGAAAACGAAAGGCAGAGTATAATATAATTTTTAAGCTATTTTAACCACTATAAGAACTTCCCCGGGGGTATACAGAGCCATTGTCATCATTACCATTATGAATAGCTTTATTAATTAAGAAAGTTATGCTTTTAAAATAATGGCGACCGAGCAAGCTGCAAAGTTAGTACAACTCCAGCCACAGGCAAAAGTAGCAGCGGCTGCCCAAAAAGTTGCAGAAAAGACGCTGGAGAGGGTAAACCGTACAACTGCCATACCTATCCTTGACCGTACGCTGGGAGGGGGGCTGCCTGCAGGCGCGGTAGTATATATATACGCAGATGCCAAGTCAATGGCTGAAGTATTCTTATACCAGTTCACACAGGCGCGGAAAACATACTATTTTTCGAACGAGAGACACCCCAAGTACGTCCTGCGCGATATCCAGAATTACGGCTTTAAAGCGGATAGTATCGCATTTGTTGATATATACAGTGCATATTACATCACCGCCCAGGGGGGGATGGTCGATAACGTGGGCAACGAATTCGTGGATGCCAAGGTCATTGAATTCACGGAATCCAACCTTAGAAAGATAGCCTCGGAAACAGAGGGAACTATGGATATAAACATAATCTTCGATTCGTTCTCTTTTTACCTTAACCTGAACGTAAATCCGGGATTGATCAAACGGCTTATGAACGTAGTATATGAAACAACGAAAAACCTGAACTGCGTATCATTTTTATACGGTCTCAAGGACACGCATGAGAAGAACCTTGAGAACGAGATATTGAAATCCTGCGATGCCATATTTGATGTAGAAATAGAGGCTTCGTCGGATAAGATTTCAAGCCGCATCTCGATACCCAAGTTAAGAGGTAAAGCCCCGACATCCGAGATGCTGAAGTTCAGGGTTGGAGACGGTATACAGATAGATACTACGAAAGATATCGCCTGATACCTGCAGAATTCAGATATGTTCTTTTGTTCGCAGGTCTTGAGCGTGGGAGGCGTATCATGTCACCGCTGATGGCTCCGTACCTNTGCCTGAGATCGGAGTATTTGTACTTCAGNAAGTCGCTTAATTCAGGATGAGCAGTAGAGTTGATATATTCAGAGGAATAGACCTCTACAAGCTGGTCGTATTTTTCCCTCGAATTGCCGTGGGCGTAATTTTTACCGTTAAACCGCCTTATATCCCCATTAAATAAAGGAGAGATATGATGCAGTTCATGCAATACGGTTGCCAGTTTGTTCTCAAGCTTCCCGTAATTGAGGTAGCGCGGTAAAAGGAAGTAAATCACGTACAGGATGTTATTTCCATTGATATTAACCTCCGGGGCGAGGTACTCGGTCCCGCGTATGATATGTGTCCTTGAGCCCCCTTCAAACCGCATGGGGCGCAGCTTTGCCACAACACCGCTTTTGCTTCCATTGGAGGGCGATATGGCTATGAAGATATTTTCGGGCCTTATATGGCTGAAGCAGGAATGGGTTCTTACAATATCTTTAACAAGCAGTGTCATCCTGCCCGTAAAATCAAATCCGTTTGAGCTATTTTTGTCTGGACCGTTTTGCAGCATTTTTCAGTGCCTCAATGCCGGGCAATTTTTCACCTGCAAGAAAATCGATGCAAGCGCCGCCGCCCGTACTTACATGGGAGAATTTGCTTGAGACCCCGAGCTGTTCTGCGGCAGCGGCTATATGTCCGCCTCCAAGTACGGAAAACACTGCCTCAGTTCCTGCCTTGATGAGCTCGTGTGTCCCGAGCGCGAAAGCATCTTTCTCGAACACTCCTGCGGGACCGTTCATCACCACGGTCTTTGCATTGCTTATCTCCCTGGAGAATTTAACCATCGTTTCAATCCCGACATCATGGATCGGCAGTTCTGTATTAAGTTTCTGGGTTTTTTCTTCGATACGCTCATCGTTTTTATTCAATGCCACATCCACAGGCAGTCCGATATTCCCACTGAACCGCCCCAGCAGCTCTCTGGCTGCATCTATCTGGTCGGTATATCCCTGTTTTTCAATGAAATTCATGTTTGTGTTCCCTATCTTTATGCCAGCGGCGGCAAGAAAGACATTCGCCACTACGCCTGTGACCAGCACTCTGTCTGCATACCCTCTCTCAAGTACGTTTTTAGTGACTTTGATCGAATCATCGACCTTTGTTCCGCCAAGCACATATATGCATGGGCGGTCGGTGCACGATAATCCTTTTGAGAGAGAATCTATCTCTTTTTCCATGATCCTTCCAGCTATACTCGGCAGCACTTCAGTGAACCCGGTCACTGAGAGGTGGGACCTGTGTGAGACCGAGAAGGCATCGTTCATAAAAACATTGCACAGGGGCGCAAGGCGCTTTACCATATGGGTCCTTGTATGCTCTTTCGGCGCGCGCTCAAGCGATTCTTCAGAATAGAAGCGGGTATTCTCAAGAAGGATAATGTCACCGGGCTGCATCCTCTTAATGGAATCAACCGCATGCGAACCGAATATATCATCCACGTAATCTATTCTGCGGCGCAATAGTTTTGACAAAAGTTTAGAATGCGGCTCCATGGTTGTAAAGTCGCTTTTTCCGGGGCGGCTCTGGTGGGACAGGATCACGACTTTTGACTCATCGAGCTCTTTTAAGGTTACAAGGTGGCTCCGAAAGCGCGAATCGTCAAGTATTATCCCGTCGGGATCCATCGGCGAATTCAAATCAAGCCTGCACAGAACGGTCTTTCCCCGGAGGTCCATGTCATCGATAGTTAAATAATCCCGCTTCATACAGAATTATTCTAATTCTAAGAAGATAGCTATAAACATAGCGATAATAACGGGAACTTTCAAAAATTCAAGGTGAAAAATATAAGCTTCCGGTAGTCGGCGACTTTGCTGAGGATCAGGTAGAATAATCCAAAGGCCAGGCATCCATATCAGACGGCACTTTTCAGGGATCATGGGCTAAGTCCCAATGCATATTCCTCAGCAGTTGATCTCTATGCCGTACACTTTTTCTGGATTTTCCTTGTGAATCTTCCAGAATACTTCTTCGCCCCATTCAGGGATGAGCTGTTTTGTCCTTTTCGGGACTGTTTTTGGTCCGAGCACAGAGCCAGGTCGCTTCAGGTCATCGATGTAATCCGTCTCCATCATGAACCGCGTGCCTTCGCCAAGAGCCTTTTTGATCGCATCTTCCCCTGCCAGTACGCTCGGGAAAATGCCCGTCCTCTCGCAAATTTTCACCATGGGAGGCGCGAAATGCTTGACCACATTCTCCGGCGCCAGACCAGCATCTTTTGCGATTCCGGCAATCTCTTCAAGCCCCTCTTCGGTAGCGCTTTCGGTATGCAGTTGCACAGCACAGCCCGCATCTTTTGCAAGCTCAAAGCTCCGGCGCATGATGTTGTTGGAGGCATCCCAGATTTCCTTATCTACAGGATAATGGGGGCGCCCGGATTTCAATCCGATAGCGGATCCTTTTTCTATGTATTCTCGCGCTACCTCAAGCCCGCCTTCCATTACCTCCACGGCGCGCGCAAGCCCGAAGCTCTCAGAAAGCCTATTGATCTCGGCAGGGTGCACTCCCAGCACCACGAACACGCCCACTTTCTCCTCACGGGCGCGGCGCGCGATGGCGAGGACTTTATCGAATACCTGCCTGTAGTCGTCAGGCGCGCCTATCTCGACGCCGAGAGACCAGGGCGGGAGTGAGACGAGAACGAGGTGCGTGCCCCCGGCGCGCGCGAACTCGCGGACGGCATCGAGGCATCTGCCTGAGGGGTTGAGGTGCATGTGGTTGTCGAGGATGGGGAGGTCAGGCAAAAATTCACCTCACAGAACCATCCATGCTGCCTTCCCCACGCACGCCTCAAGCTCGCCGCGCTCGATGCAGGGCGCGAGTTTTTGCAGGAATTCGTCAGTTTTGGTGTTATCGGACATTTGTTATATCCTCAGCCATTATTTTTCCACTTACTTATACAGGTGTTCGGGCGCACCATCGGTCAAAATTAACCTTTAGCTTCTCAAAAGTTCCAGTTCTCTCTCCTGATCCACGGTTATTTTTTATCAAGTATTCTCATGTACTAATGTGAGTTTTTAATGTGGCTTCTCAGCCTCTTTTCGTCCATCATGACCCCGCACCTCGGACAGGGCTGGAAGCCGTGCGCCTCTTTCAGATGCATGTCCATCATGACAGGCGATTCAAAAATCCCGCAGACTTCACATTCAATATAAAAATGTTTGGATTTTATATGCTCTATAAATTTATTGCTCTCTATAAAATCTCTGCATCTAGGACATACCCTTTTACTATGAGCATCAAGGAGATGTGCCTCCAGCCCTTGGTTTAAGAAGAAACCGCTGCATACCGGGCAAGGCGCCATGTTATGAATGCGCATGTGGTCGTTTAAGCCGTGGGGCTTCACAGGCTGCCTGCACACATCGCATATCGCATAGGAATGAGCCTCCTCTAAGTGAGAGGATATACCATCCAGATTTATCAACAATCCGCATTCGTAGCATAATTTTTTCCCATGATCTCTGGTGATATGCTCCTCTAAATTTTCAAAATATCCCATGCAGACAGGGCATTTTCCCATTCCGTGGGATTCTGCCATATGCTTCTCCAGTTTATTCCCGGAACATAAAATCCTGCAAACCCCGCACTCGATGTAATTATGCTTCGATAAAAGATGTTTTCCGAACTCAAGAAAAGAAACCGCCTCACTGCATTCGGCGCATTTAAATGTTTGATCGGTGTAATTTTTCTCTGAGTCTTTATGATAACGGCAGATGTGTTCATCGAGCCTGTAAAGATTGAATATAAGATCGCAGTGCGGACACCTTATATAGCCGTGGGAATTTACCATGTGCTCATCAAGGCTCAGGTATGGAACAGGTTCACCGCATTCGAAACAATTCACGCTGTCCATGAGAGTACAATTCGGCATCAGTTTCTCTATGTCGGAACGGATATAAAGCAAATGCTATACACAGAGATATTTCAAACTTCTTAAAAAACCATTAATTTGTAAAAAAGAAGCAGGGCTTACAGCAGCCCCAATCCATCCAGTTCCTCAACTATTTTCTCAACCGCAGCCTCTGCATCCTCAGGCTTCTTCCCCCCCGTGACCACAAGCTTCCCTGAGCCGAAAAGCAGCATGACCACCTTTGGCTGGGATAACCTGTACACAAGACCGGGGAACTGCTCAGGCTCATACTCGATGTTCTCAAGCCCAAGACCTATTGCGATAGCGTTCAGGTTCAGCACGGTACCGAGATCGGCAGAAGCCACGATGTTCTGTATCGTTATCTCAGGCTTCTTCGGGATATCTATCCCTGTCGCTTTTAATTTCTCAAAGACCTTGGTAAGACCGCTGCTCACGTCCTCGATGCTCTTCGCACCCGTGCAAACGATCTTGCCGCTTCCGAAAATGAGCGCTGCCGTTTTTGGCGATGTTGTCCTGTACACTACCCCCGGGAATCTTTCCTTGTTATAATCCGCACCCTCAAGTATGCTTATAACCTCGTTGAGATCAAGCTTGGTTCCTATCCCTGTGGACGCGACCACATTTTCTATTTTTATTGATTTCTTAGCTTCGTCAGCCTTCGTCATAGTCATCACCGTTTATATAGGGTATTTAAAGCTTTAAATACATTGGGGTAAAAATTCTGATTGTACCTGGGATATCTTTAATTACAATGAAATAGTTTAAAGCTTCTCAAGCGGCGGGAGGAGATCCCGCAGGGATGTGGCTCAACAGAGCTGAACCGTAAAACTTTAGGTGAATACAATGAAATCGATGTACGCATACATAAGAGACGCCTGGAAAAAACCCGCAGAATCGTACGTGGACGAACTCATGTGGAACAGGCTTCAGGACTGGAGAAGGGAGCCGTCAGTTGTAAGGGTCGAACACCCGACAAGACTTGACCGCGCCAGGGCGATGGGCTATAAGGCAAAGCAGGGGATCGTGGTTGCGCGGGTCAAAGTAAGGCGCGGGGCGCGTCGCAAATCGCGGTTTCAGCGCGGCAGGAGGACAAAGCACATGGGCGTGAACAAGATAACGCCGGGGAAGAGCATCCAGAGCATAGCAGAAGAGCGCGCAGCGCGCAGATACCCAAATATGCAGGTGCTGAACAGCTACTGGGTCGGGCAGGACGGCAAACACAAGTGGTACGAGACAATACTCGTAGATACCAGTCATCCGGTGATCAAGAGCGATAAGAATCTCAGGTGGATAACCAATCCCAATCAGAAAGGGCGCGTCTTCAGAGGCAAGACGAGCGCGGGCAGGAAGGGCAGAGGCCAGAGACACAAAGGCTTTGGGACAGAGAAGACAAGGCCGAGCCTGCGTGCGCATAACAATACTGGCAAGTGATGGGAGATATACACCATATCAGATTTCGGGCGATAGCTCAGGCGACTGAAGACATGGACAGGGTAAAAGCTGCCCTGTCGCTTTTCATTTTTGACAATGAGATAGAAACAGTAACGACCGAAGGTCATCACGGTAACCCGATCACCATCCTTCAGGCGCAGCTTAAGGGCAGGAATTGCGATAGGTTTATAGACCTGATAAGATCAAAGCTCTCCGGGGCCGAGCTTGAAAAACTGAAGAAAGAGCTTGAAGAAAGGATCGATGACGATTGTTACCTCCATATCAGGTTCGATAAGCAGGCTGCCTGTAAAGGCACAGTACAGCTTGCGACGACGGCGGACGCGATCGCGGCAGAGATAAAGATAAAGGCATATCCGGCTAAGCGCGAGAAGGCTTTAGAGGTTGCAAAAGGTATTTTTCTATAGAACATGCAATCTGCCGACATCGATGCCGACCGATCTAAGCTGTTCTTCGGGGGACACTGCAGGACTGTATGGAAGGATCTTCCCTTTCATTGCCTGATTATTGTTGAGCCGTTCTATATTTTCACTGGCAGTCCTTCTCCATATCTCCAGCCAGCCGCCGGGTGGCATGGTGGTCAGTTCAGCGCTTTCCAGTCCAAGGTGCTCTGCCCACAGGGCACGCCGCATCTTTTCTACATTTCCTGTTTCAGGCTGGCATGAGATGCCGTCAAGCAGGACCGCATTTATCTCTATGTTGCGGCCCGGTTTTTTGCGCATTATCACGTCGGCGAATGCCTCAAGCGATATCCCGTCAAGATTAGCAGTACCTACAGTGCCCCACCTGTCATCCATGACTGCAGTCTTGCTGTGCATATAGCACGGTTTTATCTTGGTTTTCCCGTCACTGTGTTCAGTTTTCCAGAGCGAGAAGACGCCAACCCTTGGATGGGTTAGGTCGATCAGTCCGAGAAGATAGTTTTGCAGCGTTTTATAAGACACGATGTCCGTATTCTCATTGACCAGCATAATGATCTGGATATCCGGCTTCGTGCAAAGGGCCTGCCTGAGCGCATCGCAGATGGTCTGGCTGGTGAAATACTGGTTCTCTATGTAAATGAAATCCTGCTGCTTTTGGAGGAACCGGAGGAGGTAATATATCCTCTCCCTCGAATTCCTCTCTTGAGCGCAGGTTCCACAGCTCGATAAAAAATTCTTCAAAATAGGACTGCTCAAAAGGAGAGCCGATTATGAAAGCCAGAGCTTTGGAATCTATCCGGCTGTCGATTACAAGCACTTTGGCGTGCAGCGTCTGGTTTCCCAGAGTAAAAGGGCGTATGCTGACATCATTGTTGCCGGCGTTCATGAAGAAGTCCCGTACCTCATCAACTGTATCCGGGATGATAGTGTTCTCATTCAGGAGAATACGCACTTTAACGCCGCGCCTGCTGGCCTCAAGAAGGGTTCGTGCAAATACGTCTCCGGGACTGTCTGCTGTGCGCTTTTAACAGCTTCCACCATGCTGCCGAAGGCTTCCATCCCATATATTAATACCTCTGTGTCGCTATTCTCTGATAACCTTGAGGGAGCAAATCCGCCCAGCGAGGCAGTCCAGCCTTCAGCACTTATCCTGGGCACAATGATATCCGGAATATGGAGAGTGATATCCTTGCTACTGTCAGATTTACTGGCCCTGGCTATTTCTCTGATACCCGTACGGTCTAAGACTACAACCGTAACCTCAGGACTCAGACCTAATAATTCCATGAGCCTGCCGGGTGGATGCTGGAGGCTGTATTTTCCGTTATTATCGGCAACTGTATGACCAAGTGATCGCTGATACAGGCCCCGGATATAGTTTCCCTGTACTGCTAGAACCAGCTCAGGGATTGGCATGCCTCTTTCGTCTATAACCCTGCCAATAATGCTTCTGCCCCCCATGCATATTTATTTGTTTTGACGGGTCATAGTTCTATCCCACAGTTCCGAAATACTTCTATAATCAAAACCTTTATCCTTCTTAGATACATCAAAGGATTCCACTCCATCGGAATGCCTGGGTGGGGTAGCTGGTCCATCCTATGGGACTGTGGATCCTATGACTCGGGTTCGAATCCCGACCCGGGCCCCATACTTTTAGTACAGGTCTTGATTCCCGTTACGGGACGCATTTCACACTTTCTTGGTAATTGATGCTTTATGCGTGTGCATCATGGAGGAGATATATATGGTCGTGTCGCTGTATGATGATGGCGCAGCCCTGGATCGGGCTAGACGAAAGATTCAGAAAATGGATATATCACAGGCAAACAAAAAGTTGCTTTTAGATTTTGGTGAGGACTGTCTGGCTGGAAAGTCCCAAAATTATCGAAATCAAGGACTGTATCGTTACTACATAAGTCATCCCGTTTGACAGTACAATTAGGGAAAGATTGGACCTGGTTCGATGAAGGGGATACGATTTTTCTCAGGTTATCTCTGCAATATTTTTGATGAGGTCTCAACTGGATTGAGCTTATCTTACACCAGGCAGTACATGCTGTCGATTATGATCCTTGAATATTATGAGCCCGCTGACCGGTATCAGCTCATTTAAGTGATTCGGTGAACTCGTCCACGGGTATCGCCCTGTATGTCGTTGTTCTGACGCTGCCGCGTGATAAAAGTTCAACTACTGTCCTGGTTATCGCGGTTTCATCCTCCGCTTCCACGATACTCACAAAGTCAAAATCCCCCAGGACGGCGTACTGGTCTAGCACATTTACACCCATGTCTTTACATTCGGTATTTACTTCCTTCACTCTGCCAGGGTTTTTCCTGAGAGTTCTGGCACCTTCATCTGTCAGTTTAGAGATTATGATATACCTTGCCATAATTTATACCTACAATTCCCATATTTTACTGATCTTTATTGTATATTAACCTCTCCCGAGCCCCGGCTTGCAACTCTCTGATCGACAGGTAAAGTCGAGTAACCCGTTGCTGGCTGTCCCGTATGATTAAAAATAAAGCGGAGCGGAGGTCGGAAAATAAAAAAGTTTGAAAGTATGTTTTATGCCTACTTCTTATTATCCTTGGAGGCTCCCTTTGAAGCTTCCTTTGGAGCTTCTTTCGGAGCTTCTTTTGGCGCCTCTTTTGGAGCTTCTTTCTTTGATTCAGGCGGTTTAGACGGTATAGTCTGCGTCCTGAACAGGTCACTTATTGTTTCCTTTGGGGTGCCCGGAGCAGGTGATTTGATATCAGTGCTCAGTCCCATCAGATGTGCTGTTAATACAACAATATCATCGACTCTCATATCAAGTTTGAGTTCATCCCTGCCGTCAAGGAGGTTGCGTCTGCAGAATGGGCAGGCGCTGATTAACACGTCGGCGCCTGTTGCCTTGGCATCGTTCACACGATCTTTGGCAACATTCAGAGCAAGGTCTGGAAGACCAGCTTTCACACCTCCGCCTGCACCACAGCATCGCTGTTCGTTTCGTTTTCTTTCCATTTCCACAAGCTTTTATTATCACAGGACAATATTGATTTGAGAAATAAAGAGTGGAATATGATCCTTGTCACTGGCGGAACAGGATTTGTGGGAAGCCATCTGATGAAAAGACTGGCTTCGGAAAAAATTCAAACACGATGCCTTGCTCGAAAAACCTCTGCTATTGAAAAATTGAAAGAACTTGGAATAGAAGTAGCGTATGGCGATGTACTTGATAAAGAGTCCCTGGAAAAAGCGGTGGAAGACGTGGAAACTGTGATACATCTTGTGGGCATTATCGTTGAGAAAAAAGACGCAACCTTCGAGATAATCCATACCCAGGGAACAAAAAACCTATTGGAGGTATGCAATGCGGCAGGTGTTCAACGTTTTATCTACATCAGCGCCCTGGGCGCGCGGGAAAATGCCAGAAGCAGGTACCATAAAACAAAGTGGGAAGCAGAGAGAGCAGTGATAAACAGCGGAATGGAATACGTCATCTTCAGGCCATCGATAATGATTGGCGAGGGGGGTGAATTTATTACAATGCTCTCGAAAATCGTACGCTGGGCGCCAATAATTCCAATAATAGACGGGGAAAGCAAGGTCCAGCCTATTTATGTTGAAAATACCGTTGACTGCATAATAAAATCACTTACCGATCCGAAAACAACCAACCGGATATTTGAGATTGCTGGACCTGACAAGATAACATATAAAGAACTTTTTCTTACATTAATGGAAGTTCTTGAAATCGACAACCCGACTTTTCAAATACCAATCACCTTCATGTGGCCTGCGGCATGTATTCTTGAAGGAGTAATGGAAAAACCACCTATAACAACCCAGCAGTTGATCATGCTGCAGGAAGATAACATCTGCGATATAAGGGAAATGCAGGAAGTTTTTAACCTTAAACTCGTGCATCTCAAGGAAGCTTTAAAATCATTTTTATCGCCAAAAGGTGAGAAAATCCATGAGTGAGATCGAACTTTCCGATAAAGATCTGAAAGGATACATTGCAGCACGGAGCTTTACCAGAGCAATTGGTGATGAGATAGTGAGCAATATCAAAGTTGACATGACGGAAAAGGAAGTAGAGGATGTCGCATCTCGCATTTTCAATAAAAATGGTGTGAAGCAGCACTGGCATATGCGTATTCTGATAGAGAACGATATTGTCTTGATAGACATCGCTCCTGTGTACAACGACTATCCGGCAGATTATACAATAAACCATGTAATGGGTAGCAATCCTGACCTGGAG
>JGI24730J26740_1001092_pt1 | contig 14852 bp, 10 predicted proteins | sample EPASupsiteSAE347_FD_26740 | JGI IMG/M metagenome (IMG submission 26740)
GGAGCGTGTTCCGGTATCTATCACTAAATCCTTTAAACCCATCCCAACAAGTTTGTCTGTCAGATTCGCAACTTCTTCGATCCCCTGCCCCTTCACAGCCAAAGGACATGCAAATTCTTTCGCAAGATTGCCGAACACCTCGTAATCATCCGCAGTTGCTGCATAAATAAGAGGCTTCCTGTCCTTCGCAATCTCCAGGGCTTCCTTCATTATGCCGGAATCGGAGGATATCAGGATAATGCTATATGGCTCGCCGGCGGCCTTTTTCACCATATTGAGAAATTTTTCTTTATTTCCGGTTTCTTTCAAAGCAACAAGCTCCGGCCTCATTATTAGACCGACCCTCTCATATTGAAATTGTCCGAGCTTTAAAAACCTTTTATCTATTTCATCATTATCCATGCTGTCAGTAATAAGGAGGGCAATGCCCGGCTTATTAAAAAATGTCTTTTCGTGCCTGAACATAACCGTTTCGCCGCCTATTTTTACCCCGTAGTCTCCGGTTCCGATAAGTACCTGCCTGATGGGAGGGGCGCTCGCATCAGAGAGTTGCCCCCTCGCCTCATCAGACACATGAGGGCACGCATCGAGTTCAGCCTTGGCGGCCGCAAGCGCCATAGCAAAAGCAAGGCAAGTGGGGAACTTGCAATCACCACAATTCGTCTTTGGAAGAAGCTTAAATATCTGTATTCCGGAAAGCGCCATTTTTTCTCCTTTCTATAATTCAGCGAATAGTTTGATTCAGAGGTTACGAAACTTCGAGGTTACGAAGTTACGCAACCTCGCAACTTCTAAACTTCGCAACTTCGGCCTTTACTGTTCACTATTCGGTTTTCACCTTTAACCTTTCACATTTTACCTTTAACCTTTCACGTTTCACTGTTTCTAAATCAGCGACTCCATCGTCAGGCATGGATGTCCCTTTGCCGTTATGTATTCCAGCACCTCATCTTCGGTAGTCCCAACCGTCTCATCGGCGATCATATCAATGAAGTCGGGTATGCCAATTTCTTCTCCCCTCTTCTGCAATCTTTCTTTGATTTCTTCTTTCAACCGTTTCGGCATCCATACAAGCCTCAAAAGGCCGCCATCGCCTTTTAAAAACTTCCTCTGGGCTATGTTGTATTTGCTGTGTCCCAGGAAACCGGGGCTTTGAGCACCACCGCCTACCGAACCGGCAAGTGTAGTAAATTTCATACCGCATGGGGTCATATCCGTAAAATCCCTGTCCACTGTCATAATACCGTTACACATGGGCATTATAGCAGCAATACACTCGCAACACCCGCATGTCGTCATGGGGTCCACCATAAGACTGTACAGACTTACATTCTGGATCTTCTGTCTTGATGCCTTATTGACATATTCATTGCACCCTTTAAACTGGCCAAGCTTCTCATTGAGGCATTCACCCTTTTGAATAGGCTGGTTCGGCCCTTCAGGGTTTATCTCAAAAGCGGCCCGGCAGTCGAGCCAGTTATAAGCGCCGCAAAGACCGGTACGCTCAGGGCTTATGACGCACACATGATCGGGGGCAAAAGACTGGCATAAAATACATGAGTAAAAAGTATCGATGCTTTCATCCGTCATGCCTTCAACCCTTGCATCCCTGTGATTATATGACGCCCTTGCCTGTTCGAGTATCTCTTTTACCTTTTCTTCTTCCGTATAAATCTTTATCTGAACTTTATCGAAAATAGCTCCGAAATCCTGATGATATTTTGCGTGGATTATCTTCCCTATGTGCTCCAGCTTAAACCCCTTTTCAACTGCCTGTTTCGAGATCCTTATCCATGCAATATCCCTCTGACCGATATGCATTATACCTTGCGCCTGATTGATCAAATGGTGGTTCTGGCGCTCAAGGATAGGTTCAAAGTCTTCCTGGAAGCTTCGTCCGGCTACTTCCGCAAGCATTGCGAAGTGCAGTCTTGTCCCGGGCTTAACATCGGCCACATCAGGACCGATCACTTCGACTTTTCCGTCCTCCACTTCTTCCATCCTTCTTGTCGTAGTCCATTCAACGGCAAAGGTCCTGCCGCCGCCCATCTCAAGATAAATATCTTCGCCCCGTACCCTTTCGCCCTCAAAAGCCGGTCCATAAGAAACAGGAACAGGAACTTTAGCAACCTGGACCTTGAGGCCCCTCACTTCCACGGCCTTCTGCACTATCTGGTCATGGGGAATGTTGGAAACCACATGTTCATAGGTACATATACCTGTCGGCAAAACCTGCGGGATCGGCGTATCCGCTATGGTGGGAAAACCCCAGTTTATTGCACCCGCGGCATTTGCATACCATTCATCGGTTACATCCCCGAGTGCAAGAACAAAGGCATATGTCCTGTCTTTGTTGTATATAAGATTTCTCCTGAAATCTCCCGGTTTAACTCCCCCGAAAGCCATAGCGACACGACATGCAAACCCTATGGCAAAAACAGCAGCGGATATATCAGGGCCGAATGAAACAAGCCGTGTAGGCCATCCTATCTGAACATCTGCTTCGATAAGCTGCTCGGAAAACCTTTTCCCCTCATGTTCAGCGCACATGAACACATAAAGGTTCTTTTCCTGCAATTCAAGGGCAATCCGGGCAGCAGTCTGCGGATCAGGGGCAGCGCCGACAATAGCTGCAAAGCCCGGCGCAGTTCCATCTACAAATTCTACGCCTCTTTTTCGAAAGATTACATCATTTGCTGCGCCAAGCCACAATCCCCCATTATCCGCCGGATTTACCTCTTCACTGTTGGCAAGGTAAAGGTCAGGCTCCTCAAGATATCTTATTGCCTCGGTTATTTCTTCTGCAAAAAAGGTTGCCATTCCTGCATCGAGCGCAGGGGCAAGATAGGGAAGAGAGGTCTTTTCTCTTACAGGAGGAGGAATAAGCCTTTTACAAACATCGAGGGCCTTCCTCATATCTCCGACTTTTGAGATGCCTATACCTGTCATGGCATATGTAATAGGCAGGTAGTAGGCAGTGTTAGGGAAACCGATCTCCTGGTCCGGTCCGAACCTTTCCATGGCTTCTTTGTATTTTTCTTCGGCCTTATTGTAAATTTTATGTGCTCCTCTTATTGCCGCCGACGCTATAATCTTAGACATATTGCCCCCTTGTTGAAACCAGAAGTTGAGAAAATGCGAAGTTGAGAAGTTGCGTAACTTCGTAATCTCGTATCTTCATAACTTCGGCTCTTCCTATCTTCGTATCGTCGCAGTTATGCAAGCGCTCTTCTCATGGCCATATCGAACAATACCCTCTCCCGTGCCTTATCGAGGCCAAGGGCTTTTCTCTTCTTGTCAATATGGGCTATCATAAGCCGGGCAGCCTTCACCGGATCCGGCTCGTATGCCCACATGCCTTTGAACATTTCTTCATAATCCTCAAAGAGATGCCGCGTCACTTTCTCGCTGCCCAGTGTCGGCCATGTAGTACCAAAGACCGTAAACACGCCGGATGCAACAAAATACTGACCGATGGCAATTGCCTTTTCACTCATCCATTCCGGCGCTGCTCCTGCAGCGGGGAGATCGCTGATGTCATCACCGAGACCGCCCTCCTTCACCATGGCTGTTGCTGCAATAAGGATCCTTGAATTATCAACACAGGAGCCCATATGGAGAACAGGCGGTATTCCCACTGTCTCACATACTTCGGCCAATCCTGCTCCGGCAAATGTCCTTGCAGCCTCAGGCGTTAATAGTCCGGCCTTGCCGCATGCCATCGCAGCACATCCTGTAGTCAATACGATCACATCATTTTTTATGAGCTCTTTGATCATTTCTATGTGACCGGAATCGTGGGGCGTCCTCACATTGTTGCATCCCACAACCCCTGCAACGCCTCTGATCCTGCCATTTATAATATTATCATTCAACGGCCTGTAGCTTGCCCTGAAAAGTCCTCCCAGAAGATAATTGATCGTCTCGTGGCTGAAGCCGACTACGGTATCCTGTGAATAGGAAGGTATACAGACGGCATGTCTCCGGTTCGGGTAATTCTCGATAGCCAATTGAAGAATTTTCTTTGCCGTATCGAGACCATTTTCGGGGTGAAATTCCATGTGCGCAGCGCCTTCTATTCTTGCCCTGTCCGATGTAGAAATCAATCTCGTATGAAAACACTCGGCCACACTCTGCAGTCCCTGCATCTGACACTGGACATCAACAGTCATCAGCTCCACTGCGCCTGTAACCATTGCAAGCTCCTGCTGAAGAAAATTTCCGGCACAGGGTATGCCGTGCCTCATGAGTACCTCGTTGGCGGAACAGCACATGCCGGCAAGATTAACACCCTTTGCGCCCACCTTCTCTGTAAGCCGTTTAATCTCAGGGTCACGGCTCGCAGCAACAAGCAATTCCGGCAGCAAAGGCTCGTGCCCATGAACAATAATGTTTACCTGATCTTCCTTCAACACGCCAAGATTTATACTCCCGAGAACAGGCACAGGCGTTCCGAACATAATATCCTGCAAGTCCGTTGATATCATGGAACCGCCCCAACCATCGGCAAGTGCACACCTTGTTGCCTGAAGAAGGATATGTTCGTAATCCTGATCAACACCCATATGTGTCCTGTGCATGATCTCCACAACTTCCCTGTCTATGCCTCTCGGGGTAACCCCGTATTTCTTCCATATTTCCTGCCTTTTCAAAGGCGCCTTTTTTATATATACAAGTGCACCGCGCTGCTTTCCGAATTCATTAAGGGCTTTCTCGCCCAATTCAACGGCAATATCCTTCATATCCCTTCCCTCGACTTCAATGCCAAAATCAAGGGCAACTTCAAGCAGTTTTATTTCATCTTTAATGACAAAACCCTGTGCCTCACCACGTGCCGTCTTTATAAAAGTTTCTGCAACCTCTCTCGCATGGTCGCCGTGGGACGCCGAACCCGCTGCAACTTTACGGGCAAAATTCCTTGCAACAACGGTTTCTATTGTGGCGCCGCAAACCCCCCTTCTTTCTTTATGCCCATCCTTTTTAGAACGCGGGAGCCTGCAAGGCCCCATGGCGCAAACTTTACAGCAGCTCTCTTCGACGCCTATAGGGCAAGGCTTCATATCATCGGCACGGGAAAATACGGTGCTTATGTTTTCTTTCCGTGCCTTATCGAGCAGTTCAACCGTTGCACCATCTATGCTTCTTATCTTTTCGTCGGGCATAAAACCTCCTGATTTCAAAAGTAAATCCTTATCCCCTATCTTATAAAAGGTAAAAAGTGACACCCACCTTTTTCACCTTACTTTGTTAACTCTCTGATCATGTCCTTGATGAGCGCAATACTATCGGGGTGTCTCATAACCACAATGTCAGCCCCTGCCATAAGCAGGCTCATAGCAGTGATCGCTTCCATCAATATTGATCTTTTTTTCTCATCTCCAAGCTTAGGGTCTTCCTCTCTTGTAAGCCTCGTTTCCCTTGTCTTCCAGACCTCATGAGCAAGGTTACATATGACAGGGTATTGAAGTTTTGCATCCTCCTGGGTGAGCGCCGCCATCCTGTCTCTCTCCATTACGGAATAAGTATATTCAAGGCCATAACCAAGACCGCCCGTCGTAGGGTCAACAACAATCTTTTCATCGGAAACGCCAAGGTTGCCGAGGAGGATGTTCAGCTGTTTTGCAAGGTTGACATCTATAGGGGTTGATGCCATCACAACCTGATTATAGCCGATAGCCATTGCCCCTACCTGTTTGTAATTCTTCTCGGCAACCGGTCCTACTGCAACATTTTTGCCCTCGCACACCTCTGCCACCTTCCGCAACAGTACGGTATCCTTCTCGTCATTCGCCGTACCCCATACAATAAGTGGAACATCTATAGAATCAACAACATTTTTTACAACCCCCACGACTTCTTCCACATCTCTGTCCATACCATTCGGGTCAGCGCTCTTCAGTTGCAGCGTAATGAGTTCTGCTCCATATACATCGATACATTTTTTTGCCCATGCTACAGGATCTTTTATGACATCCCTGAACGGTTCTACAGCCCATTCCTGCCAGTCCTGAGGTTCATAGTCCCAAACTTCAAAGGCAACTTTCGGAGGGTTTGGCATTTCCCCCTCAAAAACATAGAAAGGGTAACAGCTCTCTCCGCCTACCTTAATCGCCTTAGAGCCGGTTCCGATAACCACTTCCTTTATCTTTCCGGTATACTTTATCTTCGGTATTTCAAAAGCCATCATTCCTCCCTTTTCTAAGCGTATAGCGGATAGCGTTTACATAAGGCCTAAGTTGCGAAGATGAGAACTTGCGAAGTTGCGCGTAACTTCGTATCTTCGTAACTTCCTATCTTCGGGTTTATACGCTCAACGCTATACGCTATAAAATCATGCTTCCTGTTTCCGTTTCTCACTTCCATACCACTCTTTGCTGTACCAGTATCTCAAAGCCGTTTTTAAATAGCCGATTTTTTCTTCCCGTGTTCCGAGCTTAGCTCTCCAGTCCTGCATCCCTTCCGGTTTGCCCTCATCATATGTCGCCCCTAATACTTTTATCTTTTTACCTTCAAAATTTTCTTTTTCTTCATATTGGTAATAGCTCATAAAACCCTCCGTGGCTGTTAGCTGTTAGCAAAAACATAAAGAAACATGTTTGAAGCTATCAGCTAAAGGCTAATAGCTGATCTTGCTGCCTTCATCGTATTCAGCATCAGCATTGTTATTGTCATAGGCCCGACTCCACCGGGCACAGGCGTGATTGCTGCAGCCTTATCTTTCAGCGCCTCAAAATCAACATCTCCGCATAGCTTCGCCTTGCCTTCAGGCGTCATGCCAAGCCTGTTTACACCAACGTCTATAACTACAACCCCTTCCTTAACCATATCAGCCGTTATCGCCTTTGGCCGACCCGCTGCCACGATAAGAATATCAGCCCTTTTTGTATGGAATGCAAGGTCTCTTGTTCCGGTATGGCACATGGTAACCGTTGCATTTGCCCCTTTCGCCTTCTGTGCAAGCATCATGGAAACAGGTTTACCGACAATATTGCTCCTTCCCACAACAACAACCTCTGCCCCATCTATCTGAACATCGCTCCTTATGAGGAGTTGCTGAATCCCATATGGCGTACATGGATAAAATCGTGCTTCGCCGATCATCAATCTACCCATATTAACCGGGTGAAAACCATCCACATCCTTATCCGGGTCTATCGCATAAAGCACCTTTGTTTCGTTAATCTGCCCGGGGAGCGGCAATTGAACCAGTATACCATGTATTTCAGGGTCTTTGTTGTACTTGCCGATCATCTCAAGAAGCGCTGTTTCTGAGACATCCTCCGGCATATCTTCCTGAACGGAATAAAAACCAAGTTCTTTGGCCGTCTTCTGCTTTGCCGTCACATAACTTATTGATGCAGGATTTTTACCTACAATAATGGTTACAAGGCCGGGTTCAATTCCATGCTGTGCCTTTAGATCAATTATTTCTTTCCTGATCTCCTCTCTTATCTGCGAAGCTATTTCCGTACCGCTGATTATTCTGGCTGACATACAATAAACCCCCTTGATTAAATGCCGAAGCTTAGAAGCTGCGGATGCGGGAAGTTAAAACATTTTTCAGGTTCTCAACTTCTTAACTTCTTGTCTTCTGCATCAGTATTCAGTGTTCTTTCAAACACTCCATATGCATCGTTGAGCGCTGCTGATTCCTTGCCAAGCGAGAATATGGTTTTTCCCTCAATATCGTCCGCTGCAAGTATTTCATCGTTTCTTATTAAACCATCAATTTTTACATCGTTCTGTGATGCAATATTTATAAGGCTTTCTTCTTTCCTTTCGTGTAACCTGTTTATAACAATATGGGTATTTTTAATATTAAGGTTCAATTCCCTGATGAGGTTAAGTATCCTTTTTGCCGTTAAAATACCACGCGGCGTTGCATCGGAAATTACATAAAGGTGATCTATGTCCTGGGTAACCAGCCTGCTGATATGCTCCATGCCTGCCTCATTATCCACCACCACATCGGCATAATTATCTTTCAATGTATCGATGGATTTTTTTGCAAGGCTGTTGGCTGCACAATAGCATCCCGGCCCTTCCGGCCTCCCCATTACGAGAAGGTCAAACCCCTTTCCTTCAATAACCGCCTCGTTCACTTTATATTCAAACCACACATCCTTCGTCATCCCTGCAGGCACATCCTTTTTCATAAGCTCACGGGCTTCGCCGATCGTTATTTTCACAGCAACACCGAGTAATTCGTTCAGATTTGAGTTCGGGTCGGCATCAACGGCCAGGACAGGACCGTCCCTTAATTCCTCAACAATATATCTGACAAGCATTCCGGCAAAGGTGGTTTTACCAACACCACCCTTCCCTGCAATCGCTATAACCTTTGGCATGTATCTTCCCCTATCAGCGTTTAGCGCATAGTGTAGGGCGTTTAGTTTTAAATCTTTTACGCCGTATGCCCCTCACTCTACGTTATTAATTCTATTGTTTTCCGTCTTTCAGCCGTTTCATAGCTCCCGGAAAAGCCTTCTCATCAGTGTGCGGCAGGAACATGGCTGCAATAAATTCATCCATAAATTTATTCATATTTGACAATTCAAGATTTGTCATCATCTTTGCAATCCTTTCTGCTTCATCTAAAAATTTCTTCGAAAAGGAGAGCAATCTTGCACCAAGGAGCGAACCGTTCCCCACAAATATAAATCGCTTAAGAGGTAATTCAGGCAAAAGTCCGATAGTCTGTGCCTTTTCAATGTCAATGTAGTGCCCAAAACCACCCGCAATAATTACCATCTCAACATCACTGAACGAAAGGCCTGCATTTTCGAGAAGCACCCTGCATCCGGCATATATGGCAGCCTTTGTGCGGATCAGGTTATCAAGATCAACTTCAGTTATAACAATATCCCTGTTTATCCGGGTTTCAGGGGCATAGCAAAGAACATATTCATAACCGCTCTCTCCCGCCCTGAGCCTTCCCGTTTGTAAATTCCTTTTAAACTTACCATTCCGGTCAATTAAACCGACCCCTATCAGTTCCGCAACAATGTCAATCAGGCCGGAACCGCATATCCCCAGAGGTTTTGCCCTTCCTATGGTCAGTATCATCGGTTCAAAGGTTACCGGATTGATCTTTACCTGTTCAATAGCGCCTTTGCCTGCCCTGATCCCGAATTTAATACCACCCCCCTCAAAGGCAGGGCCCGCAGAACAGGAAGCACACATGAGCCAATCATTATTGCCGAGGACTATTTCACCGTTCGTGCCTATATCCATAAATAAAGTAATTTTATCTCTCTGGAAAATACCTGAGCCAAGCAACCCGGCAACAATATCCCCTCCCACGTACGAAGCAACGCAGGGAAATACATAGACATGTACATGATCATTCAAATCAACACCAAGATTCACAGCCCTTACAGGCGGTACAAATGAAACAGCCGGCGTATACGGCGAAAGCATGATGTATTTCGGATCGATACCGAGGACAAGATGAGTCATGGTAGTATTCCCGGCAAATACAAGGTGCGATATATGCCCAATGTCGATCCTGCTTATTTCAAGGAGTTCTTTTATAACCTTATTAATCGTGTTGATAACAACTTCTTTGAGTCTCTTTAATCCTCCTTTTTTACGGGAATACATTATTCTTGAAATGACATCTTCTCCGTAACTGATCTGGGCATTATAATCCGAGGATTCGGCAAGCGTACAAACATCCCGACCATTACCTGTGTGCTCCATCAGCTTATATACGGAACAGTTTGCAAGATCAAGTATTTGACCGCAGACCGTAGTCGTACCGATATCAATAACAATGGAAAAATTCTTTTCCTCCGTATTGGCAGGCTCTATGTTGATCAGTTTGAGGCCTTTTCCCGTAAAAACAATAGTAGCGGTAACCTTCCATCGGGAATCCCTTAAAATTCTGCTCAACTTTGCAAGAACCTTAAAATCCACCGATATGTTGTCGATGCCATACCTTTTTTTGATCTCTCTCATGAGCCTGTCAAGATCCGATATGTTGTCCTGCAGAGAAGGCTCGGGGAGCTCAAGATACCGTTTAAATACAGCGGGGTCAACCTCCCATCCTTTCACGAGCCGGCTTACATCGGCAGCAGAAAGAATATGCGGCGCCTCTCTTTTTCTTTTTAAGGCAGAACGGTCAATTTGGGATTCAAGCGGTATCTCAACGGTGACATCACCACGCGGAATGGTCATACAGGCTGACCTTACTCCCGTATCATATTCCCATTGGGGTATCTTAGTATTAACGGGTGAGTAAACATCCCCATTCAGGACCTTTACCCTGCATTTGCCGCAAGCTCCGTTGCCTCCGCAGGATGCGTTGATATGGATGCCATATTTCATTGCCGTTTCGAGGAGATTTTCGCCCTCTTCAGCTACGAAAATTCTATCCATAGGAAGAAATGTGATTCTATGTTGTACCATAAAAATCTTAGTCATATATTATTATCAGATTATCCCTGTTTTTCAACTGAATTAACATATTTGAAATTTATGTTTGGATAAAGCCAAGCCACCGTTCATAATAATAAACATATGCATAGTAAAATTATCATAACAAAATAAATCTATATTATCATTGACAAACGAGGCCGCTTCAGATATATTTGTTCACTATACTGAATTATGTACAACGCACCGGTACTCAAGAAAGCAGTGGAAGTTTTAAAGTTTATCGTAAAAGACGGTAATCCTCTTGGCGTCACAGAAATATCAAAACAACTGTCCATAAGTAAAAGTACTGTATTCGGAATACTCAAAGCCTTTGAGGAAGAAAAATTCATTGTCAAGGACAAGGCCACAAAAAAATATGTTATCGGGCAGGAATTATTTGAACTATCAAAAAACGTCTTCAAGGGCGGGGAGCTCACGACAATTGCGAGACCATTCCTGGAGAAGCTTGTCGGGCTCGTGGACGAAACGGTACTTCTCTGTGCCAGAGAAGACAATGTGGTAAAAGTCCTCGATGCCATAGAGACAAAAAAAACTTTTAAAATTTCCTGTCCTGTTGGCGCTTCATTCCCTATAACAGCATCAGTGCTATGCAAAGCCTTTCTTTCGCCGATGAATAACGAAACAATAAAAAATTTCCTCAAAGAGAGAGGATTACCGAAATATACCGAAAAAAGTATTACCGATATAGACCTTTTTCTGGAAGAAGTGGAAAAAACGAGAACCTTGGGATACAGCCTCGACCTCGAAGAATATTTGACGGGAATCAGGGCTGTGGCAACCCTTGTCTGCACAGATGATGTCCCTGCAGGGGCTGTTTGCACAGTAGGTTTTTCCCGCTCTATGAGCGACGACAAGTTGCCGTATGTGATCAGGCATTTAAAAAATGCGGCGCAACAGATAAGCGAAAGGCTTTCGCAATTTAACCTGAAACAATAAGCCCAAATACTAAATAGTGCTCGTTCGAAAACTACCCTTTTTGAACTCATACTATTAGCTGTTAGTGTTTAACTATTGGCAAAATCTCTTAAATACAATGTGTTGCCTAACTGCTAACGGCTAGCCGCTAAAAGCTTCATCCGGAAAAACGTTGTTTCCGGATGGACACCAGTTAGAACAACCCTTTAACTTTTCTGGTGTTTACATCAATATCTATCTTTCTGAACGCAGGATCAGAGCTTGTTCCGGGCATTAAGCTTATAGCGCCTGCAACAGGACATAAAAATTTCGCCCCTGAATACACAAGAACATCTCTGACCGGCAAAATCCATTCTTTTGGAACGCCTTTCATCTCCGGGTCATGTGATAGGCTCAAGTGGGTTTTTACCATCATGGTATAATAGTCTCTCTTCTCCGGGTCAGCCTCAATCCTTTTTGCCTTCGCCTCTGCCTCGGGGATCCATAAAACACCATCAGCTCCATAAACACTTTTTGCAATCACTTCAACCCGTTGTCTTAAAGGCATTTCAATCGGATAAAGAAATCTGAAATCGACATGTTCTTCGCAGGCATCAATAACCGCATCTGCAAGCTCAAGTGCCCCCTCACCTCCCTTAAGCCAGTGCTCAGAAAAAGCAACTCGAGCCCCCTCTTTTTCAGCATACTTACGAACGAGGGCAATTTCATCTTTTGTATCGGTAGAAAAACTATTAATACAGACGACGGGCTTTATTCCCGACATTTTTACCGTACGAATGTGATGGATAAGATTCGGTAAACCCTTTTCCAGCAACAAAAGGTTTTCTTTCCTGTATTCATCGGCAAGCGGCAAACCAGGCGCAACCCTTGGGCCGCCTCCATGCATCTTTAACGCCCTGATGGTGGCAGTTATTACCGTCACTTTAGGCTTCAAACCACTGATCCTGCATTTAACGTTCCAAAACTTCTCAAAACCGATATCAGCAGCAAATCCACTTTCTGTTACATGATAATCAAGCATTTTAAGGCCAATACGGTCTGCTATAATGGAAGATTGGCCGATTGCAATATTCGCAAAGGGCCCTGCATGCACTAAAACCGGTTGACCTTCAACTGTCTGCAGGAGCGTCGGATTTATGCTCTCTCTCATGAAGGCGCACATAGCGCCTGCCACTTCGAGGTCTTCTGCCGTTATTGGTCTTCCGTTCATCGAAAAAGCAACCGTTATTTTTCCGATCCTTTCACGCAGATCTTTAAGGTCCTTTGCAATCGACAATATAGCCATTACCTCCGAACTTACAGCAATATCAAAACGGGATTGCATGGTAAAACCATCCATCCTCCCCCCGATACCAATAATAATATCCCTTAGCGTCTGGGCACAAAAATCCATCACCCATCCCATGGGTACATTCTTTGAATCAATATCAAGACGGCGCAGGCTTCTCTTCTCAAGTTCTTTATCGCTATAATTTCTTTCATGCTGCATCCTTGAGGTAAGGGCAACCATGGCAAGATTATGGGCATTTGTAACGGCTGAAACATCCCCTGTAAGCCCAAGAGAAAACTCAGTTAACGGCATGACCTGCGCGTTGCCTCCTCCGGCAGCACTTCCCTTGACGTTCATTGTGGGCCCGGTCGAGGGTTGCCGTATTGCACCGCCTGCCTTCTTTCCCCTTTTCCCCAGCCCTTCAATAAGCCCCATTGTTGTAGTAGTTTTTCCTTCGCCCAGAGGTGTCGGTGTAATCGCAGTTACATCAATATAATTCCCGTCTGCTTTGTCGCCAAGCCTCTCCAGCACTTTGGCAAAATCTATCCTGCCAACCCTCCCCGATGGTATTACCTCATCTTTTTGCAGACCGATCTCTTCCTGAAGTTGCCATATGGACTTCATCTTTTCCTCGGCAGCTTCGGAAATCTGCCAGTCAGCCATTATCGTTGCATCGTATGGCATGTTATCTCCCTTTCATGTTAATGGTTCTCTGTCAAAATCTTTTCAAATACTGTTTGTAACAAAGCGTGTAAGGATTTGCCATGTCTTTTTTGACAATACCCGCTTGAAAGAATATAAAATTAAAATATCAGAATTCCTATCAAATTCCAAGCTCCAAATCGGCACATAACTCTTAGCTGACGGCAAAAATCTTAACCCGGATTTTTCATCAGGATGAGCGCTTGTGTCGGGATGTCCCCCCGCAAACACACCCTTAAAGGCAGGATTATGGATTAGGGATCAGGGATTATTTTTTTAATCCTTACCTCTTTAATCCTTAATCCCAATCTCAGGAACTCCCTGTCTGAATTGACATAGTTGGCGCATGAATGTTAATGTAATGCAATGTTGTCTTTTCGGAATATATCGATAAAATTCTGTATATACCTGTTAAAAGAGATGTCTTCCATGTTTCTCCTCTCGTTGTGCATCCTCACCTTTGTCCTTGTTTTGGGCCGCATCGGGAAAATGGTGGACCTCGTAATAAACAAAGGTGTTGATTTAAAAGATATAATATTGCTGATCGTTTATTCTTCGCCACCCTACCTTATGTTTACTTTGCCAATGGCCTTTTTGTTGTCTACCATCGTTGTGCTGGGCAGATTCTCCACGGAAAATGAAGTGCTTGCCTTAAAAGCCAGCGGTGTTGATCTGAAATATCTTTTTTATCCTCTTGCGGCGTTCGGCATAGCAATAACCCTCATAGGACTTATAAATTCAACAATTTTACTACCTGCAAGCAGCGAGGAATTTCGAAATACACTCATAAATATAATCAAAAAAGGCATTACCTTTGAAGATAAAGAGGGCATATTCAATGACAGCATACCCGGTATCGTTATATATATTGACAAGGTAGATGCAAAAAACAAATCTCTCACCGGAATTCTTGTATCGGATGACAGGGATAAAAACTTAAAACAAACCATCTCAGCAGATAAAGGCCTGATCAATCTCGACCCCCTTTCATTAGACCTGTTTTTTGTGCTGGAAAACGGTAATTTACACAGATGGGAAAAAACAGATGATGTTTACAGGAGCTTGAACTTTAAAAATTATTCATTCTCGATGAATCTCACAAAAATGCTCCCGAATACTACTTCCTTGAGAAAAAGACCATATGAAATGAACGTGAAAGAACTCAGACAAGCCATGATAACAGCAAATGTAAATGATAGGTACGAATATCTTCTTGAAATTTATAAAAAAATTTCTATTCCTCTTTCAACCCTTGCCTTTGTTTTTCTCACCATACCTCTCGGCATCAGAAGAAAAATAGGAGGCAGCTTTTCCGGTGTTCTATATAGCTTGCTCCTGTTCATCATCTACTACATGCTAATGGCTTTTACCGAAAATGCAGGAAGATCTATGCGTTTCCCTGTGTTGATAACATCGTTTACACCCAATATTGTCATAGCCGGAATCGGTCTCTATCTATTAAGAAATTTGAACAGCGAAGATCACATTACAATATCACAAAGGGTTCGATACATATGGGGCAGCT
>JGI24730J26740_1001119_pt1 | contig 14595 bp, 9 predicted proteins | sample EPASupsiteSAE347_FD_26740 | JGI IMG/M metagenome (IMG submission 26740)
TTTTGCCGTTGACGAAGCGGGAGGCTTCATGGAAGCGAGAGGCGCCTCGGTTGACTCTTCCAGGCCTCTCTCTCAGTCGGGAAATCCTGCAAGACCGTGCGGAATCTGAGGCATGAGAGTCTTCTTCGACACCTCGGCTTTCGTCAAAAGGTACATCGAGGAACCAGGAACGGACAAGGTCACCGAGATCTGCACGCAGGCTGACGATCTGGTTCTCAGTGTCATTTGTCTGCCCGAAATGATTTCCACGCTCAATCGCCTCGTTCGTGAAGGCAGGCTGGCTCCCCATGATTACCGGAAGATACGTGATCTCATTTTGCTGGAGATGCAGGACACGGAGATTTGTTATGTCACGCCGGACGTGGTCGCTCGAACGATCAAGTGTCTCGAGAATAGCCCGCTTCGCGCCATGGATGCACTACATCTCGGCTGCGCTCTCCTTGTAGAGCCTGACCTGTTCGTGTCTTCGGATGTGCGACAAGTGGAAGCCGCTAAAAAAGAAGGCCTTAAGGCCATAATGGTTTAGGCTGTTCAGCCGCCTTTCATCCTCTGGCTCGCCGCATATTCGAAATGACGCCTTCAGGCAAAGTCCAAAAAGTCGGGAAAATCGCGGATGGCGAAAGGTTGGAGACAGCAACGTTCTTGAACGCAAAAAACAGGGCGTCCCCGCGTCCCGGGTTATCTATAGCTGTCCTTCCGGGAATCGAGAGCCAACAGGTAAACAATGCCGTCTTTTTCGTCGATTTCGTGAAAGAGACGATAACCACTAATTTTATACCGCCACGTTTCAGGTCGATAGTTCTTCAACTTCTTGATGTTCTTTCCAAAATGCGGGTTGTCCCTGAGTTGAGGGTAGACGTGGTCTCGAAGCTTCCTGGCAATCTTTTCGCCCCGCCCCTCGAAATCCTCTGACAGGCACTGAAGAAATCGATCGGTCTCAAATATTCTGAATTTACCCAACCATCCTGCCTTTCTTCATCACTACATCGCTATGGCCCTTTTCGAGTTTCTCCATTAGTTGGGTGTTTGAGAATATTTCCTGCATCTCAAAATCGTCGGCCAGGCTTTCCTCATCGAGCTTTCTCAATGCAAGGGTTTCTATCAGGTTGGCGATGCTCCGTTTGTCCTCCGTAGCCGCATGGAGGAATTTTTCGTATATCTCGTCACTCAGTCGTAAAGTGATTGTCTTAGGCATCTTCATGCTCCTTCGTTCGGATTCATTCTAAATCATTCTAATTTTAATTAATCCAGGCGGATTTTCAAGCCCTATCTCACGGCATTCATTTTTTCACGGCCATGGCGCCGATGCTTTTGGCCAGAATGAGAATTCAATCCGGCCGTTTTCTCTCCAGGCGGTACATCGAGGAGGAATCGTCCGACCGGTGCGGCCCCTTGATTTCATTATCTCGCACCACCTTATACTCTCAGCCTGATCGGTCCCCCATATACATCCGGATGAAATAGCGTTAGATTGCATTCCGCTCCCGCCCGACGGTGCGAGGGTCGGGGTTTGGATTGTCATTCTGAAATCAGTCTGATAAAGAAAGCCGGTCGTTTCTCACCCCCCCCTCACAAGGGTGGAGAGGAGCAGCGGCAGCCGGATGGCGGCGAAGCGTGAAAACGGCGGAAACCGGCGCGGTTTTCCATTATAAACAGGTAGGAATCTCCCCTGAGACACCGGTGAGGCCTATGAACCCGACACAACCCCGAAGACCGCCGCGCCCGCCGCTTACGGCCCGCGACGCCCCCTATATTCCGGACTACCCGGAGGAACTTCCCATCGTCGAGAAACGCGACACGATAGTCCGCGCCATCGGCGAGCACCAGGTTCTCGTCATAACGGGGGAAACCGGTTCGGGCAAAAGCACGCAGATTCCCAAGTTCTGCCTGGAAGCGGGACGGGGGCAGGCGGGTCTCATCGGGTGCACTCAACCCCGCCGCATCGCGGCCATCACCCTCGCCGCCAGGGTTACCGAGGAACTGCGGGACGCTGGACCCTCCTGGGTGGGCTACAAGATCCGTTTCCAGGACCGCACGGCTCGAACCACCCGCATCAAATTCATGACGGACGGAATCCTCCTGGCCGAGGCTCAGAGAGACCGGCTCTTCAGGGCGTACGACACCATCATCGTGGATGAAGCACACGAACGGACCCTCAACATCGATTTTCTCGTGGGGCTTCTGAAAAAGATCCTCCCCGTGCGCCCGGACCTCAAGGTGATTGTCACCTCCGCCACCATCGATCCGGAGAAATTTTCGCGTGCGTTCGGCGGAGCGCCCATCATCGAGGTCTCGGGCCGGACCTACCCGGTCGAGACGTGGTATCGTCCCGCGCCCGAACCGGAGCCGGACGATCCGGAAGGCGAGGAAACAAGCTGCATAGACCAGGCGGTCGCCGCGGTCGACGAGATCCGGTCCCGGAAGTCGCAGGGACGAGGCGGCGACATCCTCATCTTCATGCCGACGGAGAGCGATATCCGGGAAACGGTGCAGCGGCTCGAAGAAAAGCGGTACTTCAACACGGTCGTGCTCCCTCTTTTCGGGCGGATGGCCGCCGCCGATCAGCAGCGCGTCTTCCGGCTCGTCTCGGAAGAGAAGATCGTCGTCGCCACCAACGTCGCCGAGACTTCCATCACCATTCCGCGCATCAGGTACGCCATCGACACCGGACTCGCCCGCATTTCGCAGTACAATTCGCGCTCGCGGACTCAGAGCCTGCCCATCGCCCGCATCTCACGGGCGAGCGCGGACCAGCGCAAGGGGCGATGCGGACGCATCGAGGCCGGAATCTGCATCCGGCTTTTCTCCGAGGAGGACTACCTTGCCCGCTCCCTCTACACACCGCCCGAAATCCAGAGGGCCAACCTCGCCGAGGTCATCCTTCGGATGCTCTATCTGCGTCTTGGAAACGTTCAGGAGTTTCCCTTCCTCGATCCCCCTTCGCCTGCCTCCATAAAGGATGGCTTCGGGGTCCTCAATGAGCTGCGAGCCGTCGATGAGCACCGGCGGCTCACCCCTCTCGGCCGCATGATGGCCCGGTTGCCTCTCGACCCGCGTCTTTCCCGCATGCTGCTCGAAGCCAGGAGCCAGGGCGCGCTCCGCGAACTGACGATCCTCGCCGCCGCCTTGAGCATCCAGGACCCGAAAGAGCGGCCCCTCGAACAGGAAGCGCAGGCGGACCAGGCACACGCTCTCTTCCGCGACCGGAGGTCGGATTTCGTGGGTCTCTTGAAAATCTGGGAGGCTTGCCGCCGCCCCGAGTCCCCAGCGGATTCCGGCGCATCCCCCGCGGCCTCGAAGGCCCCGGACCGGCCCGTCGAGGCCGCACGCGTCCAGCCCTCCGCCCGCAGCCGGACCCAGACGCGTAAGTTCTGCCGCGATCATTTCCTCTCTTACCGCAGGATGCGCGAATGGATGGACGTCCACGACGAGATCCGCACCATCCTGGACGAACTCGGCGATTTCACCCCCAACGCTGATCCCGCCGGCTACGACGCCATCCACCGGTCCGTTCTGAGCGGCTACCTCAGCCACGTCGCCGTCCGTAAGGAGAAGAACGTCTATCTCGGAAGCAGGAACCGCCAGGCCACGATCTTTCCCGGTTCGGGGCTTTTCAACAAGGGGGGCGGATGGATCGTCGCGGCGGAGATCGTCCAGACCTCGCGCCTCTTCGCCCGGACCGCGGCCGACATCCAGCCCGAGTGGATCGAGGAAATCGGCGCGCACCTCTGCCGCTCCAGTTATTCCGAACCCCACTGGGAAAGGAAAACCGGCCAGGTGTCGGCCTTCGAGAAGGTCACGCTCTACGGACTTTCCGTCGTGGAGCGAAGGAAGGTGAACTACAGCCGGATTCATCCCGAAGAAGCCCGGGAGATATTCATCCGTTCCGCCCTCATCGAAGGAGATCTCCCCCCGAAATACGCCTTCCTCGACCACAACCGGGACCTCATCCGGCGTATCGAGGAACTCGAAAACAAAGCGCGCCGCCGGGACCTCCTCGTGGACGACGAAGCGCTCTACCGGTTCTACGACAGCCGCCTTCCCAATATTTCGGACATCCGCTCCTTTGACAGACTCCTGAGAGACCGGGGCGGAGACCAGTTGTTCCGAATGAGCGAGGCGGATCTCCTCCGGATCGAACCGGACTTCGCGGCCCTCGAACAGTTTCCCGACGTCCTCGACGCGCACGCGATGGATCTCTCCCTCCGCTATGCCTTCCAACCGGGCGTGGAAGAAGATGGAATCACGGCGGTCATCCCCGTCCACGCCATCGGGGGCGTCCCCGCCGAACGTTTCCGGTGGCTCGTCCCTGGAATACTCGCCGAAAAGGTCTTATCCTTACTGAAGGCCCTCCCCAAAGGCCTCCGGAAGCAGTTCGTTCCGGTGGGCGAGACGGCGCATAGGCTGGCCGCACGGCTTCCATTCGGGATCGGAAGCCTGCCAGAGCAGATGAGCCTCTGCCTGAGGGATCTGACGGGGATTCGAGTGCCCCCGGAACAGTGGGATGAAGAGAGCCTTCCGCCGCACCTCAGGATGCGTTTCGAGGTCGTGGGGCCAAAAGGGGAGACCCTCGGGTCCGGACGGGAAATCGAAGCCTTGAGGTCTCTCGCGACGGCGCCGCGCGAGGACAACCTCTGGAACGAAGCCCGCGGGGTCTGGGAACGGGAGGGAATCGTGCCCGGAGATTTTGAAGAAATCCCGGAGAGGATCGAACTCGGGAAAGACGCCATGGGGCTTTCACGGCACGCTTTTCTGGGGCTTCAGGCGGAGGAGGGACGGGTATCGGTGCGCCTTTTCGAGAGCCCGGAAGACGCCGAATTCGCCTCGTGCGGCGGGCTGAAGCTCCTCTACCTCGCGGCTTTCGAGACAGAGATCAAACGGTTGCGGAAGGACTGGGTTTTCCCCGCAGGTCTTGCATCCACGGTCTTTTTCATGGGGAGTGCAAAGGAGGCCAACCGTTCGCTCGAAGATTACCTCCTCCGCGAACTTTTCGATCTGCACGGTCCTCAGCGCCCGGACCACCGCAGGTTCCACGACGCTGTGGAGCGGCTGAAAGGGCGGCTCGGTTCCATCGCGCGCGAAATGACGGAGGAAGCCTTCGACGCTGTGCGCCAGCGCGAGAACGCCAGGTCGTGCCTCCAGCGGTTCCGGAAGATGGCCCGCGCGAATCCCGCGCCGCTCGAACGGTTGGATATCTTGGCCGAAGAGTTGAACGGACTCGTGCCCAAGGATTTCCTCGACCGATACCGGAGGACCCGCGTGAAGGAACTCCCCCGCTACCTCAGGGCCCTTCAGATCCGTGCCGAGCGCGCCTACGCATCACCGGAAAAGGACAGGCAGAAGGCGGATCAACTGGCCCTTCACGCCAGGCGCATGGAAGAAATGGAGCGGGCCTGCGGGGACCGCACGCACGCGGAACGCCTCAGCCTTTGCGACGAATACAGGTGGATGGTGGAAGAATTCAAGATCGGTCTTTTCGCCCCTGAGATCAAAACCCGTTTTCGAGTGTCATCCAAACGGCTCGACGAAAAATGGCAGGAAGGAGCGGCATGGGCGGCGACGGAACGATGAATTTCCATTTGCTGGAGAACCCGGAGGCGCTTCAGACCCGCATCATCGAGCTTCTCGCCGGGAGGTGCGGCTGCGAATCCCTCTTCCGGGGCGAACCGTACGAAGCGGTGAGGACGTCGGGAGTCATGCTTCTGCTCGCGGAAGAAGCCGTGGAACCGGGGCGTCCTCCGGAGGTCTGCGTCATATTGAACAAGCGTTCGGAGGAGGTGCGCCAACCGGGCGATCTCTGCTGTCCGGGCGGGGCGCTCAACGGGAATCTCGATCCGGCCCTGGCGAAGCTCATCACACTGCCCGGCATGCCTCTCTCCCGGTGGCCGCACTGGCGGCGCATCCACAGGGACTGCCCGGAGGAGGCGGAATTCCTCTCCCTCCTCCTCGCCACGGCCATCAGGGAGAGCTGGGAGGAGATTCGCCTGAACCCCTTTCTCATCCGGTTCCTCGGCCCGCTCCAATCCCAGTGTCTCATCCTCTTTCGGCGCGTCGTACACCCGATGGTGGCGTGGGTGAAGTGGCAGAGGCGGTTCCTGTTGAGCCGGGAGGTCGAGAAGATCGTTCGCATACCCCTGCGTTCGCTCCTCGATCCATCCAACTTCGGTTGCTACCGGTTGACCGTGCCGCACGGCCTGGAATGGCGCTTCCAGGGCGAACGGCACGATTTCCCGTGCTTCCTCCAGCCGGGCCGGGCTGGGCCGGAGCTCCTGTGGGGAGTCACCTACCGGATGGTGACCCTGCTGGTGGAACTCGTCTTCGGGTTCAAGCCGCCTCCCCTCGCGTCGCTCCCGGTGACCCGTGGAACCGTGGACAGGAGCTATATTTCGGGAAACAGAAGGAGCGCACCCGGCGTCCGCAAAATGGAGCGGCGCGGCCGGGACTGCTGCGCCGCGGGGGAGTGAGTGAAGAACGATAGAAACACAGCGCGGCAAGGCCGCAACCAAAGAAATAAAGAATGCACCACAGAGATCGCAGAGAAAACGACTACTTGCATGTATTTCCCGGCAAGATTCCAAGAACTTGGAGGTTAGTAGCACAGCGCGGCTAGGCCGCAGCCAGGGAAGAAACGACGCGCCGCGGAGAATGCGGAGAAAATAGCAAGTGACACACGGTTCATTGCCACGAGGAAGAAATCATTGAAAACATCCATCGTTTTGCCATGGGGAAGGCGGCTGCAATGACTGATATCGGAGATGTCGTGCTTGTCTACATCGAGGAGAAACCCGCCTTTTTCGCCAGGGTGGAGGCCATCGACCCGGACGTCAAGCCGGGCTGGTACCACGTGAAGATGCTGGTGCTCCAGATCCCGCTGATGGTGGTCTCCTGGATACTGCGGCGAGTTTACGTGAACGGCGAGCAGTTCACGATGGGGGGCCGTCCCGTGAGGATCGTGCCGGTAGTGACGCCCGTCGAAGAGGAGAATGTCGAGCCCCCTCCCGCCGAACCGGCGGGAGATGTAAAAGACTCCGTAGAGAGCCCGCCTCCGCCTTCTGGCGGGCCGGGAAAAGGCAAGGTGCTGTCCCTTGCGGACAGACGGAAGAAAGATCACTCGTCGTGATTTGGATGCCACCAGTGGTCGTGCCCCTTGAACCACCAATCGGTTGAATCGGTGCGAAGAATTTCTTCGGCCAGTTGCTTTCCGATGGGCGTTCGCAGCCGTTTCCGGGCGAAATGGATCCACTTCTCGGCGTAAGCGTTCCCGAGGTCCTGTTGTTCCTTGAGTTCGAGAATGAGGTCGAGTTGATCGGCATCGTGGACGAGCCGCGATTCCTCGCTCTTCTCCTCGCGGTACTCCTCGATGAGGGTCTTCAGCTCGGCCCCGAAAGGAAGGCCGGCGGCGATGTCCGAGACGGCTTCCGCTTCCCTGGCTTCCACGTACCGTTTGTTCACGTAATTCAGATCGCCGGTCCGCGCCTCCGGCACGTCGTGAAAGAGGCAGAGGGAAACCACTTTGAAGGGGTCCACGCCGGGAACGATCTTCGCCAGAGTGTACCCGATGAGGGCCGTGCGGAACGAGTGGTCCGCAACCGACTCCCGCCCCGACCCCAGAAACTGGAAGCCGGAGCGCGGCGTTCTCTTGAGCATGCCCAGTTCGAAGAAGAAATTGACGATCCCGTTTCCGGGTGAATCCTTTTCAGTCATTCCGCCGCAGCCGCCTCTCTTCCCCGTCATGCTTCGACGGGATCGTCGATGCCGTGCCCGGAGAGGACCATCGGCATCACGTTCTCTTCCACCGGAACGATGCAGTTCACCAGAGCGGGGCCGGGGTTCGAGAGCGCTTCCGGCAGCCATCGGCGAACGTCCTCCTCGGTTTCCAACCTGTACGCCGGAATCCCGTACGCCCTGGCCAGGAGATCGAAATCGGGCTGGAAGGTGAAATCCACCGCGATGTAGCGGCCGTCGCAGTAGTACTTTTGCAACTGCCGCACCATGCCGAGGGACTTATTGTTGAGGACGATGATCTTCACGACGGCGCCCTGTTCCATCATCGTGCCCAGCTCCTGCATGGTCATCTGAATGCTTCCGTCGCCCGTCACCAGAACAACCTGGCGCTCCGGCCTTCCCATGCTCGCCCCGATGGCCGCGGGCAGGCCGAAACCCATACAGCCGAGTCCGCCGGACGAAACGAGCGACCGCGGGTTCTTGAATCGGTAATACTGGGCGACCCACATCTGGTGCTGGCCCACATCCGTCGCCACCACCGCCTTCCCTTCAGTCAGCCGGCAGAGTTCCTCGATGACGAACTGCGGCTTCAGGCCGTCTCCCCGCTGGTAGACGAGCGGGTATTGCTCCTTTAGTTCCCCGATCCTGGAAAGCCATGCGGAACGGTCCGTCCTCTCGCCCAGAAGGGGCAAAAGGGCTCCCAGGATCATCTTCACATCGCCCACGAGCGGCACATTCACGTTCACGATCTTGCCGATCTCCGCGGGGTCGATGTCTATGTGGATCACCGTCGCCTGAGGCGCAAATTTTGCGATGTGCATGGTCACCCGGTCGTCGAAACGGGCGCCCAGCGCGATGAGCAGGTCGCACTCGGTAACGGCGAGGTTCGCGTAACGGGTGCCGTGGAGGCCCAACATGCCGAGGAAAAGGGGGTGGTCGCCGGGAAAGCTCGCGAGTCCCATGAAGGTGTTGGTCACGGGCGCAGAGATGGTTTCGGCGAACTGGAGCAATTCGTCGGCGGCATTGGAGGCCAGTATCCCGCCACCCGCATAGATGACGGGCCGCTTGCACTTTTTGACCAGAGCCGCGATCTCCTGGATCTTGGCCGGATGCCCCTGGTAGGTCGGCTTGTACCCGCGCAGCTTCACGTGGGCCGGATACTTGAAGGAGATCGTCGACTGAGCGACGTCCTTGGGAATGTCGACGAGTACGGGGCCGGGCCGCCCGGTGGAGGCGATGTGGAACGCGTGCTTCACGACCGTCGGGATCATTCCCGGTTCTTTGACCAGGTAGTTGTGCTTGGTGATGGGGATGGTGATGCCCCGGATATCGACCTCCTGGAAGGCGTCCGTCCCGATCTGTATGGTCGGCACCTGCCCGGTGAAGATCACCATGGGAATGGAATCCATGTACGCATTGGCGATTCCGGTCACCAGGTTGGTTGCGCCGGGGCCGGACGTGGCCATGCACACTCCCACCTTGCCCGTGACGCGCGCGTACCCGTCCGCTGCGTGTACGGCCCCCTGTTCATGCCTCACCAGCACGTGCCGGATGTGCGAAGTATGGTGATAGAGCGCATCGTAGACGGGGAGAATGGCTCCCCCGGGATAACCGAAAACGAGGTCCACGTTTTCTTTTTCAAGCGAACGCATCAAGGCTTCAGCCACAGTCATTTCCAAGGCGGTTCCTCCCGTTTTTGGAAGTTTGCACCGATATATCTATATCCACGGCCGGGACGAAAGAGGATGAACGAAGCGGCGAGCTTCAAGAGGATCGACCGAATCCGAAGACCTCAGTCTTCCTTGCCGTCAGTTCCCCACGAACCGTTGGCGCCGGAGAAGCGCGTGCCCCTGAGCATGGCGACTTTTCCCGTACGGACCAGTTCCTTGATGCCGTAAGGTTTCAGGGATTCCTCGAAGGCGTTGATCTTGCCCTCGTCCCCCGTACACTCGAAGGTCAGGGTCTTGCGCCCGAGATCCACGACGCGGGCCCTGAAAATCTGGGCCATCTGCATGATCTCGACCCGCTGGCTGGGGTTGGCGTTCACCTTGATCATCACCAGTTCACGGTCGACGTATTCGTCGGTTGTGATGTCGCTGATCTTTATGACGTCAATGAGTTTGTGAAGCTGTTTGTTCACTTGTTCGATCAGACGATCGTCCCCTTCGACGACAATGGTCATGCGCGATACTTCATGGTTTTCCGTGCGTCCCACCGTCAGACTCTCGATATTGAAACCTCGGCGGGCAAAAAGTCCGGCCACGCGGGTCAGGACACCGGGGCTGTTTTCCACCAACACGGCGAGAGTGTGCCTCATTCGTTTGAACTCCTCTCAAGTCGAGCCGTTCCGTGAAGAGCTTCCAATCCACACCTGGAATTTGATAGTATATATCAGCACCGGAGAGGTTTTAAAGCGAAATGTTTCCCTGCTACGGACGCTCGTCCCGGCAGGCCGAGGAAAACCCTTTCAGGCGCCTTCGATCCCGGCGCCGACTGCAAGGCTCCGCGGCACAGCGCATTTTTTCATGCCCTGGCAGGCGCAGGGATAAAAATCCTGATGCGATTTAGCGCAAACAATGTTATATGGGTTTCGATTCAAACGAGGTTCTATCATATCCACTTCTCATCCGGCCCACCGGGCCGGGGTTCGTGAGCCGGTGGACCCTGCTGAAACACATGCATTCCGTTTTTCCGCATCAGACGGTTTGAAGGGGAAGGATCGTTCACTCAAGGGAATAGAATTGCCCGTACCGGACTGATGGCCCGGGAAAGAGCCGATACTCGGTTTCATCTGGCTACCGGCAGTATGCCTGGAGGCAACGGGACAGTCCGACCGTCCATTCCGGGAGGTAGTTTTGCCGTGCTCGGAATGCGTTGGAAGACGGGCGGCACTCTGAAAATGCCGTTTCGTTCCGGCAGATTTCATTTCCGAGAGCGCTCATTCAGGATAGCAGCAATCAACCCATTGGAGCGAATATCATGAGATGCAAAAGCCTGGTGATATTATTATCGGTCATGGTGATGCTATCTATGAGCTTTTATGTGTACTCCGCATGCCAACCGCCTTATTGCAATCTTGTTGCTTCTTACGACTTTAGCGGGAACGCCGATGATTCAACTGGAAACGGGCACGATGGAACGGTCTACGGGGCGTCGTTGACGACGGACAGGTTCGGGAATGCAAACAATGCCTACTATTTCGATGGCGGCAGCAGCTATATCAAAGCCGATGCAACCGGATTCCCTACGGGGGACAGGACGGTAGCGTTGTGGTTCAAGGCCGATACCGTCGACAATACCAGTGGCGGACCTGTGTTGCTGGGGTACGGGGGGAACGCTTGCGGAGAATCCTGGTTTATGGCGATCAATCCGAACAACCTTGCTGGCAGCTACGGAGTGCAGTCTCACTGTGATGTGAAATACATAAGTTCTCCATACAGCAAGGCTCCCGTGAGTGCATGGTATCACTGGATTGCAACGACGGATAGTTCCGGTACGAAAATATATATTAACGGGAAACAGGTAGCTTCGGACAGCACATATTTTGATAATACATATGTGGATGGTAAGGATCTTGCCATAGGTGTCGATGTTGATCCCACCGGCATCGCTCCTTTTACGGATGCAAATGTCGGCTATTTCAAAGGGAAATTAGACGATATTCGCATCTACAACCGCGCCCTTTCCTCGACGCAGGTGATGGAATTATACCGTGTGGAAAGCGGGGTAGGGACGCCGCGGGTATGGTTCCGGGCAGACGACGGTCCGGTGGTCAACGGAACCAACACCAACGGGACCAGCCTGGTGACCCAGTGGAGCGACTGGAGCAGCAACGGCTTCAACGTGTCCCAATCGACCCAGGCCAAACGACCTCTGCTGATCGACGGTGCGGTCAACGATCTGCCCGCCGTCAGGTTCGACGGCACCGACGACTATCTCGAGACTCCCGATGCCGTCAACCTGGCGCTTACCGGCGGAAACGGCACCAGTGTGTTCGTCGTGGTGCGGCCCGGTTCGTCGCAAAAGGACTATGCGGATATTATAGACTACACTCATTCCGATTACGTGAATTTTGTCCTGCAACAGGTTAGCAGCGATACCAATCTATTCTATTATCAAGTTGATAATTGGTACGACAATGCACAGCAATTCTCTTCGGGGAGTTTCCAAATATATACCGGGATCGAGAATCGGGGAGTTGAAACGACCACGTATCTCAACGGAGGCAATGCCAAGACGGGGACAGCATCAAATATAACCGTGACAGAACCCAATTTTTTCACCGTGGGCAACAAGTCCGAGGAGAGCTACTCAAGGGAATTCAACGGAGATATCGCTGAAATCCTATTCTACAACACCGCCCTGGGATCGATCGACAAGGGAATCGTCGAGGCCTATCTGGCGAACAGATACAACATAACCTTAACTGGATACGTCATTTCCGGGACGATCGCGTCGGGGAGCAATCCTCTTTCCGGCGTGACCGTCACTCTGGCCGGGGCGGGCAGTGAAACAACCACGACGGGCACGGACGGTTCCTACAGCTTTCCAGGGTTGGCCGCCGGCGCCTACACTCTGGTGCCGAGCATGTCGGGCTACGCGTTTTCGCCTTCAAACCGAACGACCACCGTCACCGATTCCAATGTCACCGGGCAGGATTTCGTGGCGACCGTCGGTACGTATTCGATCTCGGGAACGATAACGGTCAGCGGGGAGACGGCCCTTTCCGGCGTGACGGTCAATCTCACCGGGGCGGCGACGCTGAGCGTGACCGCCGGCTCGACCGGCTTCTACATCTTTACAGGCCTTCCGGATGGCGATTACACGGTCACTCCAACCAAGACCGGGTATTCCTTCAGCCCCTCCAGCTACAGCGTTGCCGTGGCCGGGGCCGATGTAACGGGCAAGGATTTCACGGCGACCGTCGGCGGGTATTCGATTTCGGGAACGATAACGGCCAGCGGGGGGGCAGGGCTTTCCGGAGTCACGGTGACCCTTGCGGGGACCTCCTCCGGGACGGCCATCACGGGTACCGGCGGGAGCTACAGCTTCGCCGTGGCGAACGGCAGCTACACAATCACTCCGGCGATGAGCGGGCATACCTTCAGCCCGTCGAGCAGGTCGGTGACCGTATCCGGGGCCGCCGTCACGGGGCAGGATTTCACCGGCACACCGCTCACCTGCGCCGTCTCAGGAACGATAACGGCCAGCGGGGGCGCGCCTCTTGCCGGAGTCACGGTGACACTCTCGGGGACATCCTCCGGGGCGACCGTGACGGCCACGGACGGAAGCTACAGTTTCACGCTGGCGAACGGGAGTTACACAATCACTCCGGCGATGAGCGGGTATTCCTTCAACCCGTCGAGCAGGTCGGTGACCGTATCCGGAGCCGCCGTGGCGGGACTGAACTTTACGGGAACGCCCATCACACCGCCTCCGACGACGTATTCGATTTCGGGGACGATAACGGCCAGCGGGGGAGTGGCTCTTGCCGGAGTCACGGTGACCCTCTCGGGGGATTCCTCGGCGACGGCCTCGACGGGTTCGGACGGAAGCTACAGCTTCACGGTGACGAACGGGACCTACACCCTCACTCCAACGCTGAGCGGCTATTCCTTCAGCCCCGAGAGCACGTCGGTGACCGTATCCGGGGCCGCCGTCACGGGACAGGATTTCACCGGCACACCGCTCACCTACCCCGTCTCAGGAACGATAACGGCCAGCGGGGGCGCGCCTCTTGCCGGAGTCACGGTGACCCTTGCCGGGACCTCCTCCGGGTCGACCGTGACGGCCACGGATGGAAGCTATTCGTTCACCAGACCCAACGGCAGCTACACGATCACTCCGGCGATGAGCGGGTATACCTTCAGTCCATCGAGCAGGTCGGTCACCGTGGCGGGGGCCGCCGTCACCGGACAGGATTTTACGGGCTCATCGCCCACCTACGCCGTCTCGGGGACGATAGCGATCAGTGGATCGCCTCTTTCCGGCGTTACGGTGACCCTTACGGGAACCTCCTCCGGGTCGACCGTGACGGCCACGGACGGAAGCTATTCGTTCACCAGGCCAAACGGGAACTACACGATCACTCCAACGCTCAGCGGGTATACCTTCAGCCCATCGAGCAGGTCGGTCACCGTGGCCGGGGCCGCCGTCACGGGACAGGATTTTACGGGCGCGTCGCCCGCCTACGCCGTCTCGGGAACGGTAACGGCCAGCGGGGGAGCGGCTCTTTCCGGCGTTACGGTGACCCTTACGGGAACCTCCTCCGGATCGACCGTGACGGGTTCGGACGGAAGCTTCTCGTTCACCAGGCCCAACGGAAGCTACACGGTCACGCCGACACTGGGCGGGTATACCTTCAGCCCATCGAGCAGGTCGGTCACCGTGGCCGGGGCCGCCGTCACGGGACTGAATTTTACAGGAACGCCCGTCACACCAACGACGTATCCGATTTCGGGGACGGTCACCAGAGGGGGATCGGGTCTTTCCGGAGTCACGGTAACCCTCTCGGGGGATTCCTCGGGGACGGCCTCGACGAGTTCGGATGGAAACTACAGCTTCACGGTGGCGAACGGGAGCTACACCGTCACACCGACATTGAGCGGCTATTCCTTCAGCCCCGAGAGCATCGCCGTGACCGTCTCGGGGTCCGCCGTCACGGGACAGGATTTCACGGGCACGGCGCTCAACTACACGATTTCGGGGACGATAACGAACAGTGGAGCGGCCCTTTCGGGGGTGAAGGTGACCCTCTCGGGGGATTCCTCCGGGTCGGCCACGACGGGTTCCAGCGGAAGCTATTCGTTCACCAAACCCAACGGAAGCTACACGATCGTACCAACGAAGAGCGGCTATACCTTCAGTCCG
>JGI24730J26740_1001132_pt1 | contig 14488 bp, 10 predicted proteins | sample EPASupsiteSAE347_FD_26740 | JGI IMG/M metagenome (IMG submission 26740)
ATTGCCCTTTCCCTTGAAGACCTTATATTCAGTATATCCCGATACTTAGCAACCGTTCTCCTTGCAATTTTTATACTGTGCCCCTCCTTCAGTACCGTAACGATCTCATCATCCGTAAGGGGAGAATTTTTATCTTCCTTCCCGACAAGTTCTGCAATAAGGTCACGAACGATGCTTGTCGAAAGCTGGCTTCCTTCTGCATTGCTAATGCCGGTTGGGAAAAAAAACTTCAACTCGAAGATGCCGTACTCTGTTCCCATGTACTTGTTTGTCGTTATCCGGCTGACCGTAGATTCGTGCACCCCGATATCCCGGGCAATGTCTCTGAGGATGAGAGGTTTCAGGAATCTTACGCCATGCTCAAAAAATGCCTCCTGGAACTTCACGATGCTTTTTGCAACAAGGTAGAGCGTTTTTTGCCTTTGTTGAATGCTCTTTATGAACCATTCGGCCTGTTTGATCTTGTTTTTGATATAACCTTTTGTTTCTTTGTCTATGCTTTTTCCTTTGGAAATATCAACATAATGTTTGTTCATTCTTATTATAGGTATATCCTCTTCGTCGAGATAAACTTCAAAACCATTTTCCTCCCTTAAAACATAAACATCGGGGGATATAAAGGAGATAAAATCCTGATTATAGTTTCTTCCCGGCTTTGGATCAAAACCTTTTATTTTATCCAGAATCTCCCGGATTTTTTCCACAGGATATCCGGATTTTTTTGAAATCTCTTTTAAGTTTGCCTTTTGAATGAGATCGAAATAACCCTGTACAATCTCTTCGAAAATGGGATCTTTTTCACCCTTTGCTTCATATTGAAGGTAAATACACTCTTTTAAACCTCTTGCCCCTATGCCCGGCGGATCAAGTTTTTGAATTTTATTAAGTACATTTTCAAGTGACTCTGCAGGAAAACCTGATGATTTGGAAATCTCCGCTATGGGGTACGCCAGATAACCGTTATCGTCAATATCTTCTATGATCCACTCTGCCATTAGTCGTTCGTTTGAGTTAAAACTGGAAAGGCTTATTTGCCATCTAAGATAATCTGTAAGGTTCGTTTTTTGCTTTAAAATATTTTCGTAGTTTGGCCTTTCAACGTCATGATAACCCCATTCTCCATCTCCGGTATATTCTCTATACTCTCTGCCATGAAGTTCCTGTTCTTCAGAGGGAGAATGTTTTTGCTCAAGCCACTCAATACTATCTTTTTTTTTTATCAAGGGGGTTTCGACTGTTTCTTCTTTAACTTCACCAACTTCTAAAAGGGGATTTACTTGACATTCTTGTTCGATAACTTGTACCAGGTCTAATCTTGCTAACTGTAGCAGTTTGATTGCCTGCTGAAGCTGCTGGGTCAGGACGTGTGATAATTTCTGGGTTTGTTTAAGTTCCAACATCGATGTAAAATTCCTCTCCCAGGTAGACCTCTCGTACCATTTTGTCCTTTGCCACATCCTCGGGAGTTCCCTCAAGCAGCACCTGGCCATTATTCACCACATATGCCCTGTCGCAAATCGGCAAGGAGTCCCTTACATTATGGTCCGAAAGGAGAATGCCAATCCCCCTCTTCCTTAGCCCGTTTATTATCTTTTTCAGGTCTGAAACAGATATGGGGTCGATACCGGAAAAAGGTTCGTCAAGAAGCATAAACTTAGGAGAAATCATAAGTGCCCTGGCTATTTCCAGCCTTCTTCTCTCCCCGCCCGAGAGAGAATCGGCGTTATTCTTTGCAAGGTGTTCCAGTTTGAACGACTCAAGCAATTCCAAAGTCTTGTGCTCCATTAATTCCTTTTCCACATTATTGAATTCAAGGATAGCCTTCAGGTTGTCTTCGACTGTCATTTTTTTAAATATCGATGGTTCCTGCGGCAGGTAAGTAATTCCCTTTCGCGCCCTCATAAACATGGGCAGCACGGTAATGTCTTCCGTATCAAGGAGAATCTTTCCGGAATTGGGTTTGATAAATCCGATTATCATAAAAAAGGTGGTTGTCTTGCCTGCACCATTGGGACCAAAGAGCCCTACGATTTCTCCTGTTTTTATGTTTAATGAAATATCGTTAACAACCCTCCTTGCATTATAGGATTTTGACAAGTTCTCTGCAAAAAGTGTTTGCATACCGGACATTACCTTTCCATCCTCATCCTCGGTTTATTTATTGAGAATTTTCCATCGGATAGGTTATATACAATGGATTCCCCTTCCATCTCAACATTATCTTTAATTATCTTCGGTTTGTCTGTCAGCACTATCCTGTCCTGTTTAAAATGATATACCGCCTTCTCGCTTTTCGCAATAGTCCCTTTTGAAATTAATCTTATCTTTCCTTTTGCGTCGATCTTCTCGACATCATCCCCCTTTGAAAAGATAATCAATTTATCACAGATAAGGTTCATCTCTTCACCTTTCATGACCACCCTGCCGTCAAGAATGTAAGTACTATCTTTTAGATAGTATATAAAGCGGTCGGATTCAAACCGGTATTTTCCTTTTTCTGTTTCAATGTAGCCTGTCACATCCTTTTCGATCCTCACGGTCTCTTCATTCGTGTTGGCCGTCAAGCCGACGCCCTTGAGGATAAGTTTGGCGCCTTTTATGTCCACAGGCGCAGTGGTTGAGGTAATGCCATTCTTGAAATCGAAGTCCATGTATCTGCTCTTCAACGTATGGCTACCCTTATATGTGATGTCAACATTCTCTACTGTGCCCTTTTCTGCCTCAGTATCCATGGAACCGCTCGTACCTTTAAAAAAGACGGTCACATCCGGTCTAGGCTTATACATGCCGTCGATGTCTTCCATTTCCACAACCGGTTTATCAATATATTTTCTCGTAATCTTAGATTTAATTTCCCAGTCTACAATACCTTTTTTTTCACCTGAATATTTTACATCTTTAAAAACGATGGCCTTGCGCTCTTGACCTAAAACAGGAATATTAATTCTGACAGACTTATTAAAGAAGAAGTAGAAAGCCAGTAAAAGGCTTGAAAAGATAAATCCTAATGCTACATACACAACAATCTTTCGGTCTTTCATCTATCCCCATAAGTATACCCGAAGCTGCGAGGTTAAGAAACTGAGAAGTTAAGCGGACAGGAACCGGAATAATACAATGTTAGCCCCCTTTGCCAAAAGGGGGTATGGGGGATTATCTTCTCACCTTCCCATCTTCCAAACTTCCGTTCTCTCATACTATCTTTGCCTTTAAAAGATCGTGAATGTGGATTATGCCGATCGGACATTTTTCTCCTTCTTTTTCCATAACAAAAAGTGATGTTATGGAAAATTCCTCCATCATCTTTAACGCGAATGTTGCAAGGGCATCTTTTTGAATGGTTTTAGGATTACGGGACATTACATCAACGGCGCTTTTTTCGAGAATGTTATCAAATTTTTCGATAGCCCTCCTCAGGTCGCCGTCCGTTATTATCCCTGCCAGTTCTTCCTTCTCGTTGAGAACGGCTGTAACACCCAGCCGCTTGGATGTTATTTCAAAAATAGCATTCTGCATGGGCATTTTTTCATATATCCCGGGAATGGCTTCCCCCGTGTGCATGAGATCTTCCACCTTTAAAAGGAGTTTTCTCCCTATTGTTCCCCCCGGATGAAGAGAAGCAAAATCTTCTATCCTGAAGTTCCTTTTTTCCATAAGGGCTACCGCGATTGCGTCACCAAGAGCAAGGGTGGCTGTTGTGCTTGATGTAGGTATCATATTAAAAGGACATGCCTCATCAACGTCAACATTGAAGACTATATCGCCATATTTTGCTATTGTCGAGTTTGCATTGCCGGTAATAACAAGCGTGACAATATCCATCCTTTTTATCCAGGGGAGTATCTTGATAACCTCCTCCGTCTCCCCGCTGTTGCTTACGATAATAAGCACATCGCCTTTTTGAAGCATACCGAGGTCTCCATGGAGCGAGTCGGCAGGATGAAGGAACAGGGCAGGAGTACCCACGCTCGAAAGGGTCGATGCAATCTTTTTACAAACAAGCCCCGACTTGCCGATGCCGGCAAGCACCACCCGTCCGGTGCAATTATAGAGGGCATCAACAGCCTTTTCAAAGGAATCATCAAGCCCATCAAGGACCTTGAGAATCGCCTCAGCTTCTTTCTTTAAAACATCTTTACCGATATCTATTAAACTGGATTTACCGGACATCAGCAACCCCCGGGGGGATTAGCGTATAGCGTATAGCGTTGAGTTTTAGCTTTGAGTTGCTCATGCGCAGGCTAAAGCCTGCGACTACCTGTCTTATGTCTTCTGACTTCTGACTTCTGACTTCTTTCTTCCTCATATCGCCTCTTCTATCCTCTTCAATACCTCGAGATACCGGGGAAGGTCAGCGAGGGCGACAGAGTTTTCACCATCACAGAGCGCCCTGGACGGATCGGTGTGCACCTCCATGAAAATTCCGTCTGCACCTGTTGCAACGGCTGCTTTTGCCAGGGGGAAAATAAAATCAGGTTCTCCGCCTGATTTGCCTGTTGCTGAACCAGGCTTCTGGACGCTGTGAGTAGCATCAAAGATAACGGGATAGCCAAATCTCTTCATGATCGGGATTGCCCTGAAATCATTTATCAGTGTGTTATATCCGAAAGATGTCCCCCTCTCCGTAACCATGATCTGAAAATTACCTGTTGATTCTACCTTTTCAATGGCATACCGGATGTCCTGCGGAGATAAAAACTGTCCCTTTTTGATGTTAACCGGTTTACCGGTCTTTCCACATGCAACAAGCAGGTCTGTTTGCCTTGAAAGGAGTGCCGGCACCTGCAGCACGTCAACAACACCGGCTGCAAGGCCCGTTTCGGAAACAGAGTGAACATCCGTTAATACAGGTACGTCAAACTCTTCTTTTACCTTCAAAAGTATCTTTAACCCCTCTTCGATACCCAATCCACGGTAGCTTTTTACGGATGTTCTGTTGGCTTTGTCATATGAACATTTGAAGATAAAGGGGATATTAAGCTTTGCGGTAATGTGTTTTAAGCCTTCCGATATTCTTAATGTAGTATCCACACCCTCGACAACACAGGGCCCACCGATAAAAACAAACGGTTTACATCCTATTCTGACATTTCCGACTGTTACTTCTTTTTGCATTTCTGCTTCTCTTGTCTCTGTTTTAAAGATGCCTTGATAAACTCCCTGAAGAGGGGGTGCGGATCAAAGGGTTTTGATTTGAATTCCGGGTGGAACTGACAACCCAGGAACCAGGGATGGTCTTTGAACTCCACGATTTCTACAAGCTTACCATCAGGAGATATACCCGAAATGATCATACCGCATTGTTCTAACCTCTCACGAAAATCCATATTGAATTCATATCTGTGTCTGTGCCGTTCATGGATCAGATCCTGCCCGTATGCCTTGCCGGCAAGGCTGCCCGGTAAAAGCTGGCACGGATAAGCACCGAGACGCATCGTCCCGCCTTTATCAGAAAATTTATCCCTTTTTTGAACTGTATTGTCCCTGTCAACCCATTCTTCAATGAGATATATAACCGGATAGGGGGTATTTTCATCAATTTCGCAAGTATGCGCACCTGCGCACCCTGCAAGATGCCTTGTCATTTCCACAACAGCAAGCTGCATCCCGAGGCACAGACCGAAATAGGGTATTTTATTTTCACGTGCATACCGGATTGCGTTGATCTTTCCCTCAATGCCCCTGTCGCCGAAACCGCCCGGCACCAGCACGCCGTCCACTTCAAGGAGTTCCGCCGTCAGTCCCTTTTCCAGATCTTCCGAGTCTATATAGTGGAAGTTCACTTTGCAGTTATTTGCAATCCCGCCGTGTACAAGGGCTTCGTTGAGGCTCTTGTATGAGTCTTTCAGTTTTACATACTTGCCGACAATCGCAATATCGACCTGTTTTTTCGGGTTCTTAATCACATCCACGATCTTTTCCCACTGGGAAAGATCAGGCTTTTTTGCCCATATATTAAGGAGCTTCGTAATCTTGTCGTCAAGCCCCTCATTATAATAAATAACGGGAACCTCATAGATGATATCCACATCTTTAGCTGCAATAACCGCATCTTTATCGACATTGCAAAACAGGGATATCTTATCCTTTAAACCCTGAGAGAGAATCTTTTCCGTACGACACAAAAGGATATCGGGTTGAATACCTATTTCCCTCAACTCTTTGACGCTGTGCTGTGTCGGTTTTGATTTCATCTCATCGGCAGTTTTAATAAAAGGTACAAGGGTAAGATGGATAAAGAGCGAATTCTCTTTGCCCAGATCGTTCCTGAGCTGGCGTATCGCTTCAAGGAATGGAAGGCTCTCGATATCGCCCACTGTTCCACCGATTTCCACGATCACAACATCAACTCCATCGTCTACATCGAGAATTCTTTTTTTTATCTCATCGGTAATATGAGGGATTACCTGAACGGTCCCCCCGAGGTATTCTCCCCTTCTCTCCTTGGAAAGGACAGTATCGTATACCTGACCCGTTGTGAAGTTACACCTTTTTGAAATAACAGCATGCGTGAACCTCTCATAATGACCGAGGTCAAGATCGGTTTCCGCACCATCTTCAGTAACAAAAACCTCACCGTGTTGAAAAGGGTTCATTGTACCGGGGTCGACATTAATATATGGGTCAAGCTTTTTCAGCATTACATTCAAACCGCGGGCTTCAAGAAGGGCCGCTATCGATGCAGAAGCAAGGCCTTTACCGAGCGATGATACAACACCGCCTGTTACAAATATGAATTTTTGTCTCATGGCTTTTGTCCCCTTATAAAAAAATCGATAAGCTCTCCGCCTGTAAATTCCTTTTCTCCCACATTTTCATCATAACCTGAAGCAGGGCCGCTTTCCATTCTCCCTTTCGTGAATATGGCGAAAGGAACAGGACAGCCATAGTGTGTTTTCATGGAAACAGGGGTTGCGTGATCTGTAACTATGAGAAATTTAGCCGGTTCCTTGAGGGATTCATATATGGTACGCACGATTTCTCTGTCAATATGTTCAACCGCCTGTATCTTTTCGCCGATATTCCCGTTATGTGACGCCTCGTCAGGGGCCTCAACATGGATATAAACAATATCATGGTCTTCAAGGAGTTCCAATGCCTTTTGTGCCTTCCCTTTAAAGTTTGTATCGATGTATCCGGTTGCCCCTTCCACGGCCGGGGTATCAAAACCGATCATGCCGCTTATTCCTTTCACCAGGTCTACAGCAGCAACCGTCGCCCCTTTCAATTGATATTTTTCAAAAAAAGAGGGGAATTGTGAGCGTTTTCCCTGCCCCCAGAGCCAAATGCTGTTTGCCGGAAGCTTACCCTCTTCTATTCTCTTTTTATTAAGCGGATGCTCTTTGAGTATTTGCTGTGAACCGTCCATCAGGCTGATAAGCATTTCCGAACCATCGCCTGCCGGTATATACCGTGAAATATCCTTTTTCGTTATATCGTGGGGAGGAGTGGTTTTCATTTCCCGGAGACCATCCTTCCAAAGCATGATATGCCGGTAACTTATTCCCGGGTAAAACTCAAACGCCTTACTTCCCAACCTATCATTGATATCTTCAATAAGGATTTTCGCTTCCGGCGTCGTGATATGACCTCCGCTATAATCGCCCATAATGGTTCCGGCAGGGGTGAATTCAAGATTCACGAGGTTGCACCTGAAGGCCACGTCATTTTCGTCCATTACTATTCCCATAGCAAATGCCTCAATAGGCGCCCTCCCGGTATAATATTTCGCCGGGTCATAACCGAATAAGGACATGCCGGCTACATCACTCCCGGGCGGCATTCCTTCCGGCACCGTGACAACCTTCCCGCAGAATCCTTCCCTAGCCATCATATCCATGTATGGTTTCCTGGCAGCCATGAGAGGGGTCCTGCCATCCAACTCTTCAAGAGGAAAATCCGCCATCCCATCACCGATTATAACTATGTATTTCACCTATCTACCTTTTGGGATTTCTATAGGTCATATTTGACTTATAAGGCCTATGTTTTACGTTAATCACACTGACGCTAAAGGTTTCCTTCTTCAATCCTTATATGCACACTCTCTCCCTTTATAAAAGGCAATCGGTCAATTTCGACCTTTGCCATTTTCAGATCTTTTTCAACCGCCTCATGGGTGAGCATTATGATGGGAACATGCCCCTTCTCTTTTCTTCCCTTCTGGATAACGGTGGAGATGCTTATATCGTAATTCGAGAGAATACCGGATATTTTTGAAAGAACACCGGTTCTGTCCTCTGTGGTAATTCTCATATAAAATGGAACAAGGGTATCTCCCCCTTTTCTTACTATTGTTTCGCCTTTTTTAAACCTGGGGGTTCGTGGTTTCAGGCCTTTTGCCCTGATTCTGTATGCCATATCCATTATGTCGCTTACCACCGCGCTGCCTGTGGGATCCGCCCCCGCCCCTTTTCCATAGTAAAGATTCGGGCCAACACTGTCGCCTACTACATAGACTGCATTGTATACACCGTTCACATTACTCATGGGGTGGGTGGTGGATATCATTGCCGGTTCAACACGGGCATCGATCAAACCATCCCGTTCCTTTGCCAAACCGAGAAGTTTGATCCTGTAGCCGAATTCCTTTGCAAACTCAATATCGATAGGCTCAATCTTTGATATACCGCCGGTTACAATATCAGACATGGCAACAGGACAATGGAAGGCTAAACGCATGAGTATGGACAACTTGTGTGCTGCGTCGATGCCTTCTATATCGAGAGTAGGGTCCTGCTCGGCATATCCCAGCATCTGCGCATCTTTTAAGGCATCGGAAAATGAAACGCCTTCTTCCGTCATCTTTGTAAGAATATAATTGCTTGTGCCGTTAAGGATACCAAGGATGTAATTGATCTTGTTTCCCACAAGACCATCCCTTATGGCGCGTATGACCGGTATGCCCCCGCATACACTTGCCTCAAAACCTATTTCACAGTTTTCTTTTTCGATGAGCTCGAATATCTCGTCGCCCCTTTCTGCAAGGAGCGCCTTGTTTGCCGTGACAACCCATTTCTTCTTTTTGACGGCAGAGGTGATGAAGTCAAATGCGGGCATTATCCCGCCTACAAGCTCCACAACGATGTCTACATTTTTATCTTCTATCACATCGTAGGCATTATTTGTGAGGATGTTTCTGTCAATCTCGACCCCTCTGTCCCGGTCGAGATCTACATCTGCAATTTTAACAACTTTGACATTAAGCCCGGTTTTTTCAGCCAAAAGAGCACTATTCCGGCTAAGAATTTTGTAAGTTCCTAAGCCTACGGTTCCAAGGCCTATGATGCCGACGCCGATCATTTATTGGTTGAGGAATACAAAAGATTCCTGATGCCTTTTACGGCCTGCCTGATCCTGTGTTCATTTTCAACAAGTGCAAATCTGATGTAACCTTCGCCATATTCTCCAAATCCTATCCCCGGTGATGTAGCCACCTTCGCTTCCTGCAAAAGAAGTTTAGAAAACTCCAGGGAGCCCATAGAAGCAAACTGTTCAGGAATTTTTGCCCAGACAAACATGGTGGCTTTCGGCTTATCCACTGTCCATCCGTAACGGGTAAGTCCTTCACAGAGGACGTTTCTTCTTCTCCGGTATTTCTCTACGATGTCCGTAACGTCATCATCCCCTTCGTTGAGTGCAATGATGGAAGCAATCTGTATGGGCTGGAACACACCGTAATCAAAATAGCTTTTAATCCTTCCCAACGCTGAGATCATCTTTCTATTTCCCACAACAAAACCGACGCGCCATCCCGGCATACTATAACTCTTTGACATAGAGAAGAACTCCACACCCACATCCTTTGCCCCCTTTATCTGGAGAAAACTCGGTGCGTCGTAACCGTCGAAGACCAGGTCTGCGTAAGCAAGGTCATGAACTACCATGAGGTTATGTTCTTTTGCAAACTCATATATCTTTTCGAAAAAACCGATTTCTGTAACCTCTGTGGTAGGGTTGTTCGGAAAGCTGATGATGAGCATCTTAGGCTGTGGCCAAGTGGTTTTTACAGCAATGCTCAACCTGTCAAAAAATTCTTCCTTGGGAAGGAGCGGAATTGTCCTTAAATCGCCGCCGGCAATAACAACGGAATACATATGAATAGGGTAACCCGGGTCAGGGACAAAAACAACTTCGCCCTGGCTTATAGTTGCAAGCACGAGATGGCCTAAACCCTCTTTAGCGCCCATGGTAACAACGATTTCTGTTTCCGGGTCTATATCTACGTCATATTTCCTTTTATACCAATTTGCTATGGCTAACCTTAATTTATATATCCCTCTGGTAACGGAATACCGGTGGTTTTTGGGATTTCTGGCAGCTTCAATAAGTTTTGAAACGATATATTTCGGAGTTGCCATATCGGGGTTACCCATACCAAGGTCAATAATATCTTCACCCTTTCTTCTCGCCTCAAAAAGAAGATCCCTGACTACACCGAGTCCGTAAGGCGGCAACCTTGAAATCCTGTAAAATTCATCCATTTCATTGAAAACTACCACATAAGGCGGGAACAATCAATATTAATTCATTCCTGAACAAAGCATCCTTTGCTGCCTTTACTACTTGCCTTAAATCTGTTACATTTTAAGGCTATGGATAGAATATTTGTGAAAGGCGCCAAGGAACACAACCTTAAAAACATAGACGTGGTTCTTCCCAGAAACAAGATGGTGGTCATCACGGGGCCAAGCGGTTCCGGAAAATCCACCCTTGCCTTTGATACGATCTATGCAGAGGGTCAGCGCAGGTACGTGGAATCCCTGTCATCCTATGCGAGACAGTTCCTGGAGCTTATGGAAAAACCCGATGTGGATTATATAGAAGGTTTATCCCCGGCCATCAGCATAGAGCAGAAGACCCTCAGCAAAAACCCGCGAAGCACCGTAGGAACGGTAACGGAAATCTATGATTATCTGAGGCTTCTTTTTGCGCGAATAGGCCATGTATTCTGCTATGGCTGCGGCAAGGAGATAAAGAGCCAGCATGCCCCGCAGATTGTTGATATAATATTGTCGCTTGGCCCGGGAGTTATGCTGACCGTACTTGCGCCTATTGTGCGGGGGAGAAAAGGAGAGTACAGGAAAGAGCTGGATGATCTGCGGAAGCAGGGTTTTACAAAAATAAGATTGAATGGAAAAGTAACGGATCTCTCTGACGAAATTCAGCTCGACAAGAACAAAAAACATGAAATTGATGTCATAATCGACAGAATTACCATCAGGGAAGGGATCGAGAGGAGACTCTTTGAGGCGGTAGAACTTGCCCTCCAGAAGGCCGACGGCATAATAAAGATACAAACAGATAAAAGCATGCATGTCTTCAGTGAAAAATTTGCCTGTCCGGACTGCGGGATAAGTTATCCCGAGATCGCCCCGCGTATGTTTTCCTTCAATAACCCTTACGGGGCATGTCCAACCTGCAACGGTCTCGGTGTAAAGGAGTATTTCGACCCTGTCCTTATCGTACCCAATCAGGACCTTTCTTTGAGAGAAGGCGCTGTAGTACCCTGGGGCGAGAAAAACCCTGTCAGTTTCCTGCCCTTCCTCGAGGCACTCGTAAATCATTATAAAATAGATATAAGAACACCCTTCAAGGACTTGCCTAAGGATGTTCAGGACGTTATCCTTTATGGTTCAAAAGAAGAAATTGAGTTTTTCGTCGACCGGGGAGGAAGAAGATATTTTTCAAAAAAACCTTTTGAAGGTGTCATCAACGAACTTCAGCACGATTGGGATATTGCCCAGTTTTACGAAAAAGAGAAGCTCGAGAGGTTTATCAATCTGATACCTTGTCCTTCCTGCAGCGGAGCACGTTTAAAAAAGGAGATGCTGTGGGTAAAGATTGACGGTTTAAATATTGATGAAGTCGCAAGGATGACTTTAACAAAATCTCTAAATTATTTCAGTGGGTTAAATATTAGCGACAAAGAAAGGGAGATAGCGCGGAATATCCTGAAAGAGATTATATCGCGATTAAAATTCCTTATAGATGTTGGCCTTGACTACATAGCACTCAACAGGAATTCTTCCACCCTGTCTTCGGGGGAATCCCAGAGGATAAGGCTTGCCACCCAGATAGGATCGGGCTTAACAGGGGTACTGTACGTGCTTGACGAACCGAGTATAGGCCTCCACCAGAGGGACAACGAGAGACTGCTCGCCACGCTGAAACGACTCAGAGACCTTGATAATACCGTTATCGTGGTAGAACATGACCTCGATACAATTGTATCATCCGATTATGTCATCGACCTCGGGCCGGGCGCCGGTGAAAACGGAGGTTACCTTGTATTCCAGGGCACCCCTTCCGAGCTTGTGATGAATAACGAATCGATTACCGGTAAATACGTCTCGGGAGTTCTGAAGATCGAGATTCCCGAAGAGAGAAGGAAGGCAAAAGGTTTTCTCAAAATAAAGGGCGCCCGGGAACACAATTTGAAGAATATCGATGTGGAAATTCCTCTCGGTGTATTTACCTGTATTACCGGTGTTTCAGGGTCAGGTAAAAGTACATTGGTAGTGGATACCCTTTATCCGCTCCTCAAACAGAAATTGTATAAATCGAAAGAACGGGCAGGTGAAATTGATATCATAACAGGCCATGAGGCAATAGACAGGGTCATAGACATCGACCAGTCACCCATCGGCAGGACGCCGCGGTCAAACCCCGCAACATATACCGGTGTTTTTACCAACATACGCGAACTCTTTGCGAAACTCCCCGAATCGAGAATCAGGGGATATAAAGAAGGCAGGTTCAGCTTTAATGTGAAAGGCGGCAGGTGCGAAACATGTACAGGCGAGGGCTTTGTCAAGATTGAAATGCAGTTTCTCCCCGATGTGTATATCGTATGCGACATTTGCAAGGGAAAACGGTACAACAGGGATACGCTTGAAGTAAAATACAGAGGCAAGAGCATTGCCGATGTTCTTGAGATGACCGTCACCCAGGCCACAGAGTTCTTCAATGCCCATCCGCTCATCAAAAGCAAACTCAAGGTGCTCAATGACGTCGGGCTCGGGTATATACGTCTCGGGCAGGCCGCAACAACGCTATCGGGAGGGGAGGCGCAGAGGATAAAACTTTCGAGGGAGCTTTCGAAGCGGGATACAGGAAGAACGCTGTATATCCTCGATGAACCCACGACAGGCTTACACTTCGCAGACATAGAAAAACTGCTCCTTGTGCTTTCCGAACTCGTACAGAGAGGAAACACGATAATTGTGATCGAGCACAACATGGACGTGATAAAATGTGCAGATTACATTATCGACCTTGGCCCTGAAGGCGGAGAAAAAGGAGGGAACATAATTATAGAGGGAACACCTGAAAAGGTAGCATTTTCAACGGATAGTTATACGGGGTTGTTTTTAAAAAAACATCTGTATGGTGAAAGGTGAAAGGTGGAGAAATGGTGTCTTCTCTTTTTGCTCTTTCTTGGGGGAGGCATATTGTGCAAAAAATACATAAACATCCGTGTGTTGTCAAGGTTATAGTCTGCCCCGGCAACAAAAAAAACCGGGCAAGAAGGTCTTAATGCAACCCTTTGTTATCAATGTTATTTCTAAAAATTTCTTGACAAAAGTATGTTCCATACAGTACAACGTCACAGCAACATTTTTGGATACAGTATACAAAATTGTTTTTTTTCAAAAAACCCTTTTATAGGGGGTGGCATTCAGAGGTTTTTACAATTGATTCCAAAAATTTATTACAATTGATTCTAGAAATTTATTACAATTGATTCTAGAATTTAAATCAATTCAAAACAAAAACATTTAGGAGGTATTTTTATGCGTATCAAAAAATTATTTTTAGTGTTCAGTGCTGTTGCTTTCCTGTGCAGTTTAAATCTGGTATTACCTCAGCATTCATACAGTCAGGCGACTATCACACTCAAGTATGCCAATTTCCCCCCTTCTACCACATTCCCGTGTGTCCAGATGGAAAGGTGGGCTAAAGAGGTGGAAAAGAGAACAAGCGGAAAGGTCAAAGTGCAGACTTTCCCGGGCGGAACATTGCTTCCTGCAAAAAACATCTTTGATGGCGTCATATCCGGCATGGCAGACATTGGTAATTTTGCAATGAGTTATCAGCCCGGACGTTTCCCCGTATCTGAAGCTGCCGATCTTCCAATCGGATTCACCAGTGCAAAGGTTGCAAGCGTTGCCCTTTATGATCTGATCGAGAAATACAATCCAAAAGAGTTTGAAAAGGTAAAGTTGTTAACGTTATTTACCTGTCCACCCGCTGATTTTATGACAAGTAAGCCCGCAAGAACGCTGAAAGACATAAAAGGTATGGAACTCAGGGTATCCGGTACGGGCTCCGATGTTATAAAACACCTTGGCGGCATCCCTGTAGCAATGCCGCAATCTGAAACACCTGAAGCCATTCAGAAGGGTGTTGTAAAGGGCATGGTTTCCTCTATGGAAATCCTGAAAGATTTCAGCTTTGCTGCGTACTGCCCGTATGCCACCGAAGC
>JGI24730J26740_1001170_pt1 | contig 14164 bp, 14 predicted proteins | sample EPASupsiteSAE347_FD_26740 | JGI IMG/M metagenome (IMG submission 26740)
GTGCGCGAAGTACAACGGCACATACGACAAGGTCATCGAGGTCTACAAGCGCAGAGAGCAAGAGAAACTCTATCCCAAGACACCCTCTTCAACTGCGGATGACCCGCTTTCATAATTCAGGAAATTACCTGCCGGTGGGCCGGCATTATTTAGGGTAATGTGCTTCTGAAGAGAATCGTTCTCTATTAACTGGCAGGGAATGCACCCGTATCGAATGCCAATTGAGCTTCCGACGTTGGCGCATCGAGACCCTGTCTATCGGAATGGAGTGCAGGAGAGCAAGCTGAGAGTCATCTCTGTTGTTGGCGCGCGGCCACAATTTGTGAAAGCTGGACCGGTGAGCCGTGAATTGCGAAAAAGGCACACCGAGATCTTAGTGCATACCGGTCAGCATTATGACGATAAAATGTCGGCTGTATTTTTCCAGGAACTGGATATCCCGATACCAGACCACAATCTGAACGTGGGATCGGGATCTCATGGCCGGCAAACCGGTGAGATGCTCGACCGCATTGAACAAGTATTGGTGAAAGAAAGGCCTGATTGGGTGTTGGTGTACGGCGACACGAACTCAACTCTGGCAGGGACTCTAGCAGCGGCGAAGTTACACATCCCCGTGGCCCATGTGGAGGCTGGCTTGCGCTCGTTTAATCGTGCCATGCCTGAAGAAATCAACCGCGTGCTGGCCGATCATCTGTCAAGCCTCCTTTTCTGTCCAAGCCAAACGGCTGTCGAAAACTTGAAACGCGAAGGGATCACGAGCGGTGTCCATTTTGTAGGGGATGTGATGGCGGATGTGCTTTTCGACGCGGTCGAGCGGGCAATGGATCGGTCCGATATTCTAAGGCGACTAGGGGTAAAGGAACGGCAATACTTGGTGGCGACGGTGCATCGTGCTGAGAACACAGATGATGGGTCGCGTCTGAGAAGTATTTACAGAGCCTTCACCCGGATGGAAGAGACTGTCGTATTTCCCGTCCATCCGCGAACCCGCAAGAGACTAGCCGAGCTAGGCCTGGATACCGGGAGCGACGATACCCGAAACATGAGGATCGTTGAACCGCTCGGCTACCTCGATATGATCCGCTTGATGCTCTCGGCGCGAATGATTCTGACGGACTCTGGTGGTATTCAGAAGGAAGCGTATTGGCTGAGAGTGCCGTGTGTCACTCTGCGTGATGAAACGGAATGGATCGAGACAGTGCAGGTGGGGTGGAATGTTCTGGTTGGTAGCAATACTGAATTAATTCTTCAAAAAGTTGTATCTCTTGTACCCCCATCCACTCGGCCCTCACTTTACGGCGATGGACGCGCCGCTAGATATTGCATAGAGAAGCTTCAGAAATTCCAGGACCCACTGTGAGTTGGCCTCAGGCCTATCTCTTAATTTCTAGCCTTCGCGCATGTCGGTGCATGTATGATCAAAACGTAGGAAGTAGGAGCCTTATGGTAACTCGTCACAGGAGGCGGTTGACCGCCAATATTGTTGACTTAAGCCATAATAAATTGAAATTACAAATTAATTAGCTCGACAAGTCTTCTTGGATATGAGAAATTGATCCTCGTTGGAGGTTGCGATGAGTGCTTTCTCGGCGGCAGACAAAATATTTTCTGAGGAGTTTATCATGATGGCACAGATCCTGTCTTGAAGATTCATGCCAACCGAGTGATTGCGTCGGACATTTTCTCAACATTATTCCAAGAAATATCAGCCCTACTGACAGGCAATCGGACGTGGACTTTACCCGAAATCGAAAACTCTCTTTTGCGCGACTCATCGTTTTCATTCTTTCCAGCACCGCGAGTGGAAGAAGTAAGGGAGTGGACTCCAAAGCGGGCGTTTTTTTCAGAAGTGCACGGCGCAGCGGTCTTTGGCATGAGGCGGAACCGGTTCACCGCAGTCGGCTTACCCGCGCACGAAAGAAGCTTTCCTGGACTTTCTTTCGAGACATTCTCGGGAAAGCTGTCAAACTAGTACAGGACGGCGGAAGTCCCTGACCTGTTCCGGTGGGCACAAGAAGGCGTGCCCGCCCTACAGTGCCAGCCGCTTGGTAGGGTGGACACGGTTTTATCGTGCCACCAAAACGAGTGCCGAATTTCCGCCCGCGTATACTAGTATTAGGTACGATATCGGGAAAGGACTTGAGCTGTACATAGGTCAATATAGGGAATGTCTGAGGGTAGTGAGATGGATTGGGAATCAGCTTTCCCAGTTCAGAGCCTCCGATTACTGGCGAGATATTGCCTGGTTGAGTTCAGGGAGCCTCCTGGCTCATGTTTTGACTCTGGTAGTTATGCCGATTGCCTCGCGCTTATATACGCCCGATGACTTTGGCGTAGCGAGCATTTTTACTGTTATTGTTGGATTTGTTAGCGTGATAGTCNCCTGCCGTTATGAATACTTTGTCCAGTTGCCGAAGCACAAGGTGAATGCTTGGCGGCTAGTTCGGCTGGTGGTGCTCTTCGGATGCGTAAACTGCGCGGTTTTGACTCCCGCTGCATGGCTGTGGCGTGAAACGCTTGCGGGGTGGACAGGTAACTCTGCGCTAGCACCATGGTTAGTTGCGGTTCCAGCAGGAGCCGTTGCGATTTCCATATCCACCGCCCTTCAAGGCTGGACTCAGCGACAGCGACGCTACCGGCGCTCGGCAGAATCCAACGTGCTGTCAAAATGTGGGTATTTTGGTTCGATACTAGCTGGCTATTGGCTCATACCTGGGGGAGGTGGGCTGATCCTTGCTGGAACAGCCTCTGCATTGGCCAAGGTTGCCTACTTGGCCCGAGGCTCCCATTTTTCACTTCTGTTAAGCAGGCGTGGTGTCAGCCTTGCAGCCAGGGAACAAGCTGAACTTGCCGGAGCGCTGATCCTATCTCATATATTCATGGCAATCACAGCGGCCATTCCAACGCTATTCATCTCGCGTACATACGGGAGCGATGTTCTTGGGCAATTTGCGCTCGCGTACCAGACAGTATTGCTCCCTTCTTCGCTGGTGGGCTCTGCGATCGGTAATGTCTACTATCAAAGGGCGGCAGAGACTTGGGCCAGAGGTGACAGTATTGCCAGACTTTGGCGATCCTCTGCGTCTCGCCTTCTGATGATTGGTATGCCTGTGTATGCCATCGCCGCTGCCCTTTCCCCTTCGCTTTTCCCGGTGATCTTCGGTTCCCAGTGGAGGCTTGCAGGTCACTATGCGGGGGTGCTATCAATATGTGCTTTTTTTTCCTTTGTAACAGGGCCGCTCGGCTGGACTTTTGCCGTGGTGGGGATGGCGTTTTACTTGCCACTGTGGCATGCGGCCCGTTTGGTGACAACATTGATAGTCGCCTTCTGTGCGAGATATTTTGGCCTAGGTGCCATGTTCTTCATCCTCCTGATAGTAGCTCAAACATCGCTACTCTATCTGGCCGACTATTATGCTGAGTGGCGTTTTTCACTTCGTCCCTCGCCCAATAATCGAAACAATCATATACAGAATATGTGAGGGATTAAAGATGTGCGGGGGGGGGCGATCAATGCTGTTGACTTAGGCATTTTTGAGTTTCTCCTGCCTGCCAGAGCACCATTTGTTAGCAGGTCTTTTGGTGATTCTGGGCTGTGAGGGTCTGGGTGACTTCGATCTGTAGTACCGAACTCGTTTGATCTCGCAAAGGATATGGGCGAAGACCTCAAGGGCCTTCTCCGGATCTTCGGGAACGAGTACGGCGTATCTAATCACTCAAAAACGACACCTTCTGGCTGTTCGAGCGAGGCAGGAAGCGGGTTTGAGGGTCTAGCGAAAATGGAAGGGTGCCCAGACAGATTTTTTGTATCGAGTGCATTTTGGATGGGACATCACGAGCAGTATTCTATATGGTTAGAGACCACCAATTTGTCAGGAGGTCTCAACCACTATGGAAATCGTCGCAAAGTGTGTCGGTCTGACCCATTTGCCGGAATTTGTGAGGGTCCTGTTCAAGGGCATGCCAGAAGTTTTTCGTCATAGACATCAGTTGGTCTTTTGCTGGTTGGTTTTGATTCAGATGATTTTTACAGGTCCAAGGACACTGAAGGGGCTGTCAATGTAGCTCCTTCACATATCTCGAAATGGCACTTCCGACGATTACTCGCCGCTGGATATTGGAGCTTGGAACTACTCTTGTTGTGGTTTGCCGATGGAGCTATTAAATCATTTCCGGAACCAGAAGACAAGGTGATGTATATTGTTGGAGATGGCAGCAAGAAAGACAAACGAGCAAAGAAGAATCCAGCAGTGCAGAAGGGAAGAACCAGTCAACATGAGGCATTCTTTTTTGGAATCAAATTTACAATACTCATGGTACAGTGGGACGTTTATCGTATACCAGTTGATTTCAGGATCGTCTTGCCAAAGAGCGATCCGAACTAGAAAAATGAGAATGAGTTGTTTCGAGAAATGTTAAATAGTTTAAAATCTCCATTGTGGGCTAAATTTATAATTGTTACAGCTGATTCAGCTTATGGATCAATAGAAAATATGAAGCTTGTCAAGAAATTGGATGATTTTGATTTAAACAGGGTCTGGGGATTTGTATTTGCTATTGGTAGAACATGGAAACTGGAGGATGGCAAAAGCATCAGCAATCTTGTAAAGCATATACCACATAGGTTATTTCAAAGAACTTGGATTCCAGGTATGACAACTGATACAAGCCGCAAAATATTATGGGTGTTCAGAAAACGCACTCGTCTTCGTCATATCGGTGATGTCACCGTAGTTTTAAGCAAGAAGGGGCATAACGCGGGACCCCAAAAAACAAAAATACTGGTGACCAATCTTGTAGATCTGACAGCAAGACACGTGATTTCTGTTTACCAAAGGCGCTGGTCAGTGGAGATCCTGTTCGAAGAGCTCAAAAGTGGCCTCGGATTGGGCGAGCATCAAGTTTCCAAGAAGATGGACCGAATTGAAAAATCAATTGTGATAGCTATTATTGCTTACCTTGTTCTAATCCGTGCACGGAAAAAGGATATCACTTCTGGGCGATCTTGGAGTATTTTCCAGTTGAAAAGCAATCTTTCAAACCACCTCATCTGCAATCAGATCCGGCACGACATGCAGCTAAAATTCAATAGATTCCTGAAAGCCGTGTGACGTATGGAGATTTCGACCATGACCTGTCGTTTTTGAGTAATCACAGGGTACGTTTCTGCCCTGACAGCGCCGGAGGCACACCACGAAAAATTACACTGAATGGAGGGCGGAATACCATTTTTAACGGGACACGGGCCACGTTTTCTGCTACTGAATGGTGGGAAAGGATACCGGCGGCTGAGGAGGCACACCATTCATGGCGGATGCGATCTCAGCCTCTTTCAACTTGGTTTGCGCTCGGTCGATCATCTTCTTAACAAAGAACTGCCCATTCCAGTAGCATTCGTGCCATTGGAAAAGGCTCTAACTTGTATCCGGTAGAAAGTAAATGGATCACAAATAAGGGCTACTTGTAGTGTCAGCCCAAGACTTTATCAAACATGGGTTTCAACTTCGGAGTTACCAATGCTGAAGATAGCTTTTGTGTCGCCAACTTTTAGTCCTCAAATGTCAGGATACGCGGGTATGGCTTTACCTAAGGCAATGGCTGAATTGGGGTCTGCTGAAGTACACGTGATTTCTGCAAACCTCAATGTTTATTACTATAATCCCGATTACTCCAGAATATATGAACAGTTCCTCGGCCCACCAGTGCTTCGTTGTTGCACTGAGATCCAAAACGGTTGCACCTTACATAGACTTCCACATTGGAAAATTAGAGGACACGTATACATCCGTGGTTTGGCAAGGTTGCTGTCCCAGTTGAAGCCTGATGTGGTCCAGGCGTGGATACCGAACGGACCAATTGCGTTGCAGTTGGCACTGCTGAAACAGTTCCTTGGGTTCCGGTTTTTTACAGGCCAGCACACTACCAAATCTGTATTTCCATTGGTCAACCAATCCAGGATTGGTATGAAAGATTGGCTCAAGGTGTTCTGTTCGCGTATCGTCCCCGGTCGCCTGGTTTCGTGGGCTTCAGAGGGATGTTATGCCGCGACCATTGACTGCGGAGAATTGGCTGTGCGCTTCATGGGTGTTCAAAAACCAAAGTGTCTGATCCGTAATCTTGGAGTCAATACGGAAATGTTTCACCCTGCATCAACTCCAGAGGAATTGTTCGAACGTGAGCGGATGCGCCACAATCTCGGGTTCTCACGAGATGACGTGGTTTGCTGCTACACAGGGAGATTCACTGATGACAAGAATCCACTCTGTTTAGCGAAAGCCATACATCAGTTTTGCAATGAGGGACGTCCCTTCAAAGGGTTGTTCATTGGTGAAGGTCCGCAGAAATCCGAAATCGAAGCATGCTCTGGATGCATTACTATTCCGTTTCTCAACTACCGTGAATTGCCACCATTTTACCGCTTGGCCGACATAGGTGTATGGCCGACTCAGGAAAGCACCAGCATGCTTGATGCTTCTGCAAGTGCACTGCCTGTGGTAGTAAGTGACCGTCTCGTAGCTCGCGAAAGAATCGAAGGCAATGGATTAACTTATAGCCAGAATGATCCGGGGGATATGATTCTGGTACTTGCCTCGCTGGAATCTAAGGATGAACGTCGCAAGCTCGGTGATGTCGGACGCAAACGTATGGTTCAGAAGTTTAGCTGGGTTGCCGTAGCTCAGCGCACTCTCGCTGATTTCGACCTCGCTCTTGCAGCGTCTCAATCGTACCATAAGAAAAACACTAGGCAGGTATCGTAAACTCATGAAAGTTCTCCATCTCAGCTCATACGATTATGGTGGCGCTGGTATTGCGACACTTCATTTACATGAAGGTATGCTTAAGGCTGGAATTGATTCTCGCGTGGCAGTGATGCATCATCATTCCAAAGTGCAGGGCATCATTGAGGTAACTGGAGGTCGCCATCCTTATCGGGTCTATTTGCTTGCTTGCAAAGCATTTTTGAAATTCGGTTCTGACGGTGATTTCGGTTTCCAATATCAGTTGCTGTCGCTCATCCCTCATCCCAAAAGATTGTTGGAACTGGTTGGCTTTAAGCCGGATGTTATTGTTGCCCATTACATTTCGCATTTTCTGTCCCCGCGCGATTTGCTTGAATTGCACAGGCTCACCGATGCGCCTGTAATAATGAACCTTTTAGACATGGGGCTACTTACCGGCGGCTGCCATTATGCATGGGAATGTGGTGGCTATAAAATTAAGTGCGAAAAATGCCCCGCCTTAAGGTTTAGCCACCAAGCCGATTTGTCTCAGCACACTTTGCGGGAGAAAGCCAGTGTGTTAGGAAATATGAAAGTTGCTGTTGTAGCTGGCTCATCCTGGCTTTTGGATCAGGCCAGGCAATCCAGTTTGTTTCAAGGACTGAACGCAGAGACCATTCTACTTGGTGTAGATCCAAATACATTTGGCTGCATTTCCCGTATGGAGGCTCGCAAACTACTTGGGCTGCCTCAGGATCTGAAGATTATTTTCTTTGGCGCCCAATCACTGTCACAGCGTCGAAAAGGCATGTCGTATTTGGTCCATTCTTTGAATCTTTTGGCAGGCCATGGGAGATTTGATAGTGGTAAGGTGATGACTGTCAGCGCTGGCCATCGACGAGGTGTTACCGCACTCCTCGATAAACGTATCAAACATTATGCCTTTGGATTCTTGAACGGAGCGAGCCTGTTACCACTTGCTTATAGAGCTGCGGATGTTTTTGTTTGCCCTTCGATAGAAGATTCTGGTCCAGTGATGATCAATGAAGCAATCATGTGTGGGACACCTGTTGTGGCTTTCCGCATGGGAGTTGCACTTGATTTAGTAGTTCCCGGACAGACTGGATATCTGGCAATTTTGAAGAATAGTGAAGATCTGGCTCGGGGGGTCCAAAAGATAATCTCTTTAAATGACTCTGATGCACAGACGATGTCGAAGCGTTGCAGGGCCCATGCCCTCGAGCTGTGCAATCCTGCAAAGCAGGTTTCATCCTTTATTGCGGTCTGTCAGAGAATTATTTGAAATTAAAAGGCTTATGTTGTCAAATTCCTTAACGTCAACCGTGATTCAGGTCGAAATTGTTGCTTGGGACAGCTCCTTTCTAGGCATTAAAGTCGGGAGAATAGTCCAGAACTCTTTGAAAAGGGACCAACTGAACAATGTTTTGGCTAGATTTTGGGCCTCAGGAGGCCAACTGGTCTACTGGCCTTCGGACCCTTTTGATGTGGAATCCCAGAATGCTGCTATAGCCAATGGAGGGTCAATGGTCGATATGAAAACCACTTATCTTATCAATTTGGATATGCATTTTGTCCCCCATTGTCAGGCTGAGGCCTACTGCGGGCCATCTGACCAACCGAAGCTGGAATCTTTAGCTTTTCAGGCCGGGGAATACTCTCGGTTCAAATTAGACCAACAAATGCCAAAAGATGCATATGAACGATTGTATAGGGTGTGGATGCAGAAATCATTGTCGGGAGATCTTGCGGACGGCGTCTTAGTCCGTAGAGATAGGGATCGCATTCTCGGTGTCATCACCATGAAAGCAAAGGTTGAATTCGGGACCATCGGATTAGTGGCAGTCGATCATCAGATTCGTGGACGAGGGGTCGGACGCGATCTTCTACTTTCTTCGTTCGCTTGGTTCAAAGAGCATGGATGTAGGCAGGTTCGTGTTGTAACACAAGGTTCGAACAGAGCTGCATGCTCATTATACGAATCTATCGGCTTTGCTGTAGAAAAGAAGGTTGCCTTCTACCATTTTTGGGAAAGACATTTATGATTCCGTTCAACAAACCATTTATTATTGGCAAAGAACTTTATTATATCGCCCAAGCCGTACAATCAGAACACCTGGCTGGCGACGGGAGCTTTACAAAACGTTGTCACGCATGGTTGGAAAGCACCTTCGGTGTACAAAAATCACTTCTAACACATTCATGCACGGCTGCCCTGGAGATGTCGGCCATCCTAGCAGGGGTTGGCTGTGGGGATGAGGTGATCCTTCCATCATTCACCTTCGTATCTACTGCCAACGCGTTTGCCTTACGCGGTGCTAGTCTGGTGTTCATTGATATCCGGGAGGATACTTTCAATATGGATGAAAATATCCTACCGTCGCTTATGACACCAAGGACCAAAGTCATAGTTCCTGTTCACTACGGTGGGGTTGGCTGCGAAATGGATGTCATCAATAGCATAGCATCACAATACGGATGCGTTGTGGTAGAGGATGCAGCCCACGCAGTTAATGCCCGCTGGCATGGCAAGTGGCTCGGCACTATTGGACACCTTGGTTGCTACAGTTTTCACGAAACCAAGAACTTTATAAGCGGCGAAGGGGGTGCATTATTGGTGAATGACTCTAGCTATAATAAGCGAGCTGAAATCATTCGCGAAAAGGGAACCAACCGAACGGAGTTCCTTAGGGGGCAAGTCGATAAATATTCCTGGGTGGACATCGGCTCTTCGTACTTGCCTTCGGAAATTGTTGCCGCATTCTTGGCCGCTCAATTGGAGGAAGCCGACCGCATCACAGCGAAACGAGTTGCCATTTATAATCGATATGCTGAAGGTTTTGCCGATCTTATTTCCACAGGGCACCTAGCAACACAGTTTATTCCTGATCATTGCCAACACAATGGCCATTTGTTTTGTCTTCTCTTGAAAAACCTGGATGAAAGGACAAGGCTAATCAAGTTCCTCAGGGAGCGTGATGTAATGGCTATTTTTCACTATGTCCCGTTGCATCTCTCAAAAATGGGAAGGTGTTTTAATTGTTCCTCAGGCGACCTGTCGGTAACAGAATCCGTAGCTGACCGGCTGGTTAGGTTGCCATTCTATTACGATCTCAGGTTAGAAGAACAGAATCTGGTAATCAGTCTCGTAAGGTCTTTTTTGGGATTCAACGATTAAACCAGAGGTCATCCGGCTATGGCAAGTGAGACATCTCGAATTAAACCGCAGTGGAAACTTGTTGAAGGCCCAACTCCATATTTTTTTATTTTTTTAATAATCGTTGTTTCACAAATGATCAGCTATCCCCTCAGCCGCATTTTACCGGATCCACTTTTTAGCAGGTTCGAAAGCCTAACTGGAACATCTCTAATCAGGTTTTCTTATCTCGTGAGCATCGTGACTTTCCTGGTTCTGCTTTTTGTTTACCGACTTTTTCCTTGCCGGAGATGGTTGAGGGAATTTCAATTGAGGGAGGCAACCGGGCACAGTGATAGGGAATTTAAGTTGTTATGGTTTGCAACTTCTTTTGGGACACTGGTGCTATGTCTCGTCGCCTTCGTAAGAATGGGCTACTCATTCCCAATGTTCCTGGCAAGTAACATTTCACAAGTTGATTACACCTTTTTGAGGTTCAATGTTAAGAGTATGATCAGGTCAGAGATTATTGTTATCTGTCAATATATATTTCTTCCGCTCAACATTATTTCCGCGTTTACAATGAGCAAGTCTTTCTTTATATATAGGGTCGGTACAACAATTCTTTTTTGTCTTGTTGGACTGTTTGCATTGGAAAGAAGCACGATGGTCATTCCGATTCTTGTTTATCTAGTAGCAAGAATCAGCTTCAAGCCAATTAAATGGAATCGGATTCTAGGATCTTTATCACTAGCAATATTAATTTCGGTATTTATGGTCATACTTTCCATGGCTGAAGCGATAGATCAATTCTCGACAGCTTTCGAGCTGTATCTAGGCCGAGTTATTCACGGTCAATGGCTTGGTCTGCCTGCATACTTGTGGTTTTACTCGAAGACAACGGCGGAATTCACGTCGGTCCTGCATCCCTATATTAAGTTTATTTTAGGGATTGAGAGTATTACACCTGGCACACAACTGATGATTGAGATTTATCCGAAGATACCAGTAGATGCTACCGGCAATATCCCTACTATGTTTATAGGGGAAGCCTACGCCATTGGCGGATGGCCTTTTGTCATGTTTTCTATTGTTCATGTAAGTTTGTTTTTGAGTTTGTGTGCTTGGCTATTTAGCCGATTACCGAAAACGCCACTTAGTTGTGCGCTGTGTGGAATAATAGTGGTTAAGTCTGCGATTGGAGTGGTTCTGGGGTATTCAGCGTTCATGTTTTCACAGCTTACCTTTTTCGTTTTAGTTGTGTATTTGTATAGCATCAAACAACGCAAATGGCTACTTACAAGACGATTATGAATTCCAAACGTTTACTTAATTTGAGTTTTCTTTTAAGGGAACTGTCTAGTGCGCATCATGGGCCATCAATCAGTGCATCCATTCTTCAAACCTGAAGTAGTGGAGCTATAAATGAACTGCATTTTATAGTTGATTAGGGTGAGGCATAATATGAGTCCAAGGGTATTGGTAACTGGAGGGGCTGGTTTTATAGGAAAAGCACTTTGCAGAGCTTTGTTAGCAGGGGAGAGTAATGTCAGAGTCCTTGATAGCTTTCTTCCACAAGTGCACGGAACGGGTGGAGATCTTCCTCTAGACCTTAAACCTCACGTCGAGTTGGTTCGGGCGGATGTTCGCGACATAGCAAGCCTGACGCGGGCACTGCACGGCACAGAAATAGTGGTTCATCTTGCTGCTCAGACCGGCACCGGCCAGTCAATGTATGAGATTTCCAGATACTTTGACGTCAATGTCCAGGGTACCGCCAATTTGCTCCAATTGTTACAAAGTGATGGTTGTTCGAAATCCGTGCGATCAGTCATTCTCGCCTCGAGTCGCGCTATTTACGGAGAGGGAAGCTATAAGTGTCCCGAGCACGGCTTGATCTTCCCCGGTCCTCGATCGCTTTCTCAAATGATCTCAGGGGATTTCGAAGTGCACTGCCCCCATTGCATGAGGGCGGTTGAAATGATCCCTACTGGGGAATCAGCTCCATTCAGGCCCGTTTCGGTTTATGGTCTTACAAAACAAATCCAAGAACAGGCATTATTCATGGTCGCCAGTGCGAAGGGAATCACCAGCTTTGCTCTTCGGTATCAGAATGTTTATGGTCCATGGCAGTCGTTGAAGAATCCATATACGGGTATCCTCGCAGTTTTCGCTAATTTGGCTAGGCAAGGGCATCCAATCGATGTGTATGAAGACGGTCGCGAATCTAGGGACTTCGTTTATATTGATGACGTCGTCTGCGCCACCATGCGAGCTGTGAATTTCGACAGCCAATTCATTGGAGCGCTGAACGTCGGTTCAGGGAGAGCAGTTCCAGTGACAAAAGTCGCCAAGGATGTAGCCACTTACTTTGGTGGGCAGTCAGATATACGAATTACCGGAGCATTCAGGCTCGGGGACATACGACATAATTGCGCCTGCACTGAGAGGAGCTCTTCTTGTTTGGGTTTTATCCCTTCGGTGACCTTCGATGCCGGGCTGCGCCGATTCCTCGATTGGGCAGCAACCGAGAAACCTGAGAGCCAGGAAGCGTATAGGCAATCGGTAGCTGAACTGTATGCGAGGAATTTAATGGGTGAAGCTAAGATTATTGACACGCCTTGACCTGTTTTTTTGGAGATATTGAATGAAAAATACTCCTCTTGCTGGAAAGAAAATGCTTTTTTTCTGCCCTAGGATGTTTGGTTATGAGAAGGAAATTCAAGCTGAGATAGAGCGAATGGGAGCAGATGTTACTTATCACAGCGATATTCCATTCCAAAATCTACTTGTCAAAGGATTTATCCGTTTCTTTACTAAATTCGCGTTGCCTTTTTCAGACCGTTTTCACAGCTCATGGCTTAGGAAGCAAGGTCCAAGTATATGTGATATTATATTTATTATGAAGGGAGAGGGCCTATCATCTGCCTTTATCAAGACGCTACGCCATCGATATCCCAAGGCATTGATTATTATGTACCTTTCTGACAGTATCTCGAACGTCTTATGTACAGAGTCTAAATTACCTTATATTGACGAAGTATTTAGTTTTGACCCTGATGATTGTGTGCGCTTCCGCAATTTCAATTATCGTCCTCTATTCTTTCTCAACAGGTACCTCGAAGTTGATGAGAGAAGACCAAATCGCAAGATATTTTTCGTTGGTACTCTGAATGGAGACCGGTCTAAAGTTATTTCACGACTGCTTGTGTCTTTAAAAGACGATGTCGTGTTCGACTATTGGCTTTTTGTACGGAATAACCGTGAACTCTTTTTCCAGAAGATTGTCGATCAATCAATTGTGAGTTTGGATAGTTCGCGCCTTCTCTTCATCCCGATGTCCTTTGAGGACATAACTAGGCATCTGAATGACTGCTCGGCTGTCCTTGATATCGAGCACCCAAAGCAAGCTGGTTTAACAATGAGGACCTTCGAAGTCATTGCCTCAGGAAGGAAATTGATAACAACAAACCCTAAAATACGCGACCATGAATTTTATGACCCGAGAAGGATCTGCATAATCGATAGGAATAGTCCGTTAGTTCCATTGGATTTCTTTTCTGTAGAGCCACCAGCACTTAGTTCTGAGTTTGTCTCGCGCTACTGCTTACGCGGATGGCTTCTCGATGTTTTGCATAGTTCATGTCAGATGAACTGAATTCAATGTGAAATTGGGGCAAGATGTTGTATACTGACGCAACTTTGGTTTTCCTTGGCACATTTTATGCGCGTGGAGCGATTATGATTTGAAATTTCTTCACCATTAACGGTGGCAACTCAGCGACATATTGGTCAATATGATTTAGGTACATGAAAACATTCGCTCGGAAGGTTTTATACTTTTTGTAGTACGTGTTCTTGACCAGCTTTTCTTTGGCGAAACGCAGAACCGTTCGATCAGGTTCAGGTTAGGAGCATAAGGAGGTAAGAACTCAACATGAAGCCTTGGGTTGACTGACAACCACTGACGGACGATTAGTGCTTTGAAATACTTGGCGTTATCGAGAATAAGGATTATTTTTGGAGCTTAGCTGTAGATTCGTACGATCATCTCAATGTATTCGATGACACGCCTCGCGTCGCAGTTCTCTTCACCTGTTATGTGAGTGAATCTATGAGTATCAGGATTGTAGGCACCCAGAATGTGGAGCCTCTACAGGCCAGTATTGGTCTTGAGAATAGGCGGCGCTTTGGGGTCAGCCCAACATAATTGAGGTATGTTTTGATGAACCAGATGCATGCCATCTCCAAAAAGGAAGACTGTTCCAGGCTCACTACGGGACTTCAT
>JGI24730J26740_1001175_pt1 | contig 14137 bp, 25 predicted proteins | sample EPASupsiteSAE347_FD_26740 | JGI IMG/M metagenome (IMG submission 26740)
GCAATGAGAGTGTCGCTCGCTTTCCTGCTTTTGACCCTGAGCGCCTGCGCCGGGACGGGATCTGGGGATCGGAAGCCCTCTTCGGACCTGAAGGATTTTCCGCTCAATCATCAGCAAATCCTAAAACATCTGAGAACGGCCAATGAGGTCTCCAAGGAAGTGGTGAAATCNGGTCACCCACCCTTTGGCGCAGTGCTTGTGGCGCCGGATGGCGAGACGGTGCTGATGAAACAGGGAAACGTGAGTTTGATGGACCATGCCGAAACAGTAATCTCACGGCAGGCATGTGTTAAGTACGAGCCCGACTACTTGTGGAAATGTACCTTGGTGACGACGGTCGAACCTTGTGCCATGTGCTCGGGGAACATCTATTGGGCCAACATCGGAAACGTGGTCTATGGCGTTGAGGAAACCACAGTAAGGGAACTGACTGGCNCCGACAAGAGAAACCCCACGATGAACCTGCCGTGTCGCACAGTCTTTAAGGCAGGGCAGAAGCCCATCAAGGTAGTGGGCCCCGTTCCGGAACTGGAAAACGAACTGCTCGCGCCCCACAGGGCCTACTGGAAATGAAGCAGTCCCGTCGCGAACTTTTCAGATAATACGGCTTTTAAAGCAATATCTCCCGGGGAAAAAGGTAGAAAGCAAACTAAGGGGACGCTCTTGAGATGTTGAAATGTGACTAAAAGAACCGCCCAACAAGGCAAATTTAGCGGACGTGCTACCGCCCGCCGCTGATTTGCGTCGTTCGACATAAAAAGATGATCAGAAAAATCATAGCCGGAATCACGACAATACTAGCTTTGGCAGTGACAACGGCCACAGCTGTCGTGGTCGCTGGGTACTGGCGAAATCCCGCCCAGCGGGACCTCGTGATTACGCTGCCGCCGATCATCATCCCGCTGATCCTAGCGGGAATAGGCCTGATCGGGACTCTATCGATCGCGAGAACAGGAAAGAAAGCCGGATGGATGACAGGTTTCTGCATCGGTACTGTACTGTATCTGATCTGCCCAGGCCTCCAATTGTTGTTTCAGTACGAGATGATCGCCCATAATGGCACGGGTTTCTGGGCAGTTATCATGCTCCCGTCAGTTTACCTTGGAATCCCGCTGCCCATTATCGGAGCACTGCTCGGATTTGTTATCGGTCTTCTCCTTGATCGGCGACAAAGAAAAAGGAGGGTCGAACCATCGCCTTCACCGTACGGTTCACCCGCGGCGGGTTCGCCGTCCGGTGAGGCGTGACGTTCGGTAAGAGAAAACATGTATAGAATTTTCTTTGCATTGATAATGTTTTCTGCGGTAGCATCAGCGGAAGACGACCCCATAACGAAATACATTGCTTCGCTTCCGTGGTATGGATATTATGCCAGTTGGCCACAAGATAAAGATAAACCGGATTTCATAATTACCATTTCCTATAAAAGAGAAGGCGTTATATCGGATAAAGATACTATACCTCTCAAACTTTACGAAGATTCCATTCTTCCTAGGTCGAGCCTTCCACACAGTTTTAAGTGCAGAGAATCATTTGGAGGACTGTGGGGTACATGGTGTCATGGAACGGCTAATGTTGTTGAGGCTAAACAGGATGGATTTAAGATTGAAATTCATTTAACATGGGCTGGAATTAATATTCCAAAAAAATCATTTGAGGAAAGTTTTAATTGTGTTTGGAAGACCAAACAGGAATTTACGACAAATGGTTTTCACATCATCGTAGAAACGGCAAAATACAATGCCGAACCAACAAATGCACCGTATTCTTCACCCGCGACGGGTTTGAAACGGTGATTTGAGACGTTCGGCAAGGAAAAATATGGCATGAACCCAAAACTGAAATCCTTCCTGTCCCACACTCTTACCGGCGTGATCGGAGGTCTAGTGGTCTTGGCTCTTCAGACGTGGACCACGCAATTCATCGTGCGGAGATTTGACGCCGACGCACTGGTCAAACAAGAGCGTTGGCAAATCAAAAGGGCCGCATGCCTTAATGCCCTTTCCGTTGTCGACGGCGTCTATGCGAATGTCAACTGGTCTCAGAACGGCAAGGAGATACCCATTCAACGGCAACCGGTTGACGCCATAATGGCTCGGCGCTGCCTGAACGAACTTGCAGTTACATGCGATGGAACGGAGGTCTACGATATGTACCTCGACCTTGTGGCTCCCTGTGAGCCGGGTCAACCCCCGGCGAAGATGTCAGGGGATCAGATTGTTGACCTCCGCAATGCGATCAGGCGTGAGCTTGGATTCGGGCAGACACTCGAGTTCAGGCGAGAACGGGCTTGGATCGCACACATCCAAGAGTACAAGGAAAGCGATGGCGAACCAGCGCATTGAGGCTACTCGCCTGCCGGGGCGGCAGGCTCGTGCCTCATGCGTGTCGTTGGCCGGAGAAGAAGAATCAGAATGGAGGCGTAGCATGAATAGAGGCGGCTTCTCGTGGAAACGCGCAACGGGTATCACGCGGGCAAAGTCACGGATGTCCCGCGCCACGGGTATCCCCTGGACCAAGAGCGGCCGGCAACGCAAAGTCGGAAAGATGGTGACCGGAGGTGGGTGTCTCGTTATGATTCTCGCCGGAGCCGCCATCCCAGCGACAATCGTTTTCGTGCTCAAGTTGATTGGATGAACAGACGAGGCGGCCAACCAGCGCTTGCAGTTTACGTTTTGCCCGCGGCTGGCAAAACGAAACTGAAGCGTAACGTTGTCTGATATGAAATATGAAGAAAGAAAAATCTAAGGTCATATTCAGTGTCATGAGTGCAGGTGTGAGCGTCTGCCTTATTGTCAATCTCATATCGCAAGACGGAACACAAGAGTTGGAAAAGCAACGTGACGCCTTACGATTCAAAATGCTTGATAAACGCATCGTTCAAGTTATTCAAAATGTGCCGATGTCCGCCATGATGTCAGGGGATAAATTGCAGGCTTTTGTTCCGCAAGACGCCATGTTTTCCTCCGGAGCCAACACGAATTCTGCGATCAAAGGCCCACTTTTCGTCACCGTCACGAGCCCCCAACAGAGTTCTGCGATGAGTTATTTTATTGCCTTGTCCTCCAATACGACTCAGCAGATCAATGTGTTGATCAATGAGGACAATTCGCTCGCACGCCGTATCTGGAGGAGAACTCAATTTGCATACATATTACTTCTTGTTGCCTTTATACTCAATGCTGTTGCGATGTACTACGGCATTAAGATCGTCAGTTTGTATAAAACATGACGGCATGAAAGGGATTCAGACAACCACCGGCTTCAGCGTACAACCGCTCTGCGGTTGCCGCTGAGCCGTAACGTTGGGCATAGATAATGAAAAAACTTGTCTACATTTTTATGGCCATGATTGTGGCGGTCATAGCCTTGGCAAGACAATACACGGCACCCTATTCGCTTCAAGTCAAATTGGCTACTCACAACTCATCTAACACGGTCGCGAACGCCGTTTATATTTGGCCGTGGGTTAAACATCCTGGTGCTTATTCTTACACCAACGGTATGACGATCGCACACTTAGTGGACATAGCAGGCGGCTTCATTAAAGACGAAAGTTCGAAGAACTTTCCCTTGGACCCGCAAACCGTTTCGGTTTATCGTCCCTCTGAGGCAGATCCTGACCCGACGAAATCCGTATTTCATTACTCTCTGGATTGGTCAAAAACCAATGGAGGGATAGAACTCTGCGATTTCAAACTGGTGATCGGAGATCTTGTAGCAGTTAGCATGTCCAAAGTAGTACCTTAAATTTTGCCCAACCACCGGCTTCACCTTACGTTTTTGCCGTGAACGGCAAAAACGAAGGTGAGCCGTATCGTTGGAAACACAGATGAACATCATCGAGACATTCATAAACCTTACGGATGATGTGTTCGATATGTCATGGTATTGTTGGCCCGTGACATTGATCCTTGTGCTTAATCTGATATTCGCCTTCACTGTGGACAAACCGTTCGCTCCAACACTACGGATAAGGACACTCTTGGCGAGTCTGCCCGTTTGCTTCCCCTTCATCGTCCTTCTGATCATTTCACTGCGTCTGCGTTCCGCATTTCTGGCGGTTGTCTTGCTGATCGCCATTCTCCAGCTTGTTTGGGCAGTAGTGAGTATCAAGAGCATGAAAGGGGCACGATGGTCGGCAATCAGCCTTGCAGTATGCCATCTCTCGTTCCTCTTCGCAGCGTGGTTTGTAGGCGCATGGCAACTCAGTGGAGGTTGAAATAAGTATTCCCAACAATCAAATTCAGCCTATCGCCCGCCAGCAGCGGGCTCAGGCTGATTCGTAACGTTCGGAAAAAGGAAATAGAGAATGGAAATAAAGCTTTGTTCTTTCCGAGATCAAGTTGTAGCCGGAATGATGGAACATCTCTTGCTCAACCATGGACTTCATCCGCGGCCACTCAACATCGCAAGCCATGTTTCCCTGGCCGGAGCTGGGTTATGGTACGATTTATGGATACCGGAGGAAGAAGATAAAAATGCCAGAGAAATTATCATTGAAGCCGGCCATGAAAATGCTTTACATAAGAAATGAATGCCGCAAATTTCCGAACAAGCAAATTCACCGTACCGCTCGTCAAACTCGCGGCCGGTGAGCTGTAACATTCGGGAAGAAAGGATATGACAAATATGAAAAATCTTTTTGCGGCAATGTGCGCGGTGGCGATGATCGGGCTAAATGCCATGGGAGGAGAACACGTGAAGAACATACTCGAAGATATTCCGTACGCTGACGGCAATATGGGGAAACGGCAACTCGTTGACGAGAAACACCTTCTTATCATGCAAGTCGCGCTGAAGCCCGGCCAGCAGGTTCCGCAACACAACGCCAACTCCAATGTCCATCTGTTGATTATCGAGGGCCAGATCGTTGTGACGTTGGGCGGCAAGGACACCGTCGCTACCAAGGGGGACATCCTCCCCGTCACCTTTAAGACACTCATGAGCGTCCGAAATGCCTCCAAAGAAAACGCCTCGTTTTTGATCATAAAAAGCCCGAATCCAAGCGAAATGGGACCATGAATCCCGAACCAAGCGTCAGAGGCTATCGGCGCACAAAGTGCGCCTCAGCCTCAACGCTAACGTTAGGTACAAACGAACGAGGAGATCATGCAAGACTACATGATTGATTTTGAATCCCTTCCTTGGGAACAGCCCATGGACGGGGTCCGGCAAAAGGTTATAGCGCATTCCGGAAAAAAGGTGAGATTGATTGAGTATTCCAAGGCAATGCCACTGCACTGGTGTACAAAAGGCCATTACGGTTACATTCTGAAAGGTCGGTTTGAGATCGAATTTGAAGATGGAATCCATATTTTTGAGGAAGGCAATGGGGTTTTCATCCCGGACGGGGAAGAACACAAACATAGAGCCAAAGTGCTTTCAGATGTCGTAAGAGTTATATTTGTAGAGGATGCCTAACAAAAATGGATGCAGGCTATCGCCCGCCTGTGGCGGTCTCAGCCTGACCCGTAACGTTCGCCGGAAAAACAACATGAAAATGGCTTGTCTTCGCGCGGCGGTATGATATATAGTCATACCAAAACCAAAAGAAAGGAAGCAACCATGACTGTTGCAAAAATCGCTATAACACTTGATCAAGGAATTCTCGGAGAACTAGACCGACTCGTGCGGCGACATGTCTTTCCGAATCGCAGCCGCGCGATTCAGGAAGCGGTACGAGAAAAAGTGACACGTCTCTCTGTCAACCGCCTCGCACGTGAATGTGCGAAACTTGACCCCAAAGCCGAGCAGGCGATAGCAGAGGAAGGCATGTCCGAGGAGGTCGCCTCATGGCCAGAATACTGAGAGGTGACATCCTGTGGGCTGATCTGAACCCCGTCAAAGGTCATGAACAGGCCGGACAAAGGCCGGTGCTCATCCTTAGCCCAGAGGTCTTCAATGATCGGTCCGGCACGGTCATCGCCATGGCACTCACGAGCCAGCCGCAAAAACCCGGATTTCCATTGACCATGCAAATCGTCAGTATTACCCTGCCCAAACCGACGTGGGTAAAGATCAGTCAAATCCGCACGCTGTCCGTAGAACGTCTCGGCAAACGAATCGGCCATGTTTCAGATGACGAGATGATTCAAATTGTCGAAGGACTCAACGAAATCATCGGCGAACAAACGCATAGAGCACTACGCCGCTAAAGCGGCGAGGCTCATGCGTGAGCGTTCGATCACAAAAATGATCTAAAGAAAACTTGAAAATTGTCCGCTTATTGAGTACTCTAAAAAGATGAATTCCATTCGATATGTTTATTGGCAAGATGAGGATATGTGGCTTGGTTATCTGGAAGAATATCCAGATTACCAGACCCAGGGTGAGACCTTTGAGGAATTGCAAGAAAATCTCAAGGATATCTATGCCGATATTACCAGTGGTGTGATACCCAATGTAAAGCACGTTGGGGAATTACAGCTCGCATGAAAAGAAACGACCTGATTCGGGAGATTGAAAAGGCAGGTTGCGTTTTCATCCGTCATGGCGGACGGCATGATTGGTACCAAAATCTACAAACAGGCGCATGCCAGCCTATCCCCCGTCATCGTGAAATCAACGAACATCTTGCGCGGCACATTATTAAGAAATTAACGCGTTGATCGAACCATCAAATTCACCGTACCGCTCGCCAAGTTCGCGGCCGGTGATTTGTAACGTTCGACAACAGAAAGATGAAAAAGAAATTAAAATTCCTCAACCCCGGCAAACTCATTGACGGCGATTTGGAACTAGTGCTGACGAAGAAAATACCCGCCGATCCGGTCAAAAGGTATGTTCCCGGATACGAGTTTGAAATGCGGCGACTCGGCAAAACCGCTGCAATTGGAACCATTCGTTTGCGCATCGGCTCTGCTGTTAAGCTCCGCTATGCCGGACACATTGGATATGAGGTGAAAAAGAAATTCCGCGGACACAGATATGCGGCCAGAAGTTGCCAACTGATCCTTCCTCTCGCGCGTAATCATGGTCTGGGCGCGGTTTGGCTAACCGTCGATCCAAAAAATATTCCATCTCAGAGAACCTGCGAAATCGCCGGGGCAGAATATGTTGAGACAGTACGAATTCCAAAAGATCATGAAATGTATGCCCAAGGCGCACGATTTCGCCGAAGATACCGAATTGACTTGAGGAAATATTTGTCGAACCGGCTTCAGCGTACCGCTCGCCAAGCTCGCGGCCGCTGAGCCGCATCGTTTGGTCAAAAAAAGGAGAAATAAAATGGACAGTCGAATGGTCAGGTTTGTCGCTGTTTGCCTGATGCTTGGCGCCGTGACCGGCATGGCAGAGCAATCCGAGAAAGAAAAGGCCGCAGTAACGGCAGCGGAGAAATGGCTCGGACTCGTGGACGAAGGGAAAAATGGAGAAAGCTGGAAGGAAGCCGCCGAGTATTTCAGAAATGCAGTCAAGCAGGAGCAGTGGGAAGAAAGCATGCAGGCAGTACGGAAGCCTCTTGGCAAGCTTGTCTCAAGAAAGGTGAAGAGCACTTCTTACAAAACATCTTTGCCCGGCGCTCCTGATGGTGAATATGTCGTCATCCAGTTCGAGACCTCGTTTGAAAACAAGAAATCGGCAATCGAGACGGTGACTCCGATGCTGGACAAGGACGGGGAATGGCGAGTATCAGGCTACTACATCAAATGACGACCCAAGCGACGGGTCCAGCCGTAATGCTGACGTTCGAAGAGATGAATAGGACGATAATAAAATTGAATGAAAAAATGATAAAGATTAGTGTGTACGTATGAGTCTGTTGAAATTCACAATGATTTTCCTTCTTAGCGCCTGCATTGTTCATGCTGCTGGAGATACAAATGTCGTGGTCATGCTAGGCGATTCGACTACATTGTGCAGTAGGAACAAACCGGGAGCCAAACTCACCGACTACGTACAAACCTATCTCACTCAAAACCACCTGCAGGCAATAATTGTCAATTCCGGTCGGGGGAGCGATACGGCAAAGGGAGGATTTGGTCGATTGCAGAGTGCCGTTCTTGCGCATGATCCCGATTTGGTAACGATCTCGTTCGGGCTGAATGACACGACAAAGTTCACTCCTGACGAGTATGGAGAGTGGATGGAGAAGATTGTGCAGAGCATCCAGACAAATTCCAGCGCAAAAATCATGTTGATAACGAGCACGCCCGGCAATAACAATGAACGGCGTCCAGGGAACGCTAAGTTCTGTGTAAAAGGCAGCAGACGGGATGATTACATGGACGCCAATATCTGTGCCGCCGAACGTTCGCTTGCCAAGAAGTATAACTTGCCGTTGTGCGACTTGCATGACCATTTTATTGCCCAGTTTGAGAAGAATCCGAAACTCATTGACGAACTTATCCTCCCTGATGGTGTTCACCTGACTGACAAAGGAAATGAGGTGGCCGCGCAATATGTCGCGCCCGCTATTGCCGTTTTGCTGACCGAAGCTGATAACGACAAGACGAAATGAGCCAACCATTTTGTGAGACTCGGTCACTAAAAATCGGAAGATTGGAGTCTTTGCGGAGAAATTATCCCCAACCAAGTCATTCATGCGCCAGCGCTGAAAGCGGTCGTTCGCAACCCGCGATGAATCTACACATGGGAGAACTCGGCGTTATTTCACAATCCGCGCATAAACGGCAGTTCGGCAATGATGCGCGTGTTGCCGAGGCGTTTCATTGTTTTCAAGTTGTCTTTTTCGATGACGGTCTTGCGGGTGTTGCCGGTATGATTTATCACGATCCCCTTGATTTTTAATTTTGCCCGCCTGAGTTCCCGCAGGGTAAGCAGGGTATGGTTGATTGTGCCCAGTCCGGGGCGGGCCACCACGATTACAGGCAGGGCTAAAGCCTTCATCAGGTCAAGCATGGATAATTGCCGCGCGAGCGGAGTTAAAACACCGCCCGCCCCCTCGACCACGATGAATTCATGGCGACGTTTTAAATCGGCGAATGCTTTCATTATTTTGGGAAGGCTTATTCTGCGTTTCTCCAGCGCGGCGGCCAGGTGGGGTGAACAGGCTTTGGCAAAGCGCCAGGGCGCCATCAATTGTTGTTCTTTTTTCGAAGGATGGAGGCCGGCAAGTGAACAAACCAGTTCAAGATCGGGTGCAATCAGTCCGCCCGGCTTTTTAAGGCATCCGGTCTGAACCGGTTTCATGTAGACGGCGTCAACTCCGGCTGATTTCAAGGCGCAAAGCAGGGCGGCGGAAACAACCGTCTTGCCGACGCCCGTGTCGGTCCCGGTGATAAATACGCCTTTTGTTTGCAAATTGCCCAAGAAACGGTCCTTCTAAATTTGTCAGTCCCCGGGTTTTCCTTGCGTTAGTTCTTGCAGGGGCCGTGGGGAGCTTCACCTTGCTCAGGGCATTGAACCTCTCGAAAGGTGCGCGTCTATTTTTTTTCGGTTACGCAACAGTATAAACAATAACTGGCAAAAACGCCATCATGACATTTATAGCGGGAATCATAATCCTCAACCAGATGGAAGAGTTCGGAGCGTGTCAACAAATGGCTGCTGGCCGGGTCATTGCCGCCGGTCAATCCCTGCGCATGCAGTTGCCTGATCATTTCCCTGGCGGATGAGTAATTGCGCCGGATGGTTTCCGATTTTTCGGCAATAATCCGAAGGCCGCTTTCGGCAACGGCGTTGCGGACATCGGTTTCAACCGGCAAAGTGACGCGCGGGGGTTTGTGCGGGGCGATTCTTTCCCGGCAGGCTTGAAGTTCCGCAAAGGTGTCATGCGTCATTAGCGCGATGGCCAGTTGGCCCCCGGGCATCAGCATGGCGCTTAATTTCTTCAGGACAGGTTTAAGCGGTTTGATCCAGTGCAGAGCGCAGCTGCTCGCAATCAGGGCATATCGCGTGGATAACGAAAGATTGCCGGCATCGGCCACGATCCAATTGATCTTGTTGTGGCTTGCCAGTTTCTTGCGCGCCTCCGCGGTCATGGCCGGGGAAATATCAACGGCATCAATAATCTGCGCGGAGGGAAAATTACGCGCCAGCCGGGCGGTCAAAATGCCTGTCCCGCTGCCGATTTCGAGGATGCGGGCGGGGCTCTGACAATTGCCGATGAGTTCCATAAGTCGCTTCGCGGCGTGAACCTGAACCGCCGCCAACTCATGGTAGGTTTGGGCCGCCGCTGAAAATCGCGCCGCAACGGCAGATGTTACATCTTGTCGCATTTTTCGATAAATCCCGTTATATCGTCCGCGACCTGTTGCGGATTTTGACTTGGAAGTCCATGACCGTAATCGTCATAGACACGCAGGCTGGAAAGGGCAAGCAGGCTGTTTAACCGGTGAGCGGCTTCGATATTGATGATGAGGTCACGCTGTCCGTGAATTATAAGCGTCGGGAGGGACAGGTTTTTAATCGTTTTGCTGAAGTCCGTGTCGCGCAGATATTCCAGTCCGTAGATGAGTTCCCGCGGGTTCATGGCATCGGCCGATTCGATCCTGGCCTTTATGGTGTCTTCGGCTTCCTTGGAGAATGCCGCCGCCGTTTCAAAAAAGTTTTTAAATACGATGCGCGGATCGTGTTTAAGCCCCATGAGCATGGCGCGGATGGTTTCGGTCGGCGTTCCCGTTGACCAGCATTTCCCGATGCAAAATTTCGGAGTGGAGGAAATGATGATCAATCCCTTGAACAGTTCCGGCCAGTTAAGGGCGGTTTCAATGGCGATCATCCCGCCGAGCGACCAGCCGGCCACGAAGACCCGCCCGCCGAGTTCGTTCATCATTTTCTTCAACCCCTTGGCGTAAAGGCTGTGATCGGTCGCTTTATCGTGGTTCCCATTCCATAAATCGGCGGTTGAAACGGTAATGACCTTTCCGGCGTTTTTTATCCGTTGGCGCAAATCTTCCAGTTCGGAGGCGGTATGCGCCCAGCCGGAGATTAAAATCAAGCGTGGTGTGGATGACATGATAATGTTTTATAATAGATCTTCGGCATAGCCGGCGTCAATAATCTGGTCGGCCGCCTGTTCAAGGTCGGCCGGGGAATGGTCAAGCGTGACGGAAATCCTGAGGCGCGCCGTGCCTTCCGGAACGGTCGGCGGCCGGATGGCCACGGCCAGAATTCTTTTATCCCGCAAACGCTCCGCCAGGCGCAGGGCTTTTGCGTTTTTGCCGACAATCAACGGGATGATCTGGCTGGCCGATTTGCCGGTGTCGAAACCCGCCTCCTGCAGGCGCCGCCGGAATACATCCGCGCGTTTCAACAATTCCCGGCCGAGATCCGGATTGTCTTCAAGAACACCCAGCGCCTCCTCGGCTGACCTGGCAATCGTCGGCGGCAGGGCGGTGGAATAAATGAAACTCCGGGCGCGATTGATGAACCAATCGCGCAACGGCGCCGAACAAGCGACAAATCCGCCGTAAGCGCCCATGGCCTTGCTCAATGTTCCCATTGAAATATCCACCTGGTTTTCAAGCTGAAGTTCGCGTACCCGCCCGGCGCCGTTTGCTCCGAAAATGCCGGTGGCATGCGCCTCATCCACCAGCAGAAACGCATTATATTTGGAGCAGACGGCGGCGATCTCCTTTAATGGCGCCAGATCGCCGTCCATACTGAAAACCGATTCGGTGACCACCAGGCGGTGTTTGGCGGTTTTTTCGCCTTCAAGCAGTTTGACGAGATGATCCGGATCATTATGCTGGAATCTTTTCAGGTCGCTGCGGCTCAGGATCGCGCCGTCAATCATGCTGGCATGCGCCAGCCGGTCGGCAAAAATAACGTCGTCGCGGCCGGCCAGCGCCGGAATAATTCCGAGATTGGTCAGATAGCCGCTTCCGAAAACCAGGGCCGCCGGATAGCCTTTGAATTTGGCAAGATGCTGTTCCAGGTCCGAATGGCAGGGCAGGGTGCCGGAGACGAGCCGGGATGAAGCGGCGCTGGCCCCATAGGCCTTGAGCGCGGCGCCGCCCGCCGCAATGATCTTTTCGTTGTGGGCGAAGCCGAGATAGTCGTTGCTCGAGAAATTGATGATTTTTCCAGCGTCGTCATGGAATTTTCCGCCGCCGGCCTGAAATTTCCGCAAGGTCCGGTCAAGTCCCATTGAGCGCAGTTCGTTGAGGCCGGCTTCGATCCAGTCATATTTATTATTATTCACCGGTTATGCGGTCATTCCCTGGATGTTCAAATGCGCTGAAATAATTTTTAATCCTTTTACATATTTTTCCTGAAGTTCCGCCCCGCCGATCTGCTTGATTCCGCTTTTGCCGATATCCGGCAGATGATCGCGCATGAGGGGCACAAGTTCCTTCAGGCTGATGATGGCGCCGAATTGCAAGCCCAGCAGGTTCAAAACCTGCCGGTTGGCTTCGGTTACCTCCTTCACCACGACTTGATCTTCCGCGCTGGTGCAGGTTTGGCGGTGTCCCCATACCGAGGCGGTTGGGCTGGATCTTAACCTTTCACAATACCGGCAGATATCATCATAGCATTCCACGAATTCAACTTCAATGTCCGGATTTTTTTGAATGGCCTGGAGCACTAAATTGAAACCGACGCGATTATGGCCCTCATTCAGTCCGCCTTCCCCGAAAAATGCGATCACATAGGTGGGATGATATGGCCGCAGGCGAATCAAGTTTGATTTTTTCATCTGTTATTATCCTGTAATTATTTTTCGTAGGCTTCCGGGGCATACGCCGGGCATTTCTTCTCGGCAAAGATCGGCTGGAAACGGGTAAAGCGCTGAATCCCCTTTTCAAGCGGAATCTTGACCCACTTTGTCCCGATCAACGGTTTGGCGTAGCGGATAAAATCGTCGGTTACGTCAATCTTGTTTGCGCTCAGCCATTTTACCGGGAACATCCGCTCGCTGTTGGCAACCTGTTCCAGCGGCACTTTGTCATAACGGACCGCATACTTGCGCCCGGGTTCGCGCAGGATTGTCGCCATCCACCCGTTGCCGTCCCTGGTCGCGATTTCAACGGCTTTTTTGCCGACTTCATAGGCTTCTTCCAGGTCCACGTTGGAAAGGAAAACGCTCGTGTCGCGCTGGTCGCAGCCGGAAACCTGGCCGCGGGCCGCGCCCCGCGCCGCCAAGCCCTTGCTGTTCAGGTAGGAAACGACCATCTGCTGCGCGGTCATTTTGCTCGCGCCGAATTCAGTATGTCCAAAGGCGTCTTTTACAACACCGATGTCGCCGACGTCAAAGCCTTCGCTCAATGCCACGATACAGCGTCCGCTGCGTTTCAACTCATCGTTGACGTTATCCGCCAACTGTTCAAGGGTGAGTCCCGATTCCGGCATATAAATCTGGAGCGGCATTTTGCGTTTCGGGTCGGCCAGCCGCGCGGCGGCGGTGATGAAGCCGATTTTACGGCCCATCATTTGGGTTACCAGCACGGGGTCGGCGGGGCAGGATCCGGCGTTTTCCTCGTTGGCGTTCTGGATGAGGCACGCCCAGTAGCGGGCGACAGAGCCGTATCCCGGCGTGTGGTCAATAAGCTTGAATTCCGAGTCGCCGACGTCATTGTCTATTGTTTTCGGCACGCCCGTGGCGATCAGGTCAAGTCCCTGTTCGCGGGCGATTTTGCTGATTTTATGGGCGGTATCCATGGAGTCGTTCCCGCCGATGTAGAAAAAGTATCCGACATCATGGGCCTTGAGAACTTCAACCACCCGGTTAAAATCGCGGGTCTGTTTTTCTTTGAGTTTGTAGCGGCAAGTTCCGATGGCGCCGGCGGCGGGGGTTGTTTCAAGGAGTTTTATCTCCTCCGGGTTCTGCGCCGAAATATCCAAAAACTCCTCTTTTAACACTCCCTCGATCCCGTGCCAGCCGCCATAGATTTTGCCGAAGTCCGACTGGTTGGCCTGGCAGGCGTCAATGACGCCCCGGAGCGAGTTATTGATTACCGGCGAAGGCCCGCCCGATTGCGCAACAATCACGTTCTTTGCCATGGTTCTTTTTTCCTTCCTTTCCAATTGTTAAATGTTAAACTGACAGACAATTGTGAATGCACATCGGTTTTCATTAACAATCATTTTGGCCGGAAAGTCAAGACGTTTTGATTTGTCATTGTAATCCATCAGTCTCGCGGGTGGATTTTTGGAGACGGGACCCGACTTCGCCCAAGGGCTACGACGGGCAAGCAGCCCTCGTCCCGTTCAGAGCGGCCTGGGGGCAGGC
>JGI24730J26740_1001191_pt1 | contig 13983 bp, 12 predicted proteins | sample EPASupsiteSAE347_FD_26740 | JGI IMG/M metagenome (IMG submission 26740)
GACTTGTTTGCCTTGCTCTGCAGAAGGCGCACAAGCGTCCGACGGGAGCGCATTAAGGATGAGGCCGCAATTCAATTCCACCCGGTATTCAACGGCGGCGCCCTGATAAATCGCTTCTTTCAAACGTCCGGGAAAAACATTTGTTGCCCCGGCATCGGCCGGCCATCCGCNAAGCCGTATTTTTTCCGGCCGGACCGCTATTACAACTTCAGTCCCTGCCGGGAACGGGCGGCGGCAGGGCCGGCTGATCCAATGGCCGGCAATGCTTTCAAGATGCAGGGAATCGGAATCTTTGGAAACAACTTTAGCCTTGAGCAGATTGGCGCAACCCAGAAAATCGGCAATGAAACTGTTTCCCGGCTGTTCATACAATTCGCGCGGCGTTCCGATTTGCTCAATCTTTCCAGAGCGCATTATTGCGCAACGGTCGGCCATGGAAAGCGCCTCGGTCTGATCGTGGGTGACATAGGCGGCGGTAATACCGAGCGTTTTAATGATATTTTTTATTTCCAGGCGCATTTCCACGCGCAGTTTGGCGTCAAGATTGGAAAGCGGCTCGTCCAGCAGGAGACAGGCCGGCTTGACAACCAGCGCGCGCGCCAGGGCCACCCGCTGCTGCTGGCCGCCCGAAAGCTGGCTTGGGCTGCGTTTTTCCGTGCCCTGCAAGCGCAGCAAGGCAAACATCTGCCGGACGCGTTCCAGCCGTTCCTGCTCCGGAGCCCGGTGCGCGGGAACTGTCAGGCCAAAGGCGACGTTTTCATCGGCAGTCAGATGGGGCCACAGCGCGTAATTCTGAAAAACCAGGCCGACGTTTCGCAAATGAGGAGCAAGATTGTTGATCGGATCATTATTGAAGCAGATCAGGCCGGAATCGGGGGGGCAAAAGCCGGCAATAATGCGCAGGACAGTGGTCTTGCCGCAGCCCGAAGGCCCCAGCAGAAAAAAACATTCTCCGTCAACAACTTCAAAGGAAACCGAATCAAGCGCTTTAAGATCGCCAAACGTCTTGGAAACATTTTTTAAGGCAATTTTCACCGGATAAAAAAAACGCCTCTGGCTAGGTTCTATTTATTTGCCGGCGCCAGTCCGGACGTTTTTTTCTTCTGAATGAGTTGTTGAATGATAACAATGCACTGATTGGCCGACCAATAGAGCACCAGCGCCGACGGCATCATGTAAAACATAACCAGCATCATGACCGGCATAAAAAAGAGCATCATTTTCTGCTGATTCGGATCAGTGGCCGGCATCAGGGACTGTTGCCAGGCCTGGCTGACTGCCATGAAAATCGGAAGAATATTCAACGGTATGGGCAGAATGTCCGCGAAAAGCCTTTCCGGGGCGCTTAAATCCTGCACCCAGAGAAACGGCGCAAAGCGCAGTTCAATCGCGCTGCGCAGGACAACAAAGAGGGCGATAAAGACCGGGATCTGAATCAACATCGGCAGACAACCACTCACTGGGTTGACCTTGTTTTTCTTGTAAAGCGCCATGGTTTCTTCCTGTATCTTGCGCGGATTGTCCTTGTGTTTTGCCTTGAGCTCGGCCATGAGCGGCTGCAGGGCCTGCATTTTCTTCATGCTTTCGGTGCTTTTATGCGTGAGGGGCCAGAATATGATCCGGATCAGGATGGTCAGCAGAATGATCGCCACGCCGTAATTGGGAATGAAACTGTAGGTGATATTAAGCACCGTCAGCAGGAATTTGCAGACGGGTGACCACATCCCGAATTCCATAACGTCTTCCTGATGCAGTCCCAGCGTCCGCAATATTGAATATTTTTTTGGGCCAAGATACAATTTTAAATTTTCACACAAAGCCTCCCCGCCATTCAGCGTCTTGCCGGCCAGCAGGACAGCGGCGGCCACGCTCTTTATTTCAGCGCTTTTTGGCTTGAGGGCCGGATTGGCATCTTCGCCGTCAACCGTAATGCGTTCCGCCATAAAGCTGTATCCGGCCGCCCCGTTCTCAGGGACAGCGATTTGCGCGAAGAATTTATTTTTTACGGCCAGCCAGTCAACGGGAACATCCTCATCCTTGGCAATATCCTTGGGCAGGAACGATGTTTCGCCTTCCTTCTTTAAAGTCTTGAAGAGCTTTGCCAGTTTACCGGCCCAGTGAACCACGCCCTCGCCGCCGCTGGAGGCCAGGACATCAATGCCAAGGTAATCCATGCCGCTCATGCGGTATTCATGGGCCGGCATCTGCATGGGGCCGAGTTGCATGGCGTGTTTGGGAATGACCTGCGCCTGGGCGCTGTTGTTGGTAATGACATCGCGCACAGTGATCTGATAAGCGTCATTCAGTTCTATCGTTCTCGTCAACTGCAGGCCGCTGGCGTTTTTGCCTTCTATGACCACCGCCTCCGGACTGCGGCTGATGACCGTAAAATTATCGGCGGCCGAGAAGCCGTTCAGCCCCTTGTATGTCAGGGAGGGCATTTTGGTAAAATCAAGCACCAGCGGTCCGCTGTCTTTTTCCACCGATGCGCGGTAATTGGCGAATGTGGCGGATACGATGCCGCCGCCCCGGGAAGAAATCACAATTGACAGGCCGGCATTGGTAACGGTTGTAAGTTGTTCCGGCACATTATCAGGGGCGGGGAGGGAAGGTTCCCCGGCCGGTTCTATGGCCGGTTTGGATTCCGCCGTGACTTTTTCAGCGATTTTTTCCGTTGCTGTTATTGAAGGCGCGGAGGCGGAAGATGAATTGGAAACCGTGTCTATCTGCTGGAGGGAAGCCGGGGGCGTTGTCTTTGGGTTGAACACGGGCTCAAGCCAGTGCTTGTAGACGAAAGGCCATGCCATAAGCAGGGCAAACAGCACGGCAATAATCAATAAATCCTGTTTTTTCATGCGCATGGTCAGACAATATAATCAGGGAGTGAAAAACTCAATGCGGTTTTTTCCCTGGCACAGGGTCAAATCCTCCGGGGTGAAAAGGGTGGCACCGGCATAGTCTGCGGATTCCGAGCAGCGTCCCTTTTGAGGCGCCCCACTGTTGCACCGCCTCTATGAAATACGATGAACATGAAGGATAAAAGCGGCAGCAGGGGCCGAAAAACGGCGAAAGTGCCAGCTGATATAAACGGGTAAAAAATATTAAAAATTTGCCTGCCATAAATTCACCTTTCTTCGCCAGGAAGCCCTGTAGCTTGCCACAGGGAGGAATGGCCTCCCTGGCTTCGCAGGGTTCCGCAAAGATGCCACGCGGCTTGCTTCACTTTCCGTTCTGCTCCTTTGCCAGCAGGCCGGCCTCGCCGGCCAAGGCAATCAATTCCGATTGCACTTCATCCCAGGGCGCTTTAATTAGTCTGCCGCGCGCCATCAAAACAATATCGCATTGCCCCTGCAGACGGTGGCGGTTCAGGCGAAACGCTTCGCGCAGCCGTCTCTTTGCGCGGTGCCGCTCCACTGAACCGCCGATGGTCCGGCCGGCCACAACGCCCAGTCGTAATGAAGCATCGTCCCCGTTCCGGATCCACATCACCATCAAACGTCCCGTGAAGCGGCGGTTCTGCTCAAAAGTTTCCCGCAGGAGCTTGGCCGCCGTCAAACGCTGTTTCCGGGATAATTTATGGCGGATGGGTTGATGCAGGACCAAAAGGACTCTCCCTCCCCTTACCTTGTCGGAGCCGGCGATATTTGCCATTCCGCGCGCGCCGCGTAACCGGCGGCATCCGGGCTTAAACCGTAAGTTTGGCGCGTCCCTTCCGGCGGCGCCTGGCCAGGACCTTGCGTCCATCGGCCGTTGCCATGCGCGCCCGGAAACCGTGTTTGCGTTTTCTTTTTTTAACTGAAGGATGATATGTGCGTTTCATTTTTATTCCAATCCAGCCCGGTTATTTCATGGATAATTCAGGCCAAGTCAACAGTCTAAATAATTTAATAAGGTTGTCAACCTTTCTCCGGAGATTCGGATGGTAGATCGTCATCCTTTTCAATTATGATAGTGATAATATAATACCCGATCGGCACGCCGACGACCATGCCCCAGATGCCAAAAAAGCGCTCACCGAGCAGCAGAAGAATCAGAACGAGGATGGGATGAACGTGCAGAATATTTGCCGTGACTTTGGGATTAAGGACATAGGCCTCAAAGGCATGGACCACGGCAATAAGGGCAAGCAGCTTCAGCATGAGGGGCAGGCCGCCGACCTGCACACCAAAGAGCAGAATCGGAACAGAACTCAGGAAAGTGCCCAGAATCGGAATAAAACCGCAAAAAAAGACAACCGTTGAGAGCAGGGCAATGTTCGGCACGCCGAATATCCATAACCCCGCGGCGGTCAGCGCCGTGTTGCAGGCGGCAATGATCGCCTGCGCGCGGAGCGCTTTTCCCAGGACATCGGCAAATGCCACGAGGTGCGGCATGGCGCCGAGATAAAAAGTCCGGATGCGGCTTGTCTCCAGTTCCCGCATCTTTTCCACGATCAGCCGCCAGTCCTTGACAAGGATAAAAGAAAAAATAATGGAGAGGAAAAGGAAGAGCAGCACTTTCCATCCGAGCCTGGCGAGATTCAAAATGGCCGAAAGGACATGCGGGAAAACGGCCTTGACGGCTTTGCCGGCTTCATCCTGGAGGGTCTGCATCATCAAGGTGTATTCCTTTGACCCGATAAAATCCTGCGCCTTCTTTTCCCCCAGCATGCCCGTGATGATCTTGTCAATAAACTGTTCGGTTGTCTCCAGATTTTCTTCCCCCCCCGCTCCGGTAATATCCGTCAGCACCCGGTTGGATTCAATAATCAGCTTCGGTCCAACCCAGGCGCCGATCGTCCCGAGCAGGCCGACAAAAACCAGAAAGACAAGCGCGGTCGCCAGCCGGTAGTTCATTTTGAAGCGCTCCACGCACCGGTTGACGATGTTTTTTGTGATAAAGGTGATCAGAAAGGTAAGAAATATGAGCAGGAAGAACGAGCGGAGGAGATAGAAGAGCCCGGCCAGGACCATCCAGAGCACCATGGTCTCCCAGTTGTTCTCAAAAAATTTTCTAATGCTCAGTCTGTTTTGCATCATCACTCTCTATCAAGTCAGATTCCCACAATTGCCGCCGCAGGTCAAGCGCGCGATCAACCAATAACAGGCCGTGACCTGATCACCGCCTGGGCGCGCGGCGCCATCCCGGCCGCAGAATTTCATTGACGGCGGAACACCGGTCCATATACATTTCTGCCCGCCGTCATATTAGCGGAACAAGCTGCCTGAGGTAATCTAGAAAAATCGGGAGGATAAATGGAAGCGATCAAACAGCTCATAGATTTTTTTCTGCATCTTGACAAGTATCTCGGGCAGATTATCAGCGTGTGCGGACTGTGGACCTACGGGGTCCTTTTTTTGATTGTTTTTTGTGAGACCGGCCTGGTCGTGACGCCCTTCCTGCCCGGAGATTCACTGCTTTTTACCGCCGGCGCTCTTTCGGCCACCACTTCATTAAATGTTGCGTGGCTGCTGGTTGTTCTGGCCGCGGCCGCCATCATCGGCGACGCCGCCAATTATGCGATCGGTTACTATATTGGCGAAAGGCTGATCCGAAGCAAGTTGATCAGGCAGGAATACCTGGACCGGACGCATAAATTTTATGAGCGGCACGGCAAAATGACGATCATTCTGGCGCGTTTTGTGCCGATCGTGCGGACCTTTGCGCCGTTCGTCGCCGGACTGGGAAGCATGAGATACGCGGAATTCGCGGTCTACAATGTTACGGGCGGCTGCCTGTGGGTCGGCCTGTTTGTGACTGCCGGCCGGTTGTTCGGCAATCTGCCGATCGTGAAGCGTTATTTTACGCTCGTCATTGCGGCGATCATTATCATCTCCGTGCTTCCCATTGCGTATGAGATATGGCGGCAGTGGTGGGATGCCCGGAAAAATAAATCTTAACCCGGCTCCCAAAAGCATCATGCCGTAAAACAAGCGTCCGCCAGCCCCGCCGCAGCCATCCGACTGCTTATTTTCTGAATATCGGGTTTAGAAATAAGCCCTGATACCCATCTTCAGACCCACGTCGTAATTTTTGGCCTCGCTGTCATTGATATAGGCGTCTTCGCTGGCCAGGTCATAATACAATTCCGTGTAAATCGCGACGGTTTCCGACAGGAAGAATTTTGTGCCGCCGGTGAACTCAACATTGATGAAATTCTTGACGTAAAAATCGCCGAAGAAATATTGCAGTTTCAGGCCGGCATAGGGCATGATAAAGATATCCAGATCAAGGTTAAATTCGCTGAACCCTCCGACGCCATATCCGAATTGCGAGCCGTCATAGGCCCAGGTCAGCAGGCCGCCGGCTTCAATATTATCCAGCACGAAATAACCCAGACCCGTATCAAGCAGGAAATCAAACTTGCCGTTGGGGTTGTCAAAATCCACGTTTCCGCCCAGTCTGAGTTCCATGGTATCCTGTTGAATCGGCGTGGCTAAAGCCGCCGCCGCAATAAACAATCCCGACAGTATCGCCATCACTTTCTTCATCGTTCTTTTCTCCTCGCTAAATTATGTACCGGCTGATAATTCTATTCCTTAAAAAATACGACATGTCCGCGTTAAAACAATTGCTTCAAAAACCGGCATCACCTCCTATCGCCCTTCAACCTGCTGCCAAGGCGTGGTCAGTTTGTAATTTCAAAACACCGAGGCAGTTAGTCCAAGGGCGGTAGTTTATTGTGATTGCTTCCGCTAAATCAAGCAAAAACATCAATCTTTTCATGTCGTTTGACGTCTGCGCGCTAGCTTGTCACCTGGCCACAATCTGAAACGAAATGGTTGACAGCGCTTTAGCCAGAATGTATATATCCTGCCACAGATAGAGGTCCTTGGCTGCCTGTGGCAGAGCCGAGCTCCCTGGCCGGGTTTTGGGCCAGGCGGGCAGGCCGCCAGCGGCGGATTGACACCGCCGGCCAAACGGATTTTTTGGAATAGACTAAACTTGTGGTGGGGTACCGAAGTGGCTAAACGGGGCAGACTGTTCCGCCAGAGGCGGATCCGCCACCGGCGGAAAATCTGCTGAAATATTTTTGTGCGACGTAAAAACTTGTGGTGGGGTACCGAAGTGGCTAAACGGGGCAGACTGTAAATCTGTTGGCTTACGCCTTCGATGGTTCGAATCCATCCCCCACCACCCTTTTACGAGAAGCCCTGTGAGCATTGAGTTTGCAGGGCTTTTCCCTTTTGTTTACAAGGCTTTCCTGCGTTCTCCAATCTGCTGAATATCCCTTCGCCTACCGCATCCTGTCGCTGGCAGTCATTGCCTGTCACGGTCTGTCACGGCGTTTTCGAGGGCGATAAAGGGCACAATAGAGGGCACAATTTTCCCCGCCTTTTCACGATATACTCTTCCATTGGCATCCGTAACGCCGTAACAAGAGGCAAATGGCGTTAACCGAACATAACCGGAATGATATTTGTGGCTTGTTCTCAGGCCCCGGCAGGCGAACGTTGTGTTGCGTTGTTACGGTTGCGAAGCCCAGGAAAGATAAGGTTAGCACATATAGCAAGAACAGGACCGGGTCAACCTACTTGGGTTTTCAGTGGCGTTGGCAGTATGGTTGGCGTATCAGCAGGGATTATCTTGATTAGGATCCTGCCATCCCCTGCAACTTCTCCCTCTTTTCCCATAACAATGCCGCAGNCCTGTCCTCAGAAATCCGGTCGAAACAGGTATAAAAATATTTGGCGTTAATAACCCACACGCCTTTTATCTTGCCCCTGATAGTTACAAAGCCGTTGGTAAAAACAATGACGCAATTGACCCAGGCTTCCAACCCAAGATTGTCTTTTATCCATTCCTTGAGCCAATAGCAGTTGTTCAATGTCTGCCTAATGAAGTCTTTCTCTGGTGGTTTGCCATCAATCAGTAAATTAGTTCCCTCTGCCGTTATTTTTCCGTGATGGGACTTGGTTTCAACGAGAATTATCCCTTTTGTTCTGCTGATTATAACGTGGTCAATGTTGCCAAATCTGCTTGGAACGTCATGCAAAACTAGATTTTCTCCCGGCAATTTATCAAGCATATCTCCAATTGATTCTTCCGCAACGGCTCCGCGTTCAGCCCTGCCTTCCATACGTTTTTCGCTTTTGCCGGATTTTTCCAGGGATGACAGAACGCGCTTCAAGACCAATAAAAGACCGAAAGTAAAGCCGACAATAGTTGCCAGGCTATGAAAATAGCCGACTAACTTCAATGTCAGAAAGAACAGAAAGCCGACCAACAGAATGGCACCGGCGATTAGCATCCGGCGGTAATAGTGCCGTTCCTGCATTTTTCTGGTGGATTGTCCGGCTGGTTTCATTTGATTAGATATTCCTGATATAGAGCTCAGATTATATAGACTGGCGTTGAGGAAGCCATTATATTTTCTCGCATTTCCTGGAAAATTGGCTAACATTGTTTAAATGAATGTAAACGAAGCAGATTCAGGGAAAGATAAGATTGCTCAAAATTTCAGACATCTGCTTAATCGCCATGGTTTTGGTTCCAATATAGTAGTTTCAAAGAAACTGATTTAACCAGCAAACCACATTTCTTTAGATGGATTGCTGAGGCCACGGAAGTTCCGGTTCAAGTTGGAAATAAATGCACGAAAATTGATTTCGTTTTAAAATCAAAAAATACACCATTTTACCTTTTGGTTGAATGCAAGCGTGCAAATCCGGTCGTTAAGAATTGGTGTTTTGCTAAATCACCATATGTCCGGCGTGGTGTCCCCTGTGAATATTTAATTGTTGAACACGCGCAATTGATGGCGAATCAAGTTGCGTCCAATCTTACAACAAGGGATAGATAAAGATGCATATCATATTGCCTTAGAAGTCAAATCAACTGAAAAAGGTGATAGCGATGGAAAAGGTTCAGGAGCAATTGAAGAAGCAGCTTCCCAAGTTTGCTTGAGCATGAATGGCATGGTCGAATTATTTGCTAAAAAGCTTGATTTGTTTGCCAGAGAGGACCAAGCCGTATTTTTGCCAATAATATTCACAACAGCTAGAGTTTGGGTTACGAACGCAGAATTACACAAGTCTGATATTGAAACAGGAAAATTACCGGATAACGAATTCAGTATAGAAGAACGGAAATACATATTTTATCAGTACCATCAATCCCCTGGACTTATGCATAGCCTCGGCAGACCACAAGTTGCCAATAATATTGATTTATCATCATGGTTAGTTAGTGATGCCATACGTACAATTCCAATTGTGTCAGCAAATGGAATAAAAGAGTTTCTCATTGGTCTGAGTGATGACATTCATTTTCTCAGGGATATATGAGGAGTTAGAGACAGTGAATACTTTGATTCATAACATGGTAAACGCTAAAGAAATTGGCTAACCAAGCCTTTCAGCGTACACCGCTATGGGCATAGGTTGTGCGGCGAGATCCCAGATGAGGCAAAAGTATCACAACCCCAGTCCTTGGAACCGGCTCGTCTTGCTGTAATGGCCAAAAACGAACGAATTACCACCATGGAAACTCGCGTAGCCGCCCTTGGGGACGAATTGGAGGTTTGAAAGCCCAATTCAGTGACTTTGTAAAACAGTTCAAGTAAATTATTAGCAGATCCCGCTACGCTTCACCAAAAACAATCGCCTGCCCCTGCCTGCAAAACAATAAGCCTCAGTTGAAGCTCATTAATTCCAGGCTCGCATGTTACGGATATACTATCCTGAATATTAACGACTTACGAATTAAGCTTTAAGTTACGCTAATTGATTTCAGACTACCTTATGGCCGGTAATTAGATTCACAGCTTTCTGCTTTTTATCTTGATCGCTGTTTAGAATCGCAGCATCATGCAGACATAAGGGTGGTCATTGCATCGCTTACGCAATTCGGGAAAACAGTCCAATGACCAGCAAATGCAAACTGGCCGGATAGAATTGTTCGGTCATTGAGAGATGATGAACATGATCCAAAAGCTAAAAGCGGATCCGCGTTTCACTCCGTGTCCGGTTCACGATGGCGACGAGCTGTTCCCAAATGGAATTTTCGAATTCAATGTCACCAGAATCGCGGAGTACCTCAACAAGAACCCTCCAGATGTCGAACTCGTGGAGGTTGCTGTAAGTGATCTTGATCAAGGGTTCTCATCGCTGAATGAATCTCATGTACAATCTGTTGACATTACTCGCCCCGTGGTGCTGGCGGAGATCTCGCCCAGGCAGTACAACCTGATTGATGGGCACCACAGAGTCGAGAAGTCTCTGCGCCAAGGTCTGAACACAATCCGTGCTTACAAATTAACAGCCATGCAACACATCAGTTTTCTGACCAGCAAGAAGGCCTACCTGTCATATGTTGAGTACTGGAACGGGAAGGTGAAGCAATGCAGCCAAACAGGGACGGCCAAACCACGCCATCCAACACTACCTCGTGTGTGATTTCCGGTTTGACCTTCTGCCGGGTCAGGTATAGGCTTTATTCCAAGAATGTATTGTCCCTGAGAAACAGGAAATAAGGCAGCGGGAAGGGAAGAACGGACAAGCCCGGGCTCGCGACGCACCACGCGCCTCCAAGTTTGTCTCAATATTATTGTCGGTTGATAAGACGCATACGATGACACCTTTTAAACAATATTCGCATTTTGTGATCACTCTTTGTGTTCTGCTTATTTGCTCAGCAGTATTCGGGCAAACAGCCCCACGAGGACGGCAGATCTTCGGCACTGTGCTGGACGCCAGTCCGAACCTATCTCAAGAATGTTTTGACAGGCTTGCCGCTTCGGAGTCGGAAGAAGCTGCCATGCAAATACTCAAGGAGATCATGGGGAGACGACCAGCTTCTAACGTAGTAGTTATTGCGCGGTGCCCTGGAACCAAACAAGAAGTCATTTCTGATGGGGAAGGAAAGTTCAAGTTCTCTGATCTACCGCAAGGAGTCTATGAAGTATCCGCCGAAACTCATGCCGATCCTTCTGGCAAGGGGGTGGGACGAAGACTTTCCACAAAAAAACCTGTTAGGTTAGTCGAAAATAATGGCATTGTTACATTGCATCTTTACAAGGAACTCATTGCGGTTAAGGGTCGGATTACTGATGTTCAAGGTCGGTCAGTTGCAGGCGCATGCGTTACCGGCACCCCTGTCCCCGTTCGCGAGGTTGGCCTTATCGAAAAGGTTGTGACAGTTTCTGGTGCTGATGGCTCATATACATTGTATGGGTTTGCCCCGATGGATGTCTATCGTCTTGCAGGCTACCTCAACGGCGGAAATCTAAGCGCCCCTGGATCTCTATACGCTTGCGTCGAAGTATGTGTTGTTGCAGACGGGTTTATACAGAATAAATCAAATGTGCCAAACGTGCCTCTTGTAAGTGATGAACTGCTCGATGCGGCCCGGCGTTTCGGAAAGAGTCTTCCTAATTCGAACGGATTGAAATCGAAAGACGGATGGCGAGAAAAAGATAGCGTTTTTCTCCCTGTTACAGATGGGAATACGATTCTGAACGTCGATGTCGTGCTTAATCTTGCGCCTGGCACTAATGGAGTCATTCCGACAATTGACAAGTAATATGTCATGTTCGAACCGGATGCATGCGACAGCTTACGGCCGCGCGTGATCTGCAGTGTTCGAAGAGAGATAAGTAGGAGGCAGAACCGATGAGCAAACTGCAAATACTGAGGTTCGCACTTGTAGCACTCTGTGGAGCCGTAGCGAGTCTGTCCGTAATCAGCGCGAAGACCACTAACATGGCTGTAATCGTGTTGACGGCAGTTCTTGTCCTCCTACTTGTTGTCGTGCTCGGACTGTATTTGCGAGTGCGAAAGAACGAATGAAGGACAACTGGAATATCTCAGGTTTGATTCTGGAGGGAATCTGCGGCACCGGCAAGACCACTCTCTTCCGATCTCTACTGCAGTCGAAGCGCTTTGTTCAACGGTCATTCCTCTCGGCCATTGTCCTTTCGGAGCACCAGACGCAACGGGTGCTTGAGCGTAAGGAGAGGGAAACCGGTCTCACCCCCGATGACAACGTGGGGTTGCTGGATCAACACGTTTCCTATCTTGAGGCGGTGCAGAACCGCCTCGACCAAATGGAATGGTGCCGGAACAATCGGACCAATATGCGGGTTCCTTACGTGCTGGAACGATTCCACTTCACCCATGTCTACCACTACCCACACATAACCTGGGAACATGTCGAGCCAATCGATCGCCGCTTGGCCAAGCTCAACTGCAAGCTGTGTCTTCTGGTGATCCCAGATGAACTTCTCCGCGAACGAATTATCAGCAGTCGGGATTTGGCTTGGCGCGATTATCTCAAGCGATACGGGGACACGGATCAGGCGATTCTGAAACATTACGCCACGCAACAGAATATGCTGCGCGGCTTGTTGGTGCGGTCGGCACTCGATACACTGATCATTGACACCGGTGCCACCGCCATCGATCAGAGTCTGGCAAAGGTTCTGGATTTCTGGGGAGCAACATAGACCGTATCAACCTGCTGTTGGTTACGGCTCGCAAGCTTGCCGAACCAGAGCTGGGGCGTTAGCCAAAAACGAAAGGATAAGACAAATGGAATCAACAATCAAATGCGGGAAACACCTCGCTGAGCATGCGAATATTTCCGGCTCCAAGTTTCACGACGTGAATCTATCCGGATCCGATTTCGACGATGTGAACCTGAGCAAAACAAGGTTTCATAATATCAATCTTAGCGACATACAGGTTTCGGCGGTTCAGATAGGCGGCGCGACTTTCAAGCATGTCGGCCCGCCGCCGGACAAAGCCAGCAAGCAGGCGCGCCAGAGATCTGTTACGTTTGAGGAAGCCATGCTGTGCGACAGCACTTTCCGCAAAGTGAATATGTCGAATGTCAAAATTATCGACTGTGACCTCACCGGAATGACGATAGATGGAATCTTGGTAACAGACCTGTTGAAGGAATGGAAGAAGAGAAACGGCTGAACTGATATGATTTTATGAACAGCCTGACAACAAAAGCATCTGGTTTGGTAAAAGTTATCCGATGGTTGGCAAGGATATTGAGCGTTATATCAATAGGGCTCGTTATCTTGTTTATTTTCGGGGAAGGATTGAACCTGTTTCATCTTACCCTGCATGAACTGGTTTTGTTCCTGTTCTTTCCTTTGGGAATTGGTTTGGGGATGATTATGGCTTGGCGTTGGGAGGGATTGGGGGGAGGTATCACGGTTGGAAGTCTTGCAGCCTTCTATTTGGTGCATCGTATCCTCTCGTCAGGTTTTCCAGGAGGATTCGCGTTTATAGCAATGGCATTCCCTGGCTTTTTGTTTCTTCTATGCTGGCTGTGGACACGTTTTAAAGAAAGACATCAAAGGTCTTAGTAATGAATATGAAAAAGATACGAAAGATCGCAGGTGCCGTAGTTGTGTTACTTGTTGCCATCGCCTGCTCTGTGATTTGGATGATGTTCCGACATCCATACGAAGCGAAATATTTCACGCCTGAAATGCAGACCAAGTATCCTACGGTCGAATCCGTTCTTGATGCTTGGCGTCTCGGATGGAAATGCGATATTCCAGAACATTCAGAACTTGTGAATGAGGTTTATGGATTCAACGTGGCCGGCCGCTACGGGAAGCGAGCTGGTCCTCGTCAGGACGAAATGGACGCAATCAAGAGCATTTCGTATTCAAAGGACAATCGGTTGGCATTTGTCATTACAGAGCGAAGCGGGTGGGCATTTGTCATGAGAAAGAACAGATGGGTGTTCTATCCCGAAACACCGTGGTTTGGGTTCGTGGAAATGGCTCATAGTCGATGATAGGAGACATAGAACTAGATATTGGAATGCGACGGCTCGTAAGTTCGCCGCGGCCAAAGAGCGGCGTTCGGTCAAACAAAGGAAGGGACATTTTTATTCAAGATCATTTGATGAATCTGGAAAGAGAAAGGAAGTATCATGAGTGCGCCAAGCGAAGCTGGCGCGAACTGTCCACCGGAATCTGCCGCAGGCAGATGAAGGTGGAATGGCCAAAGATTAACCATCAGGCCATTACGGACTATA
>JGI24730J26740_1001245_pt1 | contig 13515 bp, 15 predicted proteins | sample EPASupsiteSAE347_FD_26740 | JGI IMG/M metagenome (IMG submission 26740)
CGCAAGCGAAGGCCTTGAGGAAGTGCTTTGCGGCAGGAAATAAAAACAGGAAATGAACAAACCCATTGGGGGTAGATTATCTTGGACAAAAACATCAAGCTCGTTCTATTTGGCATCGCAATGTGGGTGGTGCCCTTTGTGGCGTCGTTTTTCTTCTTCGACCCTGCAACGCAGAAGCTCACCATTGACGAGACGTTCTTCAAGTCGATAATGATAGTGCTGTCGTCAATACTTGGCGCATTTTTGCTTGTCAAGTACTTTGAGGCAATAAAGACCGACTTTGTCAAGGAAGGAATCATAGTCGGAGCAGCCTGGCTTGCAATCAACTGGGTGCTGGACGTAATCATTTTGCTTCCGATGAGCAAGATGGACATTGTCACGTACTTCATGCAGATCGGGATGCGCTACCTGATTGCCCCGGCAATGTCAATCTCGATGGCTTACGCCATTGAGAATGCAAGGAAGAAAATCAATTAGGAAGGAGAAGCCCAATGAAAGAAGCAACTGCAAAAAAAGAAACAGTTTTCATTTTAATAGGCGCAGTTACTGGAGGGCTATTTCAATTCGTTTTCGAAGGAATTTTTGAAATATATGACAAATATCTATTGTTAAATAAAAATCCGGAACTCATTTTTGTTCTAAGATTAAGTATTTTATTCATCTTTATTGCATTCTGTTATTTTCTTGGTCACACATTGGACGAACAGATTTCTGATCAAACAAAGAAAAAATCAAACAAATTTAGAAATTTTTGTACTATTATCGCCACAGCTATTGTCGCATTAAAACTTATTAGCTGGTTATTGCTAAGTTAAGCTTCAAAACTATTTTTTCGCAGTCGCCCACTCGTAGAATACCTGCTCGGCGTCCTTTCCGCGTATTGACTGGGAAATGTCGCTTCGCATCCACATCGCAGGCGGCATCGCGTCGGTCCACCAGTAGCCGTAGGAGATTATTCCGTCAAGCTTGGTCGAGGTGGCCTGGATTGCCCGGAACAGCGACTCGTACGCTATTGCCTGGGTCTTCCAGTCAAGGGCATACTTGCCGTCGGGGTACTGGGCAACGGGCTCGACCCAGCCTTCGCGGTAGGCGCCCTCGTAGCTGGGCATCAGCAGGAGGACATACTTTTCAGGCGTGCTGAATGCGGTGACTTCGGAGCGCGCAAAATAATCTTCCCAGGCCTGCTGCATGCCTGCAAGGTCGGGCTGCGCCTTTTCAAAGATGTACTGCACGCTCCAGTCGAATATGTAGCAGTCAAGTTTTCCTGCAAACATGCCTTTGGGGTCGAACGCAAACGGGGTTCCCCAGCCGCAGACTTTGCCGCCAAAGCCCGCCTTTGCCGCGGTTGCAAGCTTTTCGTAGCGGCCGTCCAGGTCGGCGCTTTTTGCCTCGTAGGAAAGCTCGATGTCGCGCGGGTTGACTATGAAGTAGTCCACACCAGCTGCCTTGGCCTTCTTTGCCTGCGCTTCGATTATGGAAGTCCAATCGGAAAAGAGCTTGTCAAGCATCGCACTTGACGGGTTCTCATATACTATGCCGTCGCGCGCGCCCTTTTCGTTGTCGTAGAGGTTGGTAATCAGCATCAGCTTCTGTCCGTTTGCGTGGGCTTTTGCAGCCATCGCAGTAAGCTCGTCCTGGCTGAAGGTGTGCGCTCCTGAGAACGGGCTTGTTATGAACGACATCGAAAGGTCCTTGTTGAGACCGGCAAAGTCGGTGACCATAATCAGACCGCTTCCGATGCTTTTTGCGCGGTCAAATGAATCGTCGATGTGCTTTGTGTTGTCCTCGCACTGGGTCATCCACGCATCGGGGTGGCAGATGTTGCCCCAGATGTCGAACATCCCGACTCCGTAGGTAAGGTTCTTGATTGCCGCAGGCCTTGCGGTGATGTAGTCAAGCTGTTTTGGGACAAAAACCGAGGACACTGCGACTGCGGGAGTTGGTGATGCAACTGGCGTCGGGGTTGCCTGCGCCGAGCCTGCAGAGGATGGCGTTGAAGATGCGACTGATGAAGGGACAGCAGACGCAGTAGCGGCAACCGATGGCGTTGATGGAATGGACGGCCCCGAAGGGATTACAAACGCCTTGTCAGCTGAGCACCACGGCGGCATCGGCCACGGCCCGTTTGGCGGGCAGAAACCAACGGCAAACATTGCTATGCAAAGCACCGCAAAGCCTGCAACTGCGTAGAGCAGGATGTTGGTTGCCGAAAAAGTCGATTTGGGAGTAGTCTTTTTGTCCATTGAAAAATTAGGCAACGGGAGATAAAAACGCTTTTAGCATTATTCAGATTTTCCTGCAGGAAAGCGCATTACCAGCAATCGGCTTGAGCAGGGCAAGGTCCGGTTTCTCAAGCCACTGCCTTGCCTGCGGCGGACTGATAATTACAGGCATCCTGTTGTGCACGTCAGCAACGGTTTCGTTGGGCTCGGTCGTGATTATTGCAAAGCTTCGCAGCTTCTCGCCGCCCGGCGATGCCCACTCGTCCCACAGGCCTGCGAATGCGAAAATTCCCGTTTTGCTTGCAGTGTAGGAAAACAAGTAAGGCTCCTTGGTTTCCTTTCCTGCTGCATCCTTTGTTTTTTTCCACTCGTAAAACCCGGTTGCGGGGATTATGCAGCGCCGCGTTTCCAAAAGCTTGCGGAAAGCGGGCTTTTCCGGAAGGGTTTCTGCGCGGGCGTTGTAAAGGGACATCTTGTGAGCCGGGCAGATTGACCACGAAGGCACGAGGCCGAATCGCGCAAGCACAAGCTCGCCGGGCGAATCGCTTGCAATGATTGGGGCCGGCCTGTTGGGGACAAAGTGCGCAGACTCATCGAACTGGGTCATCGTCCGCAGGTGGAACTCCATCGCCAGCTCCTTTTTCGCAAGGAGCGCGTAGTTCATGCACATAATGCAATTACTGGCGTTTGGCGGTTTTAATCGTTGGCAAAACGCAGTCAGCGGAAATGCAGTCCCGGCCTTGTCTTTAAGCGTTGTGGCCACAAAAAAGAGGCAGGAAAATGCATTTGGTTTTCAACATGGGCAGGAGCATACCGTCGGGCACAAGCAGGGTGAACGCAAGGCTTTCCGACTGGGAAAAGTTCGCGCGGCTACTACCCAAAAACGAGGCCGATGCGTTTTTGCGCCTTGCAGCGCACATGCGCAACCGCAGGAACGCAATCGAGGCTGCTGACGACGCCGACATCGGCGTTTCGATGCTTCTTGCCGCGGTGACTTTGCTTGAGGGGAGAAACGGTGTTTGTAAGCGCGGAAAAGATTGCCTTGCAGCAGACTGCAAGGACAGGGATGGCGGAACTTGACAGGCTCATACGCTCAAGCGGCGGCATCATCACCTTGCGCATCAGGCAGCGCAGGCTTTCTGAGCGCATCGTCAACCTGCTTGTTGCGCAAAGCACCCAAAGGCACAAGGACACGCTGATTCTGCAGTGGGCGGACTACCACAAGCGCTACTGGGCCATTGACTACGACGGCCTAATCGCACAGGCAAAGCGTGCTGGCCAGGACACCGAATCCTTTTGCCAGCGCGTGAAGGTGGTGCGGCACTTTTCGCGCGACAGCATAGAGGACGAGGAAAACTGGAACCAGCTGTTTGCGATGGCGCCAAACATCGGCATATGCATACTCGACTCGGTGTCCGAACTGTTCTCGGACAAAAAGGAGACCGTGAACAAGCCGGCAGTGTACTCGTTCGGCAGGTTTTCCCAGCTGTGCTCCAAGGCAGGCTGCACCGGCGTTGCGCTGGACTACTCCGAGTGGCCGGTCAACCCGTTTGTTGCCGAGCTGTCCACTGTTGTCCTTGAGCTGCACCCGGTTGACTACGCGATAATCAGCAGGGTAGTCAAGCACTACGGAATGGCCGAGCACGTCGAGGAAGTGCCTACAAACCCGCAGCGCACGTTGCGGCGGTGGTTCTGATGGAGCACTGCGGCGTGCTTATGGACGTGAACGTGGAAGGCTGCAGCGTGGAGCTTCTGTTCAAGACCGGCTTGGGGAAGCAGCGGGCGTGCGAGGCGTTCTTTCCGTACTTTTATGCAACGTGCAAGGAAGCCACGCAGGCGGAAATCGTTGCCGAGATGATTGCCCAGCACCCGCAAGTCGAGTCTGCTATTGTAATGGAGCGCTATGCAAGGATTAGAAGCTGCGAAAAAGAGAAGGTGGTCAAAGTCAGCGCGACAAAGGCGCAGGCTGTGAAGAAGGTTGCGCTTGACGTGCTCACCGTGCCGGGCGTTCTTTCGGTGTGCGAGCTTACCGTGCCGCAGTACTTCAAGTACATGCTTGAAAAGCAGCTGGACTTCTTTGCAAAATACCGCTTCAGCACGCGCCCGGATGGACGGCTGGAAAAAATAGAGCGGATGCCGGTTGAGGAGCTGCCGGAGTTTTCCTGCGCAGCTCTTTGCCAGGAAAAGAAGGGCGCGTTCCTGCTGGAAACCAAAAACGGCTCGGAGCCCTGCACACTTTTTGAGCTGCCGCAAAAGCTTGTTGCGCTTGACGCGGATTTTTTGTTTTCCTTTGGAGGCGACGACACGCTTTCAAGCACCGGCAAGTTCAGCGCAACTCCGCTTGGGTGCTTCCTTGCAGGCTGCATCCACCTGGACTTGGAGCGCGACTTTGGCCACGACATCTACCGCGAAGGAGCAGCGCCGGTGACTGTAAGGCAGGTAATGGAGGTGGGAAGAAAGCGAATCCCGCGCGTTGTCGAGCTTTCAAGGGCATCGGGCGCAAAGCCCGACCTCATAAGCAGGATTACCCCCGGAAGGCTGAACACCTACATCCACGCAAGGACCGCTTGGCAAAAGGGCTTCCTGGTGCCGGATGCAAAGAGCCAGGCCGAGCGCGCCAAGAGCCTTTCCCAGCTGCTTGCAGTTGACCGCGGCGGGCTCATCATATACCCCACTCCGGGACTGTACCGGAACGTGGCAAAGTGCGACTTTGCAAGCATGTACCCAAGCATAATGGTCAACTACAACATAAGCCCCGACACCCTGCGGTGCAGCTGCTGCAAAGACACGGAAGCGGTGCCTGAGGCGGACTGGCACTTCTGCAAGAAAAGGCGCGGGATAGTCCCAACTGGCATCGAGGCGGTGCTTAGGCGCAGGCTCCTTCTCAAGGCGATGATGAAAAAGGAGCCAGACCCCGACAGGAAGGCCGAGCTGGACGCGCGCCAGAAGGCACTCAAGAACATACTGGTCACCTGCTTTGGCTACCTGGGCTACAGCAACTTCGTGTTCTCCAACGTCGAGTGCAAGGAAAGCGTGATGCTTTACGGACGCGAGCTTTTGCAGCGCGCTGTTGGAATAGCCAACGGGCTGGGCCTGGAGGCTCTTTACGGTGTTGTTGACAGCGTCTTTGTGGCAGGAGGCACCGGCTGCGACTACCTCGAGTACTGCAGGAGGGTAAGCAGGGAAATCGGCATCACCCTTGAGCTTGACGAGACCTTTGCAGCCATTGCCTTCCCCGAATCCGTGACCGCTGCAAGCGCGGCAAACCGATACTACGCGCTTACGCAGCAGGGAAAGATTGAGGCGCGGGGAATAACCATACGCAGGAAGGACGCATTCCCGCTTGCGGTCAAGTTCCAGCTGGATGCGATACCATTGCTGTTGGCGGACCGGGAATGGAAGCAAAGCGTACAACAGGCACGGGCGCTCTTGGACGACACCATTGCCAGGCTCTACAGGGGCGAGTTTGAGATTGCCGACCTGGTGGTCACGCGTTCAGTCAGGCAAAGCCCCTCAGACTACGCGGTGCTTCCAGACAGCGCAAAGGCGTTCTGGCAGGAGCCCAATGAAAGGTTCGAGTCGCGTTTCGTGCACACCGTGCACGGCCCCAAGCCCGCTTCCAAAGCAAGGCGGGAAAACGTCGACTGCCGCAAGTACAAACACATCCTGAGGCTTGCGCTGGAGGAACTGATCAGAGGGATTGGTAAAGACTGAAAAAATCGGGAAAATAAAAAAATTAAAAAAAGAGAACTTGAATTTATGCAAAGCCGAGTTCTTACTTAGTACTTGGGCTTCCTGTGCTTGGGCAGGCAGTCGCGGCAGTATACCGGGCGTCCCTCGGTGGGCTTGAACGGTACCTCGCACTCTGCGCCACAGTCGGAGCATGTGGTCTTGGTCATTTCGCGCGGGCCGAAACTGCGGGGGCCGCGGTTGTTGTCTCCATCATATGCCATTTTTTCTGTTTCACCTATTTTTGGGCATTGCAAGTGACTACCAACGCTTAAGCTGATGGCACAAGTTTTGGATAATCAGAGCATCTGCCGTTAATACTAATTTGAAGGCACTAATTAAAGAACCGGATGCCGGCCCTTTTCCGGTTAAGAAGTATATAAAGAGCCTTTCCGTGCGGGAGGATAAAAAAATAGGATTAGGGGGTTTTACCCCCCTAAGCGTTTTGTGCAACTAGTTGCCGCTTAGTAGCGGGGCCTGTCGTTGCGCGGTGCCCTGTGCTTGGGGAGGCAATCGCTGCAATAGACGGGGCGTCCCTCAGTGGGCTGGAACGGTACTTCACATTCCTTGCCGCAATCAGCGCAAACTGCCTTGTACATTGTGCGGGGGCCGAAGCTGCGTCCGCCATCTCTGTCGCCATAACTCATTTTTCATTCACCTATTGTTTATCAGCAGTGCAATTACGCATCAATCTGGCTAAAGCAAGTATTGCAGAAACCAGAAAAAACGCGGGCAACTACCGTAATACTATTTGTAGGTACTGCTTAAGAATGGCGTGCTTTGGCGGTTTCCGGTGAAATCGGCCGCAAACCGGGCATCCGACCGCCAGTACTGCCCCGGTCATGCGCTTGTAATTCTTTTCCCAAAAACGTGTCCTGCCATTACCGGCAGTGCAAGGAGGGCCATCTTGGGGTAAAGCACGAGGTTGCCTCGGCGCGGGTACTCGAACCTCAGCACGTAGCCGTCGGACTCGATGGTTGAAAGGACGTCCTCAAAGCGCGCGCAGTACCAGTACGCCGCAATCTTGCAGCGCAAGGAGGAAAGCGAGTCTATGTACCCCTTGCCTTCTGACAGGTAGCGCCTGGCAAGGGCAACGCGCTTCTTGGCCCACGCCTTGAACGCGGGGGTAGAGATGTCCTGCGGTGAGACGCCAAGCCGGTCAAGGTAGTCCTTGGGCGCGTTGAAGTAACCGGACTTGATGTCTGCGCGGTAGTCGCGCAGCATGTGGACGATGTGCGCTGCGGTGGCTGCAAGGTAGCGGCTTTGCGCGTCGGGGTACTTGCGGCCGTTGCCTATGAAATAAAAGATTGCGTCGGTGACCGCCTTGCCCAGCAGGCCGGAATACCGCTTCAGCTCGCGGTCGCTTATGGCCTTGCCGCGCCTTTGAACGTCGAACTCCAGGATTTTGAAGAAGTTGAATATGTACGACTTGAGGTAAGGGCTCTTCTTGCGGTCGTTTTTCACCAGGTCAACAAGCATCTCCTCCTCTGCGGACGGGCTTGCAGGGAACCTGCCTGCATAGAGGCCTTTTGCAAGCTCCTTTTGCCTTGCAAGGAACCGCCTGCACGCCCCTGCTGTCTTTTTACTGTTGTCAATCTCGTCGTCCACCCACCGGAAGTAGGCGTAGGCGCGGCAGCAGTCGTCCACCTTGCCGCGGTCAACTAGAAGAACAGCTGTGAGGAAAGTCTGCAGGCTGGAGGATTTCGTGATTGAGCGCGCCAGTCTGGCGCTGTCGTTTTCATGCATGCTAAGAGCTCTCTTGGGTGAAAAGATAGAGTTTGGAGCCGAAAAATAAAAACTTATCAGCAGGGCAAAAAAACAGCCGAAACAACCCCCAGTGCAATGGCTTTTATCGGTAAGCTTTATTGTACCATTTAGGGGGGCGAATGGGGGATGGGCGTCGTTGAGTATGGGGGCGTGGATTACACCACTTATTACGGGGACATCACGCTCAAGCGCAAGTCAGGGACAATCAAGTTCGGGAAGCCCAAGAACTACGACGAGGAGTTCGCACTCAAGGCAAAGCAGAAGATTGCGGACGGCGACTCGATAGCCACCGGCAAGAAGTCGTTCATAACCATAACCGGCCAGGTTCAGGACACCAAGCTCATGCAGATGATTTCCATCTTTCCCGAAAGCGAGGCCAAGCTCAGGACCAGGGAGTGGGAGGCTGCTGATGGCAAGGAAAAGAGGCACGGCGTTGCCATCGCGGCCTTGGAATTCTCAAAAGGCACGTTCATAGTATATCCCGCAGGAGCCAAGCTCGACATTCCCCTGGTCCAAGTCGAGCACATCGACAAGAAGCGCGAAATGAGGCTCATAATCGACGTACTGCCGGGGATGACGGTAATCCTGCCCGGCTCGCGGATGCAAGTCACCGCAGGCGGAAAGCCGCACGAAACGTGGCCTGCTTTCGGCTCGATGGGCATGACTGAGCTCATGGTCACCCCAAGCGGGATGTATGAAAAGAGCATGGAAGTCGACGAGAGGGCAAGCGCCCTTGCAGGATACCTCATGCAGGTGGGGTTCGGGACGCCCCACGACATGGATTACGATGAGAAGCTTACGGAATATACTGCCCGCAAGAACAAGGAAGGCAAGGCAAAAATCGATGAAGCCATAAAGCAGATGCCTACGGCGGAGAACTTGGAGAAGATGAAGAAGTCAGGCAAGTTCAACCCGGCTGCGCTTGAGATGGCCTCGTCTTATGTGAATGCCGCCAAGGCTTCCGGCGGAGCAGGCACTCCCGCGTTTGGCTTCAACATGCTTGCAAGCATGGACTTTTCCAAGCTCAAGGACATGCCGGGCCTGACGCCTGAGCAGCGCAAGCAGATTGAGGAAGCGGCTCCGAAGATGGCTGAGGTACAGAAGCAGCTTGCGGGAAGCGGCAAGCTTGCGCAGATGACGGCGCAGGCGAACCTGTCGGCAAAATACATGGAAACGGCGGCAAGCGACACGGTTGCCAAAAAGAAGATGGGCGAAATGTATTCCGAGGCAAAGCAGAGGCTGGACTCGTTCTCGCTCCCGGCCTATCCAAAGCCGGATGAGAAGTTCAGGGTCAAGTAGGTGTTTTTTATGGCGCAAAATGCTGGCGGGGAAGGAACGGGCAAGGCCGACATAGGAAAGCTGGTTTCAGGCTGCGAACAGGAGCTTGCAAGGAAAGTCGACGGCAAGTACTTCATCCTGGAAAACTACTTCAAGGAAAAGAAGCTGACGCAGTTCGAGGACGAGGCCAAGAAGGCGCGCGCGGGATTCCAGTCAAGCAAAGGCACTCCGCAGGCGGCCCTCAGAGCGGACAAGGAACTGTCGGCAATAGAGGCGCGCTTCGTAAAGTGGTACGAAAACGACGAGGACGTTGACGACGCGCCGATGTTTACGACAATCATCTCGTTCTTCCGGGAAACCAAGGTCAAGCTTGCAATTTATCGGGCGGCAATGGAGGGCCTGGCGCTAGGGAACAAGGCCGCTTGCATTGACAATGTCGCCAAGGCTTTTGAAAAATACAAGCAAGCAGCGCAGAAGGTTGACTCCCTTTCCAAGGACGTAAACGAGAGGCTCACTGACACGATGTACACGCTGATGCGCTACATTGACTTGGACCACGAGGCCAAGATTGTTGAGCTGATGGCACCCAGCGGGGCCAAGGAAGGTCCTGTACTCCACGCGATTGCACGGATGGAAAGCGGCGGAAACCACGGCAACCTGATGGACATCCGGGCGCACGCGTTCCACGCGCGCAACACCGCGCTCCAGAAGGCCGCTGCAGAGCTTCTTGCGGCATCGTATGATTACCAGGGCGCATTGTGCGCGGCATACTTGTTTGCAGAAATATCAGGCGAGTAGAGAGGAGAGAAGGCAAAAAGAGAGGGGACTGTTGCAGATGGCTGAAAAGAGGGTGCGGGTTGAATTTGCTGGCGGGGCCGGAGTGGGTGAAATCACGCCCGGCACGGGTTATGACTACGAGCTTGGAGGCGCGCCCAAAAAGAAGGAGAAAGAGTCCAAGACACACATTTCTTTTGCAATAGGAAGCAGCGTCACGGTGAAGCGCGCGGGAAAAAAGATTCCAGTAGTCACCGAGCTTGGCGGCAAGCAATTCAACATCGAGGACGGGGACCGCATCGAGACTGGTGAAGGCTCGTACGTAATCGGCCTTTCGGATGTCCCCAACATGAGCGGGAACAACCCCACCACAAGCATCAGCATGTTCCCAAACAGCGCAGTCGAGCTTACAACAAGGCACACCGCATCCAAGAGCATAGAGGGCGGCTTTGACGTCATCACCAAAGTCAAGTTCATCCAGGGTATGATTTCGTTCGGCGGGCCTGCTGAGTTCGAGTTCAAGACAAGCGTGCCCCTGAAAGTGTCGCCGATGATGAAGAACAACGCGATGTCGTTCAATGCCGAGATGCGCAGCGACGGCGCAATAGCGTTCTTCATGGCAATAGCGGAGATTGAGAACACCAAGACCAAGGCGAAGGCCGCGCTCTTTGCAAAGGAGGTCGTGGTGACTGCGGACGGGCTCTACTGCCTGCCTTCGGTTGAGCCGAGGTACGAGGAAGCGTTCAAGGTGTTCCAGCTGGGAATGCAGGTGCAGGCCGGCGCGATGGGAAAGAAAATCCTCGAAAACCCGGGACCTAGCGTGGACGACTTCAAGAAGGAGATGCAGGGAAGCATATCGGCAAACATCGAGAACATGAAAAAGGAGCTTGCCGAGAACGAGTACCTCCCCCGAGAGGTAATAGCCGATTACAAGAAGCAGATTGCGGACTACGAGCAGGGAAAGGGCGTGTCGCGGGCTTTCGCGGTGAAGGACGAGGCGCGCGAAAAGGACGTGATGCAAAAGAGGAAGGAAGCTGCACAGAAGGCGGTGTCGGACGGCGAGGCCGCGTTCTCAAAGCTTGCGAACCTGCGGCTGCCTTCGCCGCAAAAACTTGATGACAAGTATCTGGTCACGCAGGACAAGTCCGAGCGCCGGACGATGAGCATGGACGACTACGTGCGCAACGCCTGGGACAAGTCTGCAAAGATTAACGAGCTTCAGGCACAGATGCTTGCTGGCAAGATTTCGAAAGCTGAATTCGCATCGAAGAAAAAGGCGCTTGAGGACGATATTGCCGCGCCGATCAGGAAGCAGATGGAACACAATGCAAAAGCAGGAAAGGAGGGGGAACCGATGGTTGACGCACTGTTGGCAAAGGCAAAGATTGGGAAGACGGTACAGTACGGGCAGATAACAATCGAAGTCCGCACAGCTGAGAAGGGGCCGGAATTCATGATGAGAAAGGCGCCGGCAGGAAGCGTGTTCGTTGCGCTCAGCGTGAGGCTTGAGAACAAAAAAAGCCCCTCAACGGCATACATCGTTCCTGACGAGGAGATGTGGCTCAACTACGGGGCGGGCGAGCCAATCAAGCCGGAGAACTACAAGTTTGAGACCGCGCTTGACAAGGCAAAGCCTACTGAAGGCTACGTCTACTACATAGTTCCAAAGGACACCAAGAAGTTCAGCTTCTTGCTTGGAAAGAGGACGCTGACAAAAATCCCTGTTGACTTTAGCGTATAATCAGGGTTGCAAAATAAGAGGCAAAAGAAGGGGCAAACACGCCCCGTTGCCTTACCCTAAAAATCACTTCAATTTTCCGCCGCATCCAGTGCAAAAGCCAGTGCCAACCGGGTATTCGACGTTGCACTTCTTGCAAGTGACCATCAACGCAGTACCGCATCCGCCGCAGAACTTCGGCCTCGGGTCGGGGATTTGCTTCTTGCACTTGGGACAATTATTAGTCGGTGCTTGGGAGCCGCCTTTGTTGAGCACGCCGCCTGCTCCCTTGACTACGGTGTCGGTGATTGCCTGGCCTGCCTTCCATTCCAGGTCGCTCTGCACTTTGCCCACAATTCCGTCAAGAATGCCCATATGCTCACCATAAACTGGTTCGGAGGCGGGGTTTAAGTTAATTGCTTTTTGCGGCCCGGCGCGATTATAATCCAGTTCCGCACAGTATTTTTCAGGTGAATGCGCATGGAAACAGAAACCGGTTGCTGCCCGAGGTTCGACCCCAAACCGTGGGATGGAAAGATTCTTGTCTGGAAAAACAAGCCGTTCGTCAAGGCAAGCGTGTTCACGCTGTTCTTCATGCCAATCAACTTCGGCTCGGTCATCTCCAGAGTCTACGGCAAGGTGCAGGAAGCCGGCGCGGCCGCCAAGGACAACGTCTGCCTTTCAGACCACACCTCCAAGTGGAACATGGACATCTACCTGGATGTCAAGAAGCCCGTTGACGGGCTGGACAACGTGAAGCTTTCAGGCAAGTTCCTTTCCAAAGTCTACGAGGGCCCGTTCAAAGACACCGGAAAGTGGTGCAAGGACTTCGACGCCTATGCAAAGAAGAAGGGCTTCACTGTTGGCAAGATGTACATGTGGTACACCACCTGCCCCTCGTGCGCAAAGAAATACGGGAAGAACTACGTCGGAATAATCGCAAAAGTAGGATGAAACACGATGGCAACCAATTCGAGGGGTCCCGGATTAGATTCGAGCAAAAAGGCACGCGACCTGTTTTTCCAAAGCCTGTTGAACGCCAACCCTGCCAAAAGGGTTGAGCACGAAAGGGTGCTTGGCGAGCTTGCCGCGGGAAAGCGAGTCATAGAATATAATCCTAGCACGCCCGACCTGCCGGGACAGCTGGGCGCGCCGCTTTCCAAACGCGAATTCGCAAATGATGCTAGGGGGAATCCGCACCTGCCGGTGCTGCACAACGAGATAGAGTATTTGCTTGGCAAGGGCATCCTAGTGCGCAAGAGAAGGACGGACCTGAACCGGCTTGAATGGCCGATTGGCCTGCACCCAAAACAGGAAAAAATCATCAAGGGCCATTTCAGCCAGAATAAGAAAATGGAATAGCCTGCAGGTCTGGGTGAAAAGTGCTCCAACCGCATCCTGAGGCCTTGGTTCTGCCCGGCTTTGAATTGTGTTGCTTGCAACCAAATTGTGCACCAATCATAAAATAGTCGTGTCCTCAGGAGATGAGGATATGAGGGCAAGCACGTCGATATACAAGAACGCCGGGGATTTAGAGGGAGCTTTCGCCCTTCTGGATGCGGACTGGGCGGACGTCCGTGCTTTTGCTATCAGATATTTAGCCTAAGGCCAAGAAAACTCAACAGGTAGAAAACGCCTGCCAGAATCAACATCCAGCCCAATGCAAGAGTGATTTTGTTGCCGAAGCGTGAGAAGGCGCCGAGTTTCTTGCCTGCAAAGGGCAGTGCGGGCGAGAAGAAAATCACGGGCAGTGCAGTCCCAATCCCATAAGCAATCGGCAGGAACAGCCAGTCCTTTGTCGAAAAGACTAGGGGGACGACCCCGCCGAAGAACAATGCGGCACTCACTGGACAGAACACCAAGGCAAGTCCGGCTCCGAGCAGGAACGCGCCCAAAACGCCTTTTTCGAGCAGGAACCGCAGCTTTTCAGAATTGATTGCGTCAAAGTTTACTTGGATTTTGCCGACAAGCATCAAGCCGGATACCAATAGCACCGCAGAAAGGATGAGTTCGGAATACGCTTGCAAA
>JGI24730J26740_1001258_pt1 | contig 13417 bp, 6 predicted proteins | sample EPASupsiteSAE347_FD_26740 | JGI IMG/M metagenome (IMG submission 26740)
CAGTGCTCTCACGGGAAAATATCATTCCGATCTCCATCCGGATGAAAGCCAACTGCGGCACATGTTGGAGGATGATCGCGAAGTCATGACAAAAGGAAAACCCAAGTTCATTCCGGAGGAACCCTATACCGACGCCCAAGGCACTCTGCATTTCCTGCAAACAACAAAGGTTCCCTTCCACACCATTGACAACAATACAAATGCGGTGCTCGGGGTTGCCATCGACATCACCGAGCGCAAGCAGGCGGAAGATGAACGTCTCAGGCTCGAACGGGAGCTGCAACAGGCCAAGAAAGCAGAAAGCCTGGGGAGGATGGCCGGCGCCATTGCCCATAACTTCAACAACCTGCTCATGGAGATAATGGGAAACCTGGAGCTGGTCTTGTGCGATCTGCCTCAAGAGCAGGAAGCTCGGCGAAACATCATGGATTCCATGACGGCTTCCCGTCGGGCGGCGGAAATCAGCAGGTTCATGCTCACTTCCATCGGCCAGACAGCAGCAAGAATGGAGTCGCTCGACCTTTCAGAAGCCACCCGAGAAACGATCACTCTCCTGAGCACTTCGCTGCCCGAAAAGGCTCATATAAGAACCGATTTCCCCTCCGAGGGACCGATCATCCGGGCGGATGGAAGCCACATAAAGCAGATCCTGACCAACCTGGTCTTGAACGCGGGAGAAGCCATCGGCGAAAAGGAAGGCGATATCACCCTGGCAATCCGGGTAATGAGCACAACGGAGATCCGGGGATCGAAGTTTTTCCCGGCGGACTGGGAGCCGAAAGAAAATAGCTATGTTTGTCTGTCGGTCTCCGATACCGGCTGCGGGTTGGACGCAGATACACAGGAGAAGGTCTTCGACCATTTTTTTTCCACCAAATTCACTGGCCGTGGATTGGGGTTACCTGTGGTTCTAGGACTGGTACGGGCTCACGAAGGTGCAATCACTGTTGAGAGCCGGCTTAGTCGGGGCGCCACTTTCCGTGTCTTCTTTCCCTTGTCGACACGGAAAGTACTTTCAACGAAAAAGGAAGAGGCTCCTGTCTCCTGTCTGGCTGAGGAACGGAGATTGATTCTTGTGGTGGACGATGAGCCCGCGATGCTCGGTATGGTCCAGAGCATATTGAAGCGGCTGGGCCATGAGGCGGTCGTGGCTGGTGGCGGCTTCGAGGCGGTGGAAATTTTCCGCGCACGCAAGGAAGACTTCAGCCTCGTACTCCTTGACCTCGGTATGCCCGGAATGAACGGCTGGCAGACCCTGGCTGCTCTAAGAGCATTGCAACCAAATATTCCGGCAATCCTTGCCAGCGGATACGACGAAGCGCAGGTCATGCAAGGCGACCACAGGGAAAAGCCCCAGGCCTTTTTGCACAAGCCTTATCAGATAGCAGATTTGAAAGCCGCGCTTGGTGCGACATGTAAAATGTCTCAAAGGGGAATCAATCTCCCTGAAGGAAAGCGGCATATTTCTTGCGTCTAGACCAGCGAACGAGCACGAACCACTCCACTAACTTGAAAGCGACGATCGAGAAACAGAGAAAGCCTTATGTTCGACCATGAGATTAAAGATGAAGAACGAAAGGAAATCCTTGTCGTTGACGATACGCCGGCCAGTCTGCAACTTTTGTCGAATATCCTCACCAGCCATGGATACCGGGTACGTCCGGCTTCCGACGGCGAGCTCGCACTGAGAGCGGTGGCAGCCGGGATGCCGGACCTGATCCTGCTGGATGTGATCATGCCGAGTATGGATGGCTTCGAGGTCTGCCGCCGTCTGAAAGCGGAGGATAAGAGCCGCGAGGTGCCGGTTATTTTCATCAGCACCCCTGGCGAGACCACCAAGAAAGTCGAGGGCTTCGATGCCGGGGGTGTCGACTTCATTACCAGGCCTTTCGAGCCGGAAGAGGTCCTGGCTCGGGTCCGCACGCACCTGGCCTTGCGGCGCATGCAAAGAGAGCTCGAAGCTAAGGACATTGTACTCCAACAAGAAATTGTTGTGCGCGAACAGACCGAAGAAGAGTTGAGAGAGCACAAGGCTCATTTGGAAGATATCGTTGCCGAGCACACCAATGGCCTTAGGAAGATCAACGAAGAGCTGCAGCAGGAAATCGCCGAGCGCATACAGGCGGAGGAAGCACTCCGGGAGAGCGAGGAGCGCTACCGGAGCGTTATCGAGAATATCCAGGACGTTGTCTACAGGAGCGACCTCGACGGGAATCTCATCATGGCAAGCCCCAGCCTGGCGCAAATCTTCGGGTACGACAGTCTTCGGGAATGCCTGGGAAAGGGTATCGCCACGCAGTTCTACTTTGAGCCGGAGAAACGAGCTGAGCTCCTCGCTGCAATCAGCACGCAGGGGTATGTGAAGGATTACGAGCTGATTTTGAAACGCCGGGACGGGACACCGGTCGTGGTTTCGATCAGCAGCCACCTCTACTATAACCGGGAGGGCAATGTGGCCGGCGTCGAGGGGGTATTCCACGACATTACCGAGCGCAAGCAGGCCGAGAAAGCTCTGCAGGAAAGTGAAGAGAGATACCGGTCCCTTTTGGAAAACATAGAGTTGGGCATTGCACTCGTCGATCCGAGCTACAGGATCGTCATGACGAATGCCGCAGCGGGCAGGCTACTCAACAAGCCCGCAAGCGAGCTGGTAGGGCGGAAATGTTACAGGGAATTTGAAAAGCGTGATGCTGTATGCCTGCATTGTCCCGGCGCAAAGGCAATGGCGACCGGAAGCGCCCATGAGGTTGTGACCGAAGGGGTCAGGGATGACGGCAGTCGTTTTACCGCCTACCTCCATGCCTTTCCGACCTATGGCCGGGATGGAGCGGCCATGGGATTCGTTGAAGTGATAGAAGACATCACCCGGCACAAGGAGGCCGAAGAAGAGCTCAACAGGTACCGTGATCACCTCGAGGAACTGGTCAGGGAACGAACGGCGGAATTGATTGTCGCCAAGACTCAGGCCGAAACCGCCAACAAGGCCAAGAGCGTCTTCCTGGCCAACATGAGCCACGAGCTTCGCACGCCGTTGAACGCCATACTGGGGTACGCCCAAATCCTCAAGCGCGACCCGACGCTCAACGACCGGCAGACGGCGGCCGTGAAAACCATCCAACAAAGCGGTGAGTTTCTGCTGACCCTCATCAATGATATCCTGAACCTGTCCAAGATAGAATCGGGCAAGCTGGAGCTCCACTCCGCGGAGACAGACCTGGCCGCTTTCCTGAGGTCCATTTCAGACATCATCCGCGTCAAGGCAGATCAGAAAAGCCTGTTGGTTGCCTTCGAAACATCGCCGGATCTGCCCCGGGCCGTGCTGGTCGATGAAGAGCGGTTGTGCCAGATCCTTCTGAACCTCTTGGGCAACGCCTTGAGATTCACCAACACAGGTCAGGTGACTCTCAGAGTTTCATGTTTCGAGCTTCAGTATTCGAGTGAAGAACCAGCAACCTGCAGTCCAGCACACACACCCGGCAACCCGAAGCTCGAAGCCCGAAGCCCGCTCCCCACAGCCCGCATCCGCTTCGAGGTGGAAGACACCGGCATTGGCGTGCCCCCGGAACAGTTGGAGAGGATCTTCCTGCCCTTCGAACAGGTGTGTGAGGTGCGACGGAAGACGGGCGGCGTTGGACTCGGGCTGGCGATCAGCCGCCGGTTGGTTCGCTTGATGGGGGGTGAGATCCAGGTCAGGAGTGAAGCAGGTAAGGGGAGCGCCTTCTGGTTTGAGCTGTCTTTGCCGGTAACGAAAACAGCGGTCATCGCAGCACGGCCGGCAGAACGGATCGTAACCGGCTACGAAGGTCCCCGGCAAAGACTGTTGATTGTGGACGACATCGCGGAAAGCCGGGCAATGATGGCTGATCTGCTGGCTCCGTTGGGCTTTGAGATATCTGAAGCGGCCAGTGGAGAGGAAAGTCTTGCGAAGGCCCGGGATACTAATCCTCATCTGATTTTGATGGATATTCTCATGCCTGGCATGGACGGCCTCGAAGCTGCCCGCCGAATTCGCAAAATACCCGGCCTCGAAGAGACGTCCATCATTGCCGTTTCCGCCGGCGCATCCAGCCAAGACCAGGCAAGGAGCCTGGAAGCCGATGCAAATGGCTTCATACTCAAACCAATCCACCTGGATGTCCTCCTGAAAGAAATCGGCAAGCAGTTGAAGCTGAGCTGGATCCATGAGCGGCCAGGAGCTCGATCTGATACTGGTCCGGCAAGCAAGCTCGAAGCGTACACACCCTTTTCCCCTTCAGTTCGACTCTCCTCCCCCGATGCTTCCCTGGCTCTTCCTCCGCCGGAGGAGCTCAAGCTCCTGTACGATCTCGCCGTCCTTGGAAAAGTGAGGCAGATCCGAGAGCATGCCGCCCGCCTGGAGAGTATGAATGAAAGATACAAGTCCTTTGCCGACAGACTGATAGAGTTGGCTAATGCCTTTGAAATCAAGCAGATCAAGACATTCATCGAGCAACGGATGGAGGAAGACAGGTGAGTCTCAAACCCGATTTACATGAACATACCATCTTGATCATCGACGACAATCCCGCCAACCTGGGAGTCCTCAGTAGTTGTCTGGAAGAAGCCGGCTTCGAGACCATGGTGGCCATCGACGGCAAAAGTGGCTTGAATATAGCCCGAGATGGTCAGCCCGACTTGATTCTCCTGGACGTTCTGATGCCCGGAATGGACGGCTTTGAAGCCTGCCGCTTCATGAAGGAAGACGAAAGAACCCGGGAGATCCCCGTGATCTTCATGACCGCTCTGACGGAGACCGAGAACGAGGTCGCCGGATTTGAAGCGGGGGGAGTGGACTATATCACCAAGCCGTTTCAAGTCGAAGAAGTCCTGGCTCGTGTCAAGACACACCTGGCCCTGCTCCTGATCCAGAAGCGGCTGAAAGCACGGAATGTGCAGTTGCTGCGGGAAATCGGCAAACGCCAAAAGGTGGAAAAGGAGCTGCGAAAAGCCCGGGCCGAACTGGAAGAACGGGTGGAGGCGTGCACCGCCGAGCTGAGGGAAGCCAACACACGACTGACGACTGAAATAGATGAGCGCAAACGGGCGGAAAAGGCGCTGTTCCACGAAAAGGAGCAGTTCTCCGTAACGTTGCGCAGCATCGAGGACGGGGTCGTCACGACGGATAAGGAAGGCAGAGTGCTCTTTGTCAATAAAGCCGCCGAGAGTCTTACGCACAGCCGCGGCAAGCCTTGCCGTAACGACCCCCGGTTGAACGACCGCATACATATCTTCTTCGTTGATCTCGAGGATTTTATTCATCGCGTTCGTGAGAACCACAACCCCGTTCTCCTTGGGGATGGCTCCTCCGCTGAGATTTGTACCGGCCCCCCGGGCGGTGAGAGGCAGAGCGTTCTCGTTACAGAGCCGAAGGATATAGCTTAATGCCTCACTGGATAGGGGCCTCAGGACAATGGAGGGAAGGACCGGCTCGAGCACCGCCGCGTCGTATGAATAAGTGAGTCGATCCGCCTCGTCCCGGAAGACGTTTTCTTTGCCGAGAATTCGTTCGAATTCCTTTACCAGGCCCTGACCGATCATGACTTCTCCTTGCGCTGAAGAGCTCCGACATTCGGTGGCTTCAATGGACCGACCAAATCGCCAACTTAAAATATTTCCCCGGTTTCTTCTCGTGACTCCTTTTAATACTCCACTATGGCCGTGATATTCAATATAAAAATTCATCAAAAGCAAATCAGATATTTGGCTTGACATTCTGGAGCGGCTCCTGTTATGGGTGTTCGCAGTAAAAGGATGATTGGTAAGACCATATTTGATTCCTTGAGGCGGAAGCCTCGATCGGACAAGCGAAAAGGAGAGCAAAAGCCCATGGCAGAACAAGAAGCTTTAATTCAGACAATGAAGGAAAAGGCTCAGGGGGTTCAAACAAAGGTCGCTGAGATAAAGAGTCTCCACGAGGCTTTTCTATATGCTGTCGATGTTACGAAAGAACAGAATGGAGCTACTATTGCCGCTCCAGGGCTGGATGAAGAGAACCTTGCTTCGCTTGGCAAGCTCTGCGAAGAAAAGGGGCTCGAGCTGCTTACGGCAAACCTCAGAGACCATGCGAGCGAAATGCATACGGGATTTACCATTGCCGACTGGGGTATTGCCGAAACGGCAACCCTCGTGCAGGATTCGAGCTCCGAAGATCTCCGCATCGCGACGATGCTGAGTGAAACTCACGTAGCGGTCTTACCGCGCTCTCGCATAAAACTCGAGGCCATGTCACTGGAAGAGGAGCTGAGCCGCCTCATGAAGTCCGCACCTCGCTACCTCGCTTTCATTTCCGGAGCCAGCCGCACGGCCGATATCGAACGGGTGCTCACCATCGGGGTCCATGGCCCACAGGAGCTCCATGTGCTCATTTTGAAAGACGATAAGGCCTGAGCGCAAAGGCTTGCACACAACGGGCAAGACTCATTACAACACCTCACCACGAGGAGAGCAGGAAATGATCAACACGCCTCACGATGACGATAAATACAAAAGCCGGCTCAGGAACGCTCTACAAAACAAGTTCCTGGGAATCACCCTGGACAACTTCGCAACCGCTTACCCGACCTCCAGGGCGAACGCCTTTGCGGGCATGGACATTGAAGCGCTCGTTGACGAGATAGCTCGGGGTAAGGATGCCGTCATCCCTTGCTTCGAGGAGCTTTTTGCAGCCTTCAAGACGAACGCCGAAGCCGCCGGGGTGAAAGTGCACGTAGCGCGCACCGCACGGGAGGCGAATGAGATCATCGCCGCCATTGCCAGGAAAAACCAGGTAAAACGAATCGTCAAAGGCAAGTCCATGACGGCCGAGGAGACCTTCTTAAACGATCATCTCGAAAGGGAGGGCTTCATCGTTACGGAAACCGATCTCGGAGAATGGATCATTCAGCTCCGCCATGAGGGTCCTTCTCACATGGTCATGCCTGCAATCCACCTTTCACGCCATGAGGTGGCCGAGCTCTTTACCAGGGTAACGGGCGAGAGCCAGGACCCGGATGATATAAACGGCATGGTCAAGGTCGCCAGGCGTGAGCTTCGCCAGGCCTTTCTCGAAGCCGACATGGGGATAAGCGGAGCAAACTTCGCCATAGCGGAGAGCGGAGCCATCGGGATCGTTACCAATGAAGGAAACGGCCGCCTCGTGACGACCATGCCGCGTGTACACGTCGCCCTCATCGGCTTCGATAAGCTGCTACCCGATCTAGAGTCGGCATTGCGTATCCTCAGAGTCCTTCCGCGAAACGCCACGGGCCAGGCTATATCGACCTACGTCACCTGGATCACGGGAGCGAATGAATGCCGTCCCGGACCGGACGGCAGGAAAGAGATGCACATTGTCTTTCTCGATAACGGCCGCCTCGCCCTGGCGAAAGACCCGGTTTTCTCTCAGGCCCTCCGCTGCATCCGCTGCGGCGCCTGCGCCAACGTATGCCCCATCTACAGGCTCGTCGGAGGCCATAACTACGGCCACGTCTATATCGGAGCCATAGGGCTCATCCTCACCTATTTTTATCACGGCAGGGAGAATGCGCGGGCAATCGTCAAAAACTGCCTCAATTGCCAGTCGTGCAAGGCGGTTTGCCCCACGGGTATCGATCTTCCTCACCTCATCAAGGAAGTGCATCGAACGGTTTTAGAGGTCGAGGGCGAAAAGCCGCTTAAAAACCGGTTGCTGAGCAGGCTCCTAAAGGATCGCAAGCTTTTCCACACCCTTTTGCGCCGCGCCTACCTGGCACAAAGGCCATTTCTCGAAGAGAAGGGCTTTATACGGCATCTGCCGCTCTTTTTCTCCCATGAGCATAGCTTCCGGAGCCTTCCCGCCATAGCGGCAACACCCTTGAGGGATATGTGGGATATACTCAATCAGCCGATTGTGAGAAACCCCAAATATCGTGTCGCGCTCTTCGGGGGATGTCTCGTCGATTTCGTCTATCCGGAGCAGGCGAAGTCTCTTATCGAGGTGTTGAGAGGGCATGGCGTACAGCTCGAGTACCCCATGGAGCAGAGCTGCTGCGGACTGCCCGCCAAGATGACCGGGGAGGATGAGACTGCAAGGGATCTTGCCGTCAGGAACATCGAGGCCATGGATCCCGCGAGCTACGATTACATTCTGACCCTTTGTGCCTCATGCGGCTCGCACTTCAAGGAGAACTACCCCAAGCTCCTCGCTGACAAGCCGGGTCTTGGAGTCAAAGCGCAGCAGCTTGTCGACAAGCTCATCGACTTCAGCTCTTTTATGGTGAACGTCCTCAAAGTCGATCCCGAGCTATTCTGCGGGAGTGGCAAAAAGGTTGCATATCACGCTCCGTGCCATCTCTGTCGAGGGCTTGGAGTCAAGAAAGAGCCTCGAGAGCTTCTCAAAATCTCCGGGGTTGAATACGTTCCGGCCAAGGACGAGGAAGTCTGTTGCGGCTTTGCCGGCTCGTTCTCCATGGAATTTCCGATGCTCTCGGCTGAGCTGTTGAAGAGAAAGCTCAACAATATGGAGATAACCGGAGCGGAGCTTCTCGTTACGGACTGCCCCGGATGCGTCCTGCAGCTCCGCGGAGGAATGAAGAAGCGAAAGGGCAAGATGCAGGTAAAGCACATCGCGGAAGTCGTGGCGGAAGAACAGAAAAGGAAGAAATAGCGGGAGGGTGGAAGAGAATCCGTGAGACTCGAAATCGATGTCAGGGGACAGACCGTTTTGATCATCGACGACTATCCCGCCAACCTGGGAGTCGTCAGTCGTTGTCTGGAAGAAGCCGGCTTTGAGACCATGGTGGCTATCGATGGTAAAAGCGGCCTGGACATCGCCCGAGATGCTCAGCCCGATTTGATTCTCCTGGACGTTCTGATGCCGGAGATGGACGGCTTTGAAACCTGCCGCTTCCTCAAGGAAGACGAAAGAACCCGGGAAATCCCCGTGATCTTCATGACTGCTCTGACGGAGATCAAGAACGAGGTCGCCGGATTTGAAGCGGGGGGAGTGGACTATATCACCAAGCCGTTTCAAGTCGAAGAAGTCCTGGCTCGTGTCAAGACGCACATGGTTCTGCTCATGATCCAAAAGCAACTGAAAGCAAGGAATGTGCAGTTGCTGCGCGAAATTGCCAGGCGCCGGAAGGTGGAAAAGGAGCTGCGAAAAGCCCAGGCCGAACTGGAAGAACGGGTGGAGGAGCGCACGGCCGAGATGACCCGGACCAATGAGAGGTTGAAAGAAGAGATTTCCGAGCGCATGCGAGTGGAAGAGAGACTGCGTCAGGCACAGAAGATGGAGGCCATTGGTACGTTGGCCGGAGGCATTGCCCATGACTTCAATAACATCCTTATGCCCATTATTACTTATACTGACATAGCCCTGGACAGGATTCCCGAAGGAGATCCACTGAGACGCGATCTCGATCGCGTGCTGCATGCAAGTCACCGGGCCAAGGAACTGGTGAAACAGATTCTCTCCTTTAGCCGCCAAAACGAGCTGGAATTCAAGCCGGTGCGGATAAGCCTCATCATCAGGGAAGCCATGAAGCTGCTGCGGGCCACTCTACCCTCAACCATCGATATCCGCACGAATACCTCACCAGGAGCGGCACTCGGCACCGTCAGGGCCGATGCGACACAGATTCACCAGATCCTGATGAATCTGTGCGGCAATGCGGCGCATGCCATGCGTGAGAAAGGCGGAGGACTGGAGGTGAGCCTGGCCGGCGTCGATATCGACCCGGAGCTCGCTCACCATTACCCGGGCCTGGAGCCGGGACCCTACTTGAAGCTGACCGTGACCGATACCGGCCACGGTATGACAGAGGCGGTCAGGCTGCGAATCTTCGATCCCTATTTCACCACCAAGGACAAGGCTGAGGGGACGGGTCTGGGGCTTGCCGTGGTCTATGGAATCGTGAAGAGCTGTGATGGGGCGATCTCGGTCTATAGTGAGCCGGGAAAAGGTACCAGCTTCCATATTCTCTTTCCTGAAATCGAAAGCGAATATGCAAGGGATGGCGAAGCGCCTTGCCCCATCCCCAAGGGGACCGGGCGAATTCTCTATGTGGATGACGAAAAGGAAGTAATCGATGCAGGCAAGAGAATGTTGGATCATCTCGGCTACCAGGTCACCATCGAGGTTGACAGCATGGAAGCATTGGAGCTCTTCCGCGCGCAACCCTACCAATTCGACCTGGTGATCACGGACTATACTATGCCACGCATGACGGGCGCCGATCTGGCCAAGGAAATCCTGCACATCCGACCGGATCTCCCGATTATCCTTTGTACCGGATTCAGCGAGATGATCACCGAAGAAAAAGCAGCTGCCGCCGGCATCAGCGCATTTGTCATGAAGCCCTTCGACAGGCGGGAGATGGCCCGAACGATTCGCAAGCTCTTAAGGCATGGCGAATAACGGAATATGTCAAGAATCCTCATTATCGATGACGATACCATGGTTTGCGAGGCCCTCACCGATATAGTGACACGGATGGGGCACGAGGCCGCCAGTGTGCACACGCTTGGGGATGGACTCAGAGAGGGGCTCTCCGGGGGATATGACGTGGTCTTGCTCGACGTGCAGATGCCGGATGGAAATGGTATCGGTGTCCTGCCGGAGATCCTGAAGACCCGTTGCCCTCCGGAGGTCATAATACTCACCGGTTTTGGAGATCCCGACGGAGCGGAGCTGGCCATAAGGAACGGCGCCTGGGACTATCTGGGAAAGCCTTCATCCGACCGGGAGATCGAGCTTTCGATCAAGCGTGCTCTTCTATTCAGAAAAGAGAAGATCGCAGGGAAATCGTGGGGAGCTCTGAGGCGCGCAGGCATTATCGGGAGCAGTTCGCCTATGCTGGCCAGCCTGGATCTTCTGGCCAGGGCAGCCAACAGTGATGCCAATGTGCTCATCATGGGGGAAACCGGCACGGGCAAAGAGCTCTTCGCAAGGGCCATCCATGAAAACAGTTCTCGTGAAGGGAAGCGTCTTGTCGTTGTCGACTGTGCCGCGCTTCCCGAGACCCTTGTGGAGAGCATGCTCTTCGGGCATGAAAAGGGCGCTTTTACCGGAGCCGACAAGGTGCGTGAAGGCCTTGTCCGGCAAGCGGATGAGGGAACGCTCTTCCTGGACGAGATCGGCGAGCTTCCGTTAAATACGCAGAAGCAGTTTCTCCGCGTTCTGGAAACCCGGTGTTTTCGTCCGTTGGGGGCCAAGAACGAAGCGGTCAGTCATTTCCGGTTGATCGCAGCCACTAACCGGGATCTCGATCAAATGGTCAAGGAGGGCCGGTTTCGTGAGGATCTCTATTTTCGCATCCAGTCCATAACGATTACCCTGCCGCCTTTGAGGGAGCGTTTCGAAGATCTTCGAGACCTGGTGCCGTATCATGTGGACAGACTCTGCAGGCACCACAAAATGGAGACCAAGGAGTTCTGCCCGGAATTCCTGAAAGCTCTGGCCGCATACGAATGGCCGGGAAACGTACGGGAACTGGTCAACGTACTGGAGAGTGCGCTCATTCTGACATGTAATGAGCCGATCCTGCTCTCTCAGCATCTTCCCGTGCACATTCGTGCCCTGCTGGCCAGAAGGTCCGTTAGATGTCCTGCTTCGTACGAGCCCGAGCCACATTGCCGAGAAGTCGATATTCCCGGCACTCCGGTTCCAACAGGCGCGAGCGGCCCTGAAAGCCGCCGCATCGGGCCGGCCGGAGATATGGAAGGGATCGTCGATCCGGAGCACTTTCCCGGTCTGCTCGAATTCCGCAAGGAGATGGATCGAAAGTACCTTCAGGCATTGATGGGCCTGGTCGATCGAGACATGGAAAAAGCCTGCCGGGTATCCGGATTCTCCCGAGCCCGCATCTATCAGCTCCTGAAGAAGTACGGCGTTTGACTCATGTGCTTTCCATCTTTTTCAACGAAGAGACGCGGAGATTTTTTGCATTTTCCTTTTCTCCGGGTCCCTGCAGTTGAAAGCTTTCTTTTGGCTCGCCGGTTACGAGTCTAATTTTTCATACTTCTCATGTCCTGTACAATTTCTCAGTCTAATTCCTCATGCATTCCGCCGTAACGAGTGACGGGTGAGCACATAGCCATCTGGGTTCCACCTCGATCCTGCAAGGCCGTGAGCAGACAGCCCACCCTCGGTCAAGGACGGACCAGGGAGATCGTCCCCGAAAAAGTCATCCCCTTTGATGAGACGCATTTCTAGATCATCGCACCGTAAGCTCGTCCCCCCTAACAAGCTCCTCGATTGGCTTGAGGACTTGAGGCGAGTGGGAGTGGCGGCATGGGTATTGCAACCGTGTTTTGGCTTTGCCTGATGAAGTATGCGTCCTGCTGCGGCAAAACGGCAACAAAACGGATACAGCGGTAAACGGAGCTTTTTCTTCAATCGAAAAGAGGTGGTGGGTATGCACATTTTGAGGCGAGCGGGAGTGGCGGCATGGGTATTGTTGGTTTTTTGGGCATTTTTCTGCGGCGGTCAGCCCCTTCCTTGCGCTGCCCAGGAGGTAGTGAAGATAGGGCTCAACTACCCCGAGACCGGACCGTATTCGATTGAGGGGCTGGATCAGTTGCGCGCCGCACAGCTTGCCACAGAGGAAATCAACGCGGCGGGGGGGCTCTTGGGGAAGAAGATAGAGTTGGTGATTCGCGACTCCCAGTCCAGGGTTGACGTGACGCGCAAGAACGTGACCGAGATGATCGACACCGAGGGCGTCAAGATGGTCTTCGGAGGATCTGCCAGCAGTGTTGCGATAGAAGCAAGCAAAATAGCTCAGGAAAAGGGGAACCTGTTTTTCGGAACGCTCACCTATTCCACGGAGACTACCGGCGTTGACGGGCACAGGCATACCTTCCGGGAATGCTACGATTCCTGGATGGCAGCCAAGGTTCTGTCCTCATACCTGAAGCAAAACTTTGGAGGAAAGAAGTTCCTCTATATCACGGCGGACTACACGTGGGGCCATACCACGGAAGATGCAATGAGGAAGTTCACCGGGACAGAGGACAAATCAGTCAACAAATCGATGTTGACTCCTTTTCCCACGGCAACGGAGGACGACTTTAAGAAGGCGATCAGTTTCGCCAAGATGGTGAAGCCCGATGTACTCGTGCTGGTTCTTTTCGGTAAGGACATGTCTACAGCCATCCGCATTGCCACGACGATGGGGCTTAAGTCCGAAATGCAAATCGTTGTGCCCAACATTACCCTGGGTATGGCGGAAGGAGGCGGCCCCAAGGTGATGGAAGGCGTTATCGGAGCCACGCCGTGGACGTGGAAGGCGCCCTACAAATACGATTATGCTCGGGGGAAAGAATTCGTTGAGAGGTTCGACGCCAAATACAACCGCTACCCCAGCACTTCCGGCGCTTCGGCGTACACGATTCTCTACGAATACAAGGCAGCCGCCGAAAGGGCGGGCAGCTTTGAGGC